>Ga0209654_1000717_pt1 | contig 30643 bp, 26 predicted proteins | sample SaaInl1SG_22_DNA_FD_184646 | JGI IMG/M metagenome (GOLD analysis project Ga0209654, IMG submission 184646) | Marine microbial communities from expanding oxygen minimum zones in the Saanich Inlet - ESP_161SG_22_DNA (SPAdes) (version 2) | ecosystem: Environmental > Aquatic > Marine > Intertidal... | reverse complement strand
TGACTTACCCGAACCACTCACTCCTGTTACTACTGAAAGAACCCCTAGAGGAAATTTCACGTCGATTTGTTGCAGGTTGTTTTCTCGCGCCCCTTCGATCAATACATGATCTTTCCACTTTCTACGGTGAGCTGGAACGGCTAATCGCTCTGTCCCATTCAAGTATTTTGCCGTGTAGGTATTTCCGGCCAGCAGCATTTCAGGAAGTGTTCCCTGAAAAACCAATTCTCCTCCATGCGATCCGGCATCAGGACCAATGTCGATGATCTGATCTGCAGCGCGCATTACCTTTTCCTCATGCTCTACAACCACAACCGTGTTGCCCAAATCTCTTAAAGATTCCAAAACAGAGATGAGTCGATCGGTATCTCTTGGATGCAAGCCGATGCTTGGTTCGTCCAGAATATACATCGAACCCACAAGAGCTGACCCTAGTGAAGTAGACAGCTTGATCCGCTGGTATTCACCTCCAGAAAGCGTATTCGTTAAGCGATTCAAAGTCAAATAGCCCAAGCCGACGCGCATTAAGTATTCCAGACGATTCCTGATTTCTTTGACCAAGCGGCCGGCTACTTTTTCTTCATGTTCAGACAGGTCCAATTCATCGAAGAATTGATGCACTTTTTCAACTGGCATCAAGACAATATCGGTGATCGATTGTTCTTTGATCTTTACATAAGAAGCGTCTCCTCGCAGGCGTGTGCCCTTACATTCTGGACAATCTGTTCTCCCCCGATACCTTGAGAGCATGACACGATATTGGATTTTATGGGTCTTTGATTCTAAGAATTGGAAGAATTTATCGAGCCCTTTAAAGTATTTATTACCTGTCCACAGCACTTCTTTTTCTTCCTCATTCAAGTCCTCATAAGCACGGTGAATGGGGAAATCGAATTCAATGCCGTGTTTCAATAAAGGCGTTAACCACTTGCGCATGGTTTCACTCCTCCATGGAGCAATGGCTCCCTCATAGACAGAAAGAGACTTATCAGGGATCACTAAGTCAGGATCTATGCCTAATATCATTCCAAATCCTTCGCACTTCTTACATGCCCCATAAGGATTATTAAAAGTGAAGAGGTTGACCGAAGGCTCTTCAAATAATATACCATCCGCCTCAAAGCGATCTGAAAAGCTAAACCTACCCTCTCCAGGAATTTCAATGATGCAATCTCCCTCTCCCTCGAAAAGTGCGGTTTGTACAGAATCACCAAATCGAAATTGCGTATCTTCATCATGCTGAATCACTCCTCGATCGATCAAGATCTCGATCTTTCCTTCTGTTGGATGCTCACCCTCTTTGAGCAGGTCCTCAATAAAAAACGGTTGTTCATCAACCAATACGCGCGTGTATCCCTTTTGAAGTAAAATGTTCAGTTCTTGTTCAAATGTGCGTTCTTCTTTATGGATCAACGGACAGAGCACCATCATTCGGGTGCCCTCTTCCTTTTCCATGATAAAATCCACGATGCCCGTCACGCTATCTCGTTGCACCTCTTTACCTGATACTGGTGAAATGGTTTTGCCAATTCTAGCAAATAACAACTTGAGGTAATCATAGATCTCCGTGCTCGTTCCCACCGTAGAACGTGGGTTTCTCGTACTCACTTTCTGTTCTATGGCAATGGCTGGCGAAACTCCTTTGATGTAATCTACCTCTGGCTTTTCCATTCTACCCAAAAACTGACGGGCATATGAGCTCAAGCTCTCCACATACATTCGCTGCCCCTCAGCAAACAGTGTGTCAAAGGCCAATGAAGATTTTCCTGAACCAGATAAGCCAGTGACCACAACTAATTTATTCCTTGGGATCGCAACACTGAGACTTTTTAGGTTATTGACCTTGGCTCCCTTGATGATGATGAATTCCTTAGGATCAAGATCATCTATGTTTGTTTGTTGAGAAAGTATCGTTGTGGTAGACATAAGCTTGCAAAGATAACGGGCCTTCCACTCAATTGTTAATTTTGATCAACTTGAATTTTACAAAGCCAATAAGGGAGAACTGGCATCAAAATTGTTCTTCTATTGCAACGTGCAGAATTTTGAATGGTAAGCATCTGGAAAACCCTATTTTCATTTTGAATTATTTGGTTTACTGAACAGAAAGCCTACATTTGAATGTACAGTAAGTAAAACAAAGTCTAATCCTAACCAGCACAATATGATATAAACCTCTACGTTAACCTAACATAACTTACATGAGGAAGTACGAAGTGAGCGATTCAAAATTGATATCGCTCTATAAAAACGGTAACGAAGAGGCATTCTCTACGCTGGTCAATCGTCACAAGAAAAAAATCTATACAACCATTTATTTGATCGTAAAGGATCAATACTTGGCGGAAGATTTAATGCAAGACGCGCTTGTCAAGGTGGTCAAAACGATCAAGAGTGGCCGATACAATGAAGAAGGTAAGTTTTTACCCTGGGTTTCACGAATCGCCCATAATTTGGCAATAGACCATTTTAGAAAAGCGAAGCGACACCCAACCATAGTCATGGAAGATGGCTCAAACGTATTCAATACGCTGGAGTTCTCAGAACACTCGATTGAATCGAAGCAAATACAAGAAGACACTCATGCCTTGTTGAGAGATCTCATCAGAGAGCTCCCAGACTCGCAACGAGAGGTCTTGATGATGAGACATTACATGCAGATGAGCTTTCAGGAAATTGCTGATGCCACTGGTGTGAGCATCAATACTGCCCTGGGCCGCATGCGTTATGCACTCATCAACTTGAGAAAAAAGATGGATAAAAAGAATATTGCCTATGATCAAAACCTTTACCCAAGATGATTTAGTTCGCTACATTTACAAGGAGACCACAAAAGAAGAAAATATCGAAATAGAGAAGGCTTTGCTTTTTGACGAGCAACTCGCTGATGATTACACTGAATTGAGTTCAGTTGTCACAGCAATGGATGAATGCCAAAAAGAACCTTCTGATCGTTTAATCGATGCTATTCTAAGTTACTCCAAGTCGTTTCATCTGCATACAGCGTAAAATGCTGTTGATGTTAGGCTGATTTGTACAACTCTAATCAAGCATATCCGTTAGAAGGATATAACGTATAGAAGCAACTCTAGAAAAGAGTTGCTTTGTTTTTTCTCTTAAGTTCAAGTATTCTATTTAGCTTTAAGCGATAACATAAAAGGCAATTCATCTTTCAATGAAATCAACTACTCCAGAAAAAATTGTGCTCGGAAAAGATAAAATCCAGCAGCTCAGAAAGTACACTGAAAAACATACCTCAAAAGCTGTTATTCAGCTGATCAATTCATTTGGCCCTTTCATAGCGATTTGGGTGCTGATGTACCTAACTTTAGACATCAGCTATTGGCTTACCCTAGGTCTTGGCGTCATCAATGCCTTCTTTTTGGTGAGAATTTTCATCATTCAACACGATTGTGGACATCAATCATTTATCAATAATCGCAAGGCCCAGAAAATCATTGGCGAGCTTTGTAGCTATGTATCTGCCATTCCATTTAAGTATTGGGCGCAATCGCACAGTGTGCATCATAAAGTCAACGGACAATTAGAATTAAGAGATATTGGTGACGTGACCACCTACACCGTTGAAGAGTTTAAAAACTTTAGTCGCATGAAGCGCTTTACTTATCGTTTGTACCGTTCGCCTATCGTGATGTTCTTAATTGGCCCCGTCTATTACATCTTTATTCACAACCGTTTGGCCAAGATCAAGTATCCTTCTTTTCAAAAATTAAAAGGAAGTGTAACCAAGAGCAATCTCGTCTTACTATCGCTTTATTGTCTTTTGGGCTTTACCCTAGGCTGGAAGGAGTTTTTAATCGTTCAGCTGACTACCCTTACGTTATTCTCTGTGATCGCGATCTGGTTTTTCTATGTGCAGCATCAGCATGAATACGGCTACAAACACTGGAAAAAGAATTGGGATTATGTGACTTCTGCCTTAAAAGGAAGCACATATTACAAAGTACCTAAGCTCATCAATTGGTTGACTGGAAATATTGGCATCCATCATGTACACCATTTAAACCCAGCCATTCCAAACTACAATTTGCGCAAGTGCATTAAAGAGAACCCTTGGCTCAATCAGTTTCCAACAGTCATTGGTTTGAGAGAAAGCTTTTCACTTATCTCAAACAAGCTTTGGGACGAAACACAAGAGCGTATGATCAGCTTCCGCGAGTTTTATCGCATGCAGAAGATGGGTTTGATATAATTGTCGCCCTTATGGGCTTCAATTCTCATTAGGTCGTATTTTAGCAGGATGTTAAGAAAAGAGCGATACAAAGAGTTTGTAGCCTACTTTAGCGAAAAGCAACCACAAGCTGAAACGGAATTGAATTTCGGCAACCCCTTTGAATTGCTGGTTGCCGTCGTTCTCTCTGCACAGTGTACCGATGTGCGCATCAATAAAGTAACTCCTAAGCTTTTTAAAGACTTTCCAACACCAGAGCACCTCGCAAACACTCACTTCGATGAGCTGTTTCCCTACATCAAATCGGTTTCCTACCCTAATAACAAAACCAAGCACTTAATTGGCTTGGGTAAAATGCTGGTAGAGGAATTCGATTCAACACTGCCTGCCACTGTTCAAGAATTACAACGCTTACCAGGAGTTGGAAGAAAAACTGCCAACGTGGTGACTTCCGTGGTTTGGAATCAGCCTAGCATGGCGGTAGACACTCATGTGTTTAGGGTTTCGAAGCGTTTAGGTTTAGTAAACCAAAATGCATCTACTCCTTTGGCAGTAGAAAAACAGCTGGTAAAGCACCTAAGTAAAGACGTGATCCCATTGGCTCATCATTGGCTCATCTTACATGGTAGATACACCTGCTTAGCGCGAAGACCGAAATGTGATTCATGCGAGATCACGCATTTTTGTCGTTATTACGAAAAGAATCAACTGTAAAAACCAGCAATTGAAGGCTAAGCTCCTTTATATTCATCAGTACTTCAAAACCCCTCAAGAGGGAGGAGCCATCCGATCCTATTATTTAGCCAAAGGTCTAGCAGAAAAAGGGTTTGAGGTTATGATGATCACAAGCCACAACGAAACGTATTACAGCGAACGCCTAGTTGATGGTATTACGGTACATTATCTACCGGTACCCTATCGCAACGAAATGGGGGTCTTTAAAAGAATCTACTCTTTTCTAAAATTTGTGCGGCAAGCCAAGCGATTGGCATCAAGGCTCGAGGGTATTGATAAAGCTTACATCACCTCAACGCCGCTCACCGTAGGGAGTATCGGGCTTTACCTTAAAAAGAAGAAGGGTATTCCTTTCATTTTTGAAGTGCGCGACCTCTGGCCAAAAGCACGGATTGAAATGGGGTCTTCAAGAACAAACTCATCCAACGCTACCTCTTTCGATATGAAAAGCAAATCTACCAAGCAGCCGATAAGGTCGTCGCCCTCTCTCCGGGCATGTGTGAGTGGATCAAAAAAGTAGTTCCTGAAAAGGAGGTCTACACCATCCCTAATATGGCGGACTGTGAGTTTTTCAGCAAAGAACAGAAAGACCCGAAACTGATGTCATTTTACCATGTGCGGCAGCCTTTTGTCATCACGTATTTCGGAAGTATTGGGCAAACAAATCACCTGGAATTTCTACTGGATATTGCCGCCCTTGCGAAACAGGATGCGCTACCGATCGACTTTAAGATCGTGGGGCAAGGGAGTCGGTACAGTGCCATTAAAAACCTGATCAATCAAAGACAATTACACAACGTTGAGCTTATCGGGCACCAGAACAAGGAAGGGGTCCGTAGGATACTCAATGTTACGGACGCTACCTATGTCTGCTTCAATGACCTTCCCGTTTTGGGCACCAATAGTCCAAATAAGCTTTTCGATAGTTTGGCTGCAGGAAAGCTGACCATTGTCAATACGCCAGGATGGACCAAAGAATTGGTGGAAAAGTACCAATGCGGATTTTATACAGACCCACATCAACCGGAGGCCTTTATCGAACAACTCAAGCCCTTCTTGGATCAACAAGAAACACTTGATACAGTGAAGCAAAATGCAAGAGCCATTGCTGAAAAGCTCTACGCCAAAAAGCTCCAGATCGTTAAGCTAGCGCAGGTATTGGATGATCAGCAATGAACGGCAATTAGCGAAGACGAGGCCTATACTTTGACAGTCTAAGAATCTTTTGCACGTCTGTTTCTTCCATTAACTCGTTAAAGCTCACGCCTGTTTCTTCTCTGTAGGCTTTCACGATCTGCCAACCCACCCATTGCCCAATTCGACCAGGGCAAATCTTATCAATTTCAGGTACAGAAGGTCTTTCATCGATGTAACGCGTAAGCTCAAGAGGCTTTTCGCTATAGACCAACTCATTATCCAAAAAATAATTCCAGATGACTGCCTCACTGGTGTAGGCATTGGCCATTTCTTGTGGCGTGTAGCCCATGATCAGGTGTTCGTCTACGCAGGGTAGCAGCTCTCGAGAGAATTCTAGGGCCTTACCATAGTAGATCATCTCATCGAGCAAGGTGCGGTTTGAACGATTTGTCTTGTTGAATTTCAGCGATGTGAATTGCATGATCTGCGGCACCAGATGCTGGGGTGTTAGTCTCGACTTGACATAGTCGTACACATTGGGTCGGAAAGACGCCTCTGGGCCTAAGTAATAATCAAGGCCTATGATTAACAATGAATCTGAAATGAAGATATCCTTGCCGAAGCCCGAGTAGACTGTCTGTACTTTGGGTGCAACATGTTCTGGATAATGAACGGACAACCTGTCGTATGCCTGATCCAAATCGAAGCGCAAGCGCCCTGTATCAATGAGTCGAATCACCTCTTGATATAGGGTATCGACATATGGGTTTTTTAGCGTTTCGAAATTCTCCTGATCAAGATCCGCTGGAGTCAAAAACCCAAAAGCAGTAGCCAATAAGTCATATTCCTTGGGGTGTTCGGCCAGATAGATCCCCACTTGTTCTAGGTTATTGACACTCGTAATACGAGAGGATTTGAACAGTTCATGTAACTCATACAAACTTCTCCCTTGCTTGGCTGACAAATAAGGATAAACCAATAAGTCACGGATATCGCGGTGCTGATTAAGCAATTCTTCGAGCTTATCGACTGATGATGCACGATAGATCTCTTGGACCTTTGGGGTCGTAATCAAGCGCAGCACTTGGGCATGAAAGGCTCCTTCTGGTTGTAAGGTACCGTATTCAAAAAACTGATCGCGAATGATCGGATGCGCATCAAAGAAGCTCTTCATCTCTCCAATGCTTTCCAAATCATGAATTTGGTGAGTCAAATCTTCAAAGACCAAACTGATTTCCTGACCTGTCCCATCCTGAAATTGCTCACAAGCATTATCGCTTGAACAAGCAAAAACCGCCATGCAGATCATTAGTAAACTTCCTCTTTTCAACATCCTCTTCTCTTTAAATGACAAAAGTATTTATTTATTTTTACGTATATGAGAAAATCAATTCTAGCTGTCGTTTTCAGCATATTTCTTTTCGGACAGCTAAATGCTCAAGACTATAAGATCGGTATCAAAGTAGGTCCTACCTTTTCCATGACGCGCACAGGAACACAGGGGACTAACACCTCGATCGATGGCGACGGTACTTCCGTCAAATTCTTGCTCGGTGCTTTTGTAGATATCGGTTTCAAGGAAAACTATTATTTCCATACAGGCATCAATTATGCCACCAAGGACACACGCATCAGCGCTTCTGTGCCTAACATTGGGGGCAATCCGGTCACAGAGCAATACGCACACGAGTATTTGCAGTTGCCAGTCTTACTAAAGCTTTACACCAATGAAGTGGTGCTTGATACGCGCCTTTATTTCAATTTTGGTTTGATCCCTGAGCTAAGGTTGAGCACCTCCAATGAAGAGGTGAGCACCGTGATTGTGGAGAATTTCAAGGGCTTTGACTTAGCCGCAAATGTTGGTGCTGGTTTAGAGCGTAGTCTTGGACCCAATACGCGACTCTTCGGTGGACTAAATTTCAACTTGGGCTTTTTGAACATGGTCAAAGACCAGAATGCACAATTTGAGGACATTACGATCAAGAGTAATCTATTAGCTGTTGAAGTAGGTATTAAGTTCTAATAAAGAATCCTTCTGCTCTTCCCGTTTTTACGTCATTAGATCACAAATAGGTCATAACGAGTAAAGAATGGATATTTTAGACACGAGTTATAAAGATAGAATAGATATATTAGCTCCGTCCAATTGATCAAAGGCCAACGAAGTCAACTAACTCAAGTTCTTTATTGAAAATGGCTAATGGTGTTAAACCCAAAGCAAACTTTTTTCTTTTATATATCGCAAAATAATAGTCATTTGTTCGGTAAAAATGGATACTGTATTCATTTTGAGCTTCACCCCAATGACTGTTCTCGTTTAAAAGAGTGGTTATGCGCGAGCATGTTTCAGCATCTTTAACTGCACGCAACTGCGCAACTGGTATATCTTCTAATCCATTTCTTTTTTTTATGGTATTGTACGGGGGGTTGTCTTTCTTAATTAGAAAGAATTTCAAGGTTCTCTCGGATTCGTAATTAGGCTCAGGACAATTCTCAACTCTTCTTTCGGTCTCTTGAGGTATCAAAAGCATAAGAAATAAAAGTAATTGAATCGTTGAGAAAAAGTATAATGTATTAAACCTCATGACCTCAATAATTACAACGTGAATAATATGTATTATTATAAAGAACGTTCGTCCTAACAATGTTACTCCCATCCATATTATAGCCTACAACATTAGGGTTACCTGTTCGTTCTGCTATTGCAAGTAATAGATTGTAATCATCAGTATTAGTTCCTGATTGATACGAATCCGAACCACCCTCCCCGCAAACCACTTTAGTATTTTCACCCTCAAAAAAAGGATGTGTATGAATAAAACCGACCGTTCCTGCAGGCATTTCATCTAGAAAATTAGAAGGAGGAGTCATACCACAAGCATAAGCTGGCAAGTCCACAGGAACAATACTATACGCACCATTTATATCCTTTACAATCCAACCACCTTTTTCCACCCTTGAGATTATAGGTTCTAGAGTGAGGCTATTTCTCCATAAGTTTGACATATAGAGATTCATATTTACGTCATCTAATATAGGATCACCCGTTGCGCACGGATCCTGAGGTTGATCATATACGTCAACAACAGCAACTTCACCATCTGCACATCCTGTATCATTGCTGTTGTGTAGCAAACTGTAACTAAGATTGATCGTGAAGCGGTTACACAATTATTTCCGCATGAAGTAGAATCATCAAAGTCAATCCATTCATCATAGCAAACTTCCTTATAAATGGTGTTGTCATAGTCAGGATTATTATTTGGATTATTGTCTATTGGTGGCCCAGAACCGCCACCACTATTCCCGCCTACCTGTGATGTTGAGTTAGGACAGTCTGTATTATTAACCACAGCTTTAGGGCCTTCAATATTTGCAGAAAATAAACCTTGTGTGTAAGTACCACTAATTTGCTGTTTAAGAATAGTACCTTGAAAACCATGAACTGAACCTGTTAGTAAGTATTGAGCCTTAAACTCATCACTCATGGTATAGGTATATAAGTAGGGTTGAGAAAATGAATTCTCTCCATATCTTCTCACAATGATATTCCTGAAAGTATAAGGATCATCATCAAAGTCTCTCACAATAAAGGTATAAGAGGTATGACCAAGTGAGTCAGTGAATTCTGTAATATTATCCCAATCAACACTAAAATGCAGTTCTCCATTTGCTCCACCAAGACTATATAAATCATTGGATGTATTTCCTAAGTTGGAATGAAGAGATTCAACGACCACAGGTATATCAACCGATTTTTTAGATTCCATAGATCTTTTGTTCTCCTGAAGCGGTATTACATCTTCGGATTTTTGACAACCTTGTATAAGCACAAATGTAATTCCTAATACAGCTAAGAAATTTACTGTTTTAGTGAATAAATAAAGGGGGGGGTATATAACATATTGATAGGTTTATTGATTTTTTCAAGTTTAAATCAATCCTCCTAAAAAAACAAGAGACTACTTTATACAGCGTTTTTCAGTATGCTTATGCTAAATTTTTTGGTTTTAATAATGCTGATTGTCCTTATTCGTATAACTCTTATCAAAACTGTGGGTCAAATAAAAAAGCACCGTTAATAAGAAATGGACATTTTAGGCATGCGTTGCAAACGCGCGCTAGCCTAGGGTAGGAATTAAGTTTTAATAAAAAACCCTCTTCGAAATCGAAGAGGGCTTTAATTTATCTTTAGTTGATCTTCATCAAACTTTCAGTTCGATCTCCTCTCCATGCTTGTTGTAAAAGGTATATTCGCTCAAGCTGAGTGAACTGTCCTTTTCCAACTTGATCCAGCTGCCGTACTTTCTGTACCACTTCCAGCGGATAGAGAGTATGCCTTTGGTGAAATACGCTTGCAAAAAGGGATGTACCGCAAGGGTAATGCCTTTCTCGTTCTGCGCTTGCATCAAGTGTTCCAGGTGGTTTTCAATCTGATCAGAGACCAAAATCGTGGCGCCCACTTTTCCGGTACCTCCACAAGTCGGACACACTTCGCGGGTCACTATATTCATCTCAGGTCTTACCCTTTGACGTGTGATCTGCATCAAACCGAACTTCGAAACAGGCAAAATGGTGTTTTTCGCACGATCATCCTTCATCATGTCGCGCATGTGCTGATACAGTTTCTTCCTGTTCTCCGCTTTGCGCATGTCAATGAAGTCAATGACTACGATACCACCCATGTCGCGTAGACGCAATTGCCTGGCGATCTCTTTGGCAGCTTCCATGTTCACCGACAAGGCTGTAGATTCTTGATCTTCACCAGCATTGGACTTGTTGCCACTATTGACATCAATCACATGCAAGGCTTCCGTATGCTCGATAATCAGATAGCCACCTTTCGGCAGACTCACTGATTTCCCAAACAAGGATTTCACTTGCTTTTCGATGCCGAAAGCTTCAAAGATCTTCGCTTTGCCTGTATACGGCTTTACGATCTTCTCTTTATCTGCAGCGATCTTTTGCACGTAGCCTCTGATCTCCTCGTACATGTCTTTGTCATCAACGACAACCGAATCAAATGATTCGTTAAGAATGTCTCGGATCAAAGATGACGCTCGGCTCATTTCGCCGATCACCTTTTCTCGTGGCTTTACCTTATGCAGATTTTGTATACCTTCCTTCCAGCCATCGACAAGGTTTCTAAGGTCTTTGTCGAGTTCCCCGACACTTTTCCCTTTCGCAACCGTTCGAACGATGACTCCGAAATTTTCAGGCTTAATAGATGATATAAGACGGACAAGGCGTTTACGCTCTTCTCCATCCGCAATTTTTTTCGAAACGTTGATCGAATTCGAAAATGGCACGAGCACCATGTAGCGCCCAGCCAATGACAACTCACAAGTGAGTCGTGGCCCTTTTGTAGAAATTGGTTCTTTAACTACCTGAACAAGAATCTGCTGTCCTTTAGACAACACTTGATTCATTTTGCCCAGCTTATTGATATCCGGCTCTTTCTTGAACTTGCTCAGGCCACCAGTTGCATGTTTGTTGGTCTGCGCTTGTTTCGAGTATTTGTTCAAGGACCTAATCTGCGGACCTAAGTCCAGATAATGCAGAAAGGCATCTTTTTCGTAACCGATATCGATAAATGCTGCGTTGAGGCCTGGAACAATTTTTTTGACTGTTCCTAGGTAAATATCACCGACTTTGAATTTATTTTCTTCATTGTCGTGATGAAATTCAACGAGATTTTTGTCTTTTAAAAGGGCTAAACGAGCTCCATCATGAGTCGAATTGATAATTAATTCGTTACTCACTGTGAAAAAAGTTTAGATTAAGAAATGAACCTTATGCAAATGCATAAGAAGAAGTGAAATTACTTCTTCTTATGTCTGTTCTTTCTTAGTCTCTTTTTTCTTTTGTGGGTCGAGATCTTATGTCTCTTTCTTTTTTTACCGCAAGGCATAATCTTAATTTTTTATGTTTTACTTAATTCTTCCTAGGTACTCATCTGCAGCCGTTACGATCTGCTCAGCAGCACCCAATTCTTTCACTCTTTCGAATTGCGCCTGAGCTTTGACCAATTGGCCTGTCTCATAATAACACACTCCTAAAAAGAAAATTCCTTCTAAATTCTCTGGATAGTAAGAAACCAAGCTTTCGAAACGATCTACTCCATTCTCAAACTGACCTGTTTGAATTGACATTCTGCCCATGCTCATCAATGCTTGTTGATTGCTCGGATCTTGTTCAATGATATCTCTCAACATCATGATTCCTTGCATTGGCGCACTGCTTGAGACATAAGTCATTGCAATATTATGTTGCACATCAAAATTATCAGGGTCTGCTGCGAGTACTTTCTCGTAGGCTTCTCTGGTCTTATTACCCATTGACATTATTTTTTGCTCATCTAAGGCGAAGGTAAAAGCCTCATAATAAGCATCACCGGCCATCTGCCAGTTAGTGACTGTATTAAATGTTGTTGCGAACTCGACAGCATAAAATGCTGCACTGTCGTATTTGTTTATGCTTCGAAAGACATCCATCAGGGAGTCTAATGCCACCTGATCGTTTGTCATTTCATCATTAACAAAAAGCTGATCTTTGAAAACTTGGATCCTACTCTTTGCTTCTTCAGGAATCTCAGAACTGTGATCTACCACCCCATTTGGTTCAGCAGGATCACCAAAGGCCTGAGCATTTTGATCGCTATCGTTGTCAACCACAACTTTCGGCAAACTGTACAGTCCAACAACTGCCAAGAGTGCGATAACCAGTAAAGCGATCTGTCCTTTATTCATATAGCCTCTCGGCTCAAATTACTTGTTAGCTGCTTTTACGCGATCACTAGTTTTGATCTGTTCGATGAAAACTTTTGATGGCTTGAAGCTCGGCACAAAGTGCTCGTCTATCACTATCGCAGTGTTCTTCGAGATATTTCTGGCGATTTTCTTTGCTCTCTTTTTGTTAACAAAGCTGCCAAAGCCTCTCACATATATATTTTCTCCTTCTGCCATTGAATCCTTCACTACCGCGAAAAGAGTCTCAACAGTTGTAGTAACATCAGATCTGTCAATTCCTGTCTTATCAGCTATCTCATTTATAACATCTGCTTTAGTCACGCTTAATTGTATTTAATTAGTTCAAAAATTCGTAAAAAACTTATTCCCAGTTATTTTGGTGCGCAAAATTACACGTTCAGGTTTAATATTAAAAGCAAACCTCAAAAAATATAGGTAACTCGAGGGGCTTACATGAGGGTAAGGTATGGGAGAGCATAAAAATAACCAAGTATTTACAAATCAATTACTTAAGTGGTACGACACAGAAAAACGTGAGCTGCCTTGGCGGAATACCAAAGACCCCTACCGCATCTGGCTTTCTGAGATCATCCTTCAACAAACCCGCATTCAACAAGGATTACCTTATTATAATCGATTCATTAGCGCTTTTCCGAACATTGAGGCTCTTGCCGAAGCGGCAGAGGAGCATGTGCTGCGTCTTTGGCAAGGATTAGGTTATTATTCGAGAGCAAGGAACCTCCATGCTTGTGCGCAACAGATCGTGGCAGCGTACAATGGTCAATTTCCTAAAACCTATGAGCAATTGCTTGATTTAAAAGGCATTGGAAAATATACAGCAGCAGCCATTTCTTCCTTTGCCTTTGACAAAGCACATGCTGTTGTCGACGGCAATGTATTCCGTGTGTTGAGCAGGTATTTTGGCATCACTGATGATATTAGCGAATCCCGTAGCTTTAAGGTATTTGAGTCTAAGGCCAATGCACTCATCCCTCAAGATGATGCGGCAAATTTCAATCAGGCGATCATGGATTTTGGGGCAATTCAATGTAAACCCAAGCAACCTCATTGTGCGCTTTGCCCACTTTCTAGCTCCTGCTTTGCCTATAACAAGGGAATGATTGCTGAACTTCCTGTCAAGAGCAAAAAAATTAAGGTCAGAAAGCGATATTTCAATTATTTGGTGATTTCGTATCAAGACCACTATCTGTTAAAAGCACGAGGCCCAAAAGATATTTGGCAAGGCTTATATGATTTTGCGCTAGTGGAAAGTCCTACATCGCAATCTGTGGAAAGCACATTGAAGATGCTTAATAACAGGAACTTAATTATGGAGGATAGCCTTGGCCCAGTTAAACACGTACTTTCACATCAACAGATTTTTGCTCAATTCATAGCGTTAAAGGTGCAAGATTTCGATACCTTTGAATTGCTGAAAAAGGAATTTGACTGTGCAGCATTCAATGCAGATCAAATAGACACACTTCCCAAGCCTATTCTGATAGAGAATTATTTGAAGGAAGCTGTTTTTTCAGTAGATTAATTACCAAAGAAGAAGCGATATGGCAGGTGTAAACAAAGTAATATTGGTCGGCAACTTAGGGAAAGACCCTGAAGTAAGACATCTCGATAACGGCAGAGCAGTAGCCAATTTTTCAATTGCTACGAGTGAGACCTACAAAAACAAAGCTGGGGATAAAGTAACCAACACAGAATGGCATAATGTAGTGCTTTGGACACCCCTCGCAGAAATCGCCGAACGCTTTTTGAAAAAAGGTAATCAGGTCTATATAGAGGGAAAACTGACCACTCGCTCTTGGGATGATCAAGAGGGTAACAAACGATATACGACAGAAGTTGTGGGACGTGAAATGACGCTTTTAGGTAGTCGAGACAATAATGATAACAATAGTGGTGGCATGTCTTCGGGCCAAAACACGATGGCAGCACCGGCTGAAAGCCCTGTTTCAAGCATCCCGGAAGATGATTCAGACGACCTCCCATTCTAATGTTGGACTAAAAATTATACTTTGGATTTTCCAGACGAACCCGAGCCGAGTTTAGCTTTATTTTTGCAGCTTTCTGAACTGAGCACCACTTACCTCATTCTCAATGTGGCCGTTTTTGTGTTGCTTATTTTTTCCAGTTCATTGATTTCAGGTTCCGAAGTAGCCTTCTTTTCCTTGACCAAAGATCAAGTCAACAGTCTTGATCAAAACTCGAAAAGTGATCAAACCATCATCCTACTATTGAATAAAAAAAGACAACTGCTGGCTACGATATTGATTCTAAATAACCTGGTCAATATTGCAATTGTGACGCTTTCTACCTTTTTCACGTGGTCGATCGTTGGAAGCAACACCACCGAAGGCAAGATCGTCGTCATCCTATCTGCCGTAGTCACTTTCGTGATTCTCTTCTTTGGAGAGGTTGTTCCAAAAAACCTTGCCAATCAGCATAACCTTCGATTTGCTCGGCTGACAAGTCGTGCACTATTCATTGGCGAAAAACTATTCCGCCCCTTTTCATTCCTACTTATATCAGTCACTAATATCATTGAGAAGAATGTAGAGAAAAAAGGACGAGATATCACCGTGCATGAGCTCAATCAAGCATTAGAAATTACAACAGGAGAAGACACATCTGTAGAGGAAAAAGGGATTTTGAAAGGCATTGTTAACTTCAGCACCTTGAGCGTCAAGCAGGTGATGCGTTCGCGAATGGACCTGACAGCCCTCGACATAGAGCTTGATTTTCATGAGCTCATGGATAAGATCAACAAAAGTGGTTTTTCCAGAATCCCCATCTTCAGAGAGACCATTGATAAAATTGAAGGGGTCTTGTACATCAAAGACCTCATCAGCCATATTGAGGAGGATGAGAACTTTGCTTGGCAGGAACTACTGCGTCCGGGATTTTTTGTGCCGGAGAATAAGAAAGTAGATAGCTTATTAAAAGACTTTCAAGAACAGCGTGTGCATATCGCCATCGTTGTGGATGAATACGGCGGAACTTCTGGTCTGATCACCATGGAAGACATCATTGAGGAGATCGTAGGAGAGATAAATGACGAATATGATGATGAAGAGATTGCGTTCAACAAGCTCGATCAATCGACCTACATTTTTGAGGGAAAAACCAGCTTACATGATTTCTGCAAAGTCATCAACATTGAACCGTCTGAATTCGATGAGGTAAAAGGGGAAAGCGAATCATTGGGTGGTTTGCTGCTCGAATTGAGTAATAAGCTACCTCGAGCTGGAGAAAAAATTGAATTCAAACAATTTCTTTTTACCATTGTGGCAGTAGACTTAAGGCGCATCAAGCGCGTTAGAGTATTGATCAGACCCAATGCGTAAGACAATTCAGGTGTTGTTTTTTGTCCTTTTCATTTCAGCACTCAGCTGTGAAGAGGCCTATACCCCAAAACCGAGAGGTTTCAATCGGATCGACCTTCCGGCGCATGCTTTTCAGGTGCTTCCAGACACTTTCCCTTATCTATTTGAGTACTCCAGGCTTGCCAAGCTTGAATCTGCCCAATCGAAATTTTCAGAGCGTTATTGGATCACCTTGAATTATGAAGAATTTGAGGCTATCGTTCAAATGACCTACAAGAATTTACAAGACCCGACTATCGAAACCGACGTACTCTTGAACGAAGCCTTTGAGTTGACCAAACAACATCAGGTAAAGGCATACGCCATCGAAGAAAGTTTAATCGCATTGCCCAACGGACAAGTAGCCAGCGTGGCTGAGTTGGAAGGGGAAGTGCCTACGCAGTTTCAGTTTTATACCTCTGACAGTTCTCGACACTTTTTTAGAGGTGCATTGTACTTTAACACCGCCATGAAAAATGATTCGTTGGCGCCAGTGATAGAATTCATAAAAACTGACATCATGCACATGCTCAATACTTTTGAGTGGAAATATGATTGATCGTAATTACTTTTAGGCATGCCCTCATTCTTCGATACAAGCATCGAATTTCTGAAAGGTGTTGGTCCTCAAAAAGCTGCCCTTATTCAAAAGGAGCTGGCAATCTTTTCCTATGGCGACCTCATCCAGCATTATCCTTTCCGGTATGAGGACAGGACGAAATTTCATCCTATTGGTCAGATCAACGCGGACATGCCCTTTGTTCAACTCAAAGGGAAGGTCACCCGAATGGAAACCATTGGGGAAGGCCGAAAGAAAAGACTCGTGGCCCGCTTTGCTGATGAAACCGGCGAAATGGAGCTCGTATGGTTCAAGGGCATTCCATGGGTGAGTAAAAAGATCAGATCGGGAGTAGACTATGTGGTGTTCGGAAAACCCACTGCTTTTGGTAGAAAATTGAATATTGCCCATCCTGAATTGGAAGTCCTGACTTCGCAAAATGCCAAGGCGGGATTTTTACAACCGGTGTATCACACCTCTGAAAAACTCAAAGCCAAGTTCATTGATAGTAAGGCCATCGGCAAAATGATTCGGCAAGTGATGGTACTCGCAGAAAGCCATGTGCATGAAACCTTGGCTCCGCATTTAGTAGAGCAATTCGGCTTGATATCAAAGCCTCTTGCCCTATGGCATATTCATTTCCCTAGCAACCTAGAATTACTCAAAAAAGCGCAGTATCGACTAAAGTTTGAAGAACTGTTTTTCATTCAGCTCAGACTCTTAAAACTCAAAATTGCACGAATAGATAAGTTCAAAGGACAGATTTTTAAAGACTCAAGCCTGCTTACACAATTCTATAATCAACACCTTCCTTTTGACTTGACTGGTGCCCAAAAACGGGTGATCAAAGAAATTTACCACGACATGAAGTCTGGCAAACAAATGAATCGATTATTGCAAGGCGATGTGGGTTCAGGCAAAACGATTGTCGGCTTCATTTGCATGCTGTTGGTGGTTGGCTCGGGTGCACAATGTTCGATGATGGCTCCTACCGAAATTCTCGCCGATCAGCACTATCAGGGGCTAAAGGAGTATGCTGACTTGTTGGACATCAAGATCGCGAAGCTTACCGGCTCGACTAAAACGGCCGCGCGGAAAGAGATTCATGCCGGCTTAATGGATGGCAGTTTAAAGATTCTGGTGGGAACACATGCCCTGATCGAAGACAGTGTCCAATTTAAAAACCTTGGGCTCGCCATTATTGATGAGCAGCACCGTTTTGGGGTGGCACAACGCGCAAAACTTTGGCGTAAAAATGTCAATCGATACCCACACATTTTGGTAATGACCGCTACTCCTATTCCGCGGACTTTGGCCATGACGCTTTATGGAGACCTGGATGTATCGGTGATCGATGAATTGCCATCGGGTAGAAAACCGATAAAAACGATCCATCAATATGATTCAAAACGTTTGGAGGTTTTTGGTTTCATGAAGCAAGAAATCAAAAAAGGGAGACAGATCTATGTTGTGTATCCTTTGATCGAGGAGTCTGAAAAACTTGATTTGAAAGACCTGATGGATGGCTATGAAAGTATCGCCCGTGCTTTCCCAGAGCAGCATATCAGCATTGTGCACGGCAAGATGAAACCACAGGATAAGGATTTTGAAATGCAGCGTTTTGTTCGGCACGAAACGCATCTCATGGTCGCTACAACCGTCATTGAAGTGGGCGTAAACGTTCCCAATGCCACTGTTATGGTGATCGAGAATGCGGAGCGTTTCGGACTGGCGCAACTGCACCAGCTACGCGGCCGTGTCGGCCGAGGTGCCAAACAATCTTACTGCGTGCTGATGACTGATGTCAAATTGAGTAAGGAAGCCCGCACCCGGTTGGAAACCATGGTACGCACCAATAATGGATTTGAGATCGCCGACGTGGACCTGAAACTTCGCGGACCGGGAGACATCACTGGGACACAACAATCAGGTGTGTTAGACCTTTTAATCGCGGATATTGCCAAGGATTCGTCCATCCTTCAGGCTGCGCGAAATGCGGCCTCCGACATCTTAGAAAAAGATCCGGAATTGAAGCATCCCGAACATCATAACATCTCTCGACACATCAGCTCGTTGAAGAAGTCGGTCGTAAATTGGGGAAGGATTAGTTAATGTTGAGTGTTAAGTTCTGCCTGTTACCTGTTGACACTAATAATTCAGCACTATAATTCCTCTCCATCAAACCAGGTTTTGAAGCCACTGACCTTTTCACGGCTGACAATGATCTCTCGATCAAAGTCCTGATTCAGCATGATCTTCAACCTACTATTGGAATAAACCAAGACGTCTTTTATTGCATTGATATCAATGATGAAGGTGCGGTTGACTCGAAAAAACTGCTGAGGATCTAGCACTTCCTCTAGGGTCTCGAGTTTGTAGTCAATGATCAAACGTCTACCCTCTTTGTTAACGATATAGGCATTTCGACCCTCTGCGTAAAAAAGGTCAATTTGATCGGTGGTGATGGACTTAATGTGCTCTCCGATTTTCACCATGAATCGCGTCTTGTATTCTCGCTTGCTCAGCATCTTCAAGGCCGCCTGTAGATCGATAACTGCATCTGCATCTGCTTTTGCATTTCCATTCTCGCTAAGCCTTTTCTTTAGCTTTTTAAATTTATCAATCGCCTCAGCAAGTGCGTCAAAGCCAATGGGTTTTAGCAAATAATCCATGCTATTGGCCTTAAAGGCATCAATCGCATATTCGTTATATGCTGTGGTGAAAATGACAGGTATCTCTAATTCTACCGATTGAAAGATCTCAAAGCTAAGGCCGTCGGTAAGCTGTATATCCATGATCAACAGGTCAGCCTTCCCATTTTCCCTGACCCATTGTACGGCCTCTTTAACACTCATCGCTCTACCTACTACTTCGATCTTTTCATCATAACGCTTCAGTAGGCGTTCTACCTTTTCAGCGGCAGGAATCTCGTCTTCGATGATATATACTCTCATATCGTTTCGTTCAGGCTAATATGTGGTATTTTAACATAGGCTTCACCATACGCTTTGATCTCGATAACTGGACGATCCGTGAAATAGGCATAGGCATTATGTAATTTATTACGGCAATTCTTGATGTAGTGGGAGTTGCTCAATTTCTCATTTTCCTTATGCTGTATTAAAACATAGCCCTCTTCCCCTTCACAATCCAATATAATTTTCATCGGTTGGTAAGTTGATATGATACTACCATTGATGATACAATCAAGGACCATAGAAAATGAACTCGGCACCACCATGACGTCTTCTGCTTTTTGCAATTGCTTTACTTCAAATGTCACTTGTTCAGGATAACGGGCCTGAAAAAGATAAATAAGGACTTTGCAAGCCGCTAATTCCTCCTTTAAGCTAATCAATTCCCTCTTTCGGTTATCCAGTATAGACCGATAGAACTGCGCTAATTTGTCAACAAAATCTTCCGCCTCATCCAGGTTATGATGAACCAACGAAATGAGTGATTCTAAGCTTTGAAAAAGAAGGTCGGGGTTGATCTGATTATTGAATATCTCTAGTTGGTGCTCGAGATTTTGGCGCTTCAGGTCCTCTTTCTTCAATTCCGTTTCATTTTTAATGGACAGAAAGTAAATACTCAGAAAAAAGAGGGTATAAAAAACAGCACTTAATCCATAAACCACCACTAATTTGATTAAGGTGGATTGAAAATAAGAAAAGTAAGTCGCCCCTTCAATCTCAGTAAAATAAAGATACCCTGCTATGAAAATGATTGTGGCTCCCACGACCAAGTTGGTGCCTATCATGAGAAACAAGGACGCTGCTTTTTTCAAGCGGGTTCCTAACTGACGCTCAAATAATGTGATCACTAACCTGATAGGCTCCGAGATCAAATAGGCCAAAACGACACACAACATTAACTCTGAACTGAACACCGTGTCAGTTAAAGAGTAGAGGCTGTTGTTGATCAGCAAGATCAAGATGTACATCATCAGCCCATAAAAGGAAGGGACAATAAGTCGAAATAGTGGCTGGTCTAGAATATTTGTCTTCATGAGGCCAGCATTGGGAGTTTTACTTCAAAACTATTGTTGCCATCTACGACTTGGATCTCCGAATTCGTAAAATGTGCGTAGCGTTTTCTGATATTGCTCAAGCCCACGCGATGACTAGCCGTATGGGAAGGGGCTTCCGTTTTATTATTCCACACGATCAATTCACGATCGGTCACAGTAACATTGATCTTAAGGCATTTTGCCTTACTAATTACGTTGTGCTTTACGGCATTCTCGACCAACAATTGAAGAGTAAGCGGAGGTATGGGAACTTCCAAGTATTGATCATCTACCTCTAATGAAAGGTCTATAGCATCGCTGTATCGAATAGTCAGCAAATAACGATAGTCTTTCAAGGCCTCCAGCTCTTCCTCCAAATTGACCAATTTGACATTTTTGGTGTGCAAGACGTAGTTGAACGAATCTGCTAAATTCCGAATGAAATTTTCTGCAACTACAGGATCACGATACACCAAAGAGGAGATCGTATTCATACTATTGAACAGGTAATGCGGGCTCAATTGACTCTTTAAAGCCTCAAACTGTAACTCCAATTGCTTCCTTTCTGCTCTTAACTGTCTGATCTGTCCAATGGAATAATGGTTATAGCTATAGCCATTAAAGTCTACCAGCGTGACTAAAAAGAGCGTAACAAAGCTTAGAATGGCTAGCTTCAACTCGATCTGGCTTTCCATCAAATCAGTGGAAAATATTTCGTAGCTAATTAACCCAGTCAGCTGCGCCAAAAATCCAAAAGTGACCAAACAGGTTCCGAGTAATAGAAAATCTCCAAAAAAACCCGCCAAAAACCGATTAAAGACATTCTTTCGCCATGGCAATTGTTTATTAAGCTGATGATTGAGTAAGGTGATCAAATAGCCAGAAATCAAGGAAGTGATTAAGGTGAACCCATAAAGGTTCAGGTCGTCTGCAAGCGTTGGCAGTTGTCCATACTCTGAATAAAACAGGTATGAAAAGAAAGAAAAGCCAATGACTAAGTAAAATAGTAGCCTTAGTAGCTTTGACATGATCAAAATATTTGATGGAAGATACTAAAAATGGTGGTGCGATGACCACCATTTTTTGGATAGAAAACATTAGTCGATGCAGCGTGCTACACGACCATAGTAGGTATCGGATTCAATTCCTCTTGCGACTTTCCTGAACATGTCTTTTACCTCGTCTGAGGCTTGTCGCACTTGAGGACAGGCCTCTTTTAGAATTTGGGATTTGTAATAATCAGAACCGATCTGGTCTGCCACATTCAAAATGCTTTTCAACTCACTATCTCCTAAGTTAGCATCCATGAGGTCCTTTAATATCACAAGCCTGTAATGATCTGAATCAATATTAGCCACTTTTGTGAGTACCTGCGCATATTGCTCCTCGCTCAAATCATTCCTTAAAACCTTGGTCAACATTTGTGTTGCATAGTGATCAGAATCTACATCATCGATGGTGTTCAAAAGTGAAGACCAATACTGCTCAGATATGTCATGATCTTCAAAAAGATCGTTGATAATGATCGTTCTGTAGTGATCGGAATCCATGTATTCAAGTCGCTTGATGATTGCTGCCACGACTTGATCCGACACCTCTCTTTCTCTCAACATACTTCTGAAAGTTTGTGTCACATAATGATCCGAATCGATATTAGAAATGGCATCCATCAAATTATTAAAGGCTTCATCAGACAGATTTGGTCTATCTAAAGCATCGGAAATCACGATCGTCGCATAGTGATCTGAATCGATTTCTGTAGAAGCGCGAATGACTGCATCAACGACCTGATTACTCAGATCTCTACGGTCCAATACTTCTTTCAATACATTGGTTTTATAGTGATCAGAATCCATCACATCAGCTGCTTGAATGACCTTGATCAATGCATCATCCTTTAAGTCTTCCCTTAAAGCGCGGGTAAGGATGAGAGTGATGTAATGGTCGGAATCCATTCTTTCTATGGCACTCAGAAATGCATTGGTCGCCTCAGGAGAAGCTAGAAATTTTTCGGCATTATCTTTAAAAACCTCTGAGATGTAATGGTCGGAATCCAATTCACGCGGAACATAAGCAGCAATTTTGACCAACTCATTGTCAGAAAGCTCATATTCATCGATCAGGATCTGCAGATAAATATGACTGACATAGTCACTTCTGATCTCGTCGACCTCCTCTAAAACTGCGTTGAGTCCTCCATTGGTGTAAAATCGATCTACACGTCCCTCAGCTCCAATAGCTGTTGTTCGAATAACTTCGCGCAAAACATCAGCTAAAAACTCTTCTGCTTCTTTGTTCCATTCTTGTTGTCTTCGACCCACTCGGTATTCATACACTACTTGATCACCGTCAGGCTCAGCCAACACTTCTCTTCTTTGACCAAAAGAAGTTTTCTTGATCAACATATAGCCTCCTCTTGAGATCGATTGGATCGATCGATCATCATCAGCAAATACGATCTGACCATCGTATTCTACATTGAGCTTTTGACCTCCACTTGTAGAAGAATAGGAATATTTGCCATTCTTGCTCTTGATCGACACTGAGTTTTGTGCCATTGCCTGTGTCACAGACATCAATAGGGCAATCACGGCCACCATTATGCCGGCGATGAGGTGCGTTCTTTTCATTGTTGCTTGTTCCATTGTTTTTTTCTTTGTGGTGTTTAACTGCTTTGTGGTGGTTGACCTACCCACGAGCAAGTCAACCACCTCAGCTGTTGATATTTGTTTTTGACCTTTGGTGAATTCATGTGCAGTAGACATGAATTGACCTTACAATGATGGGGAGTTGGTTGTCAAGAAAAAACCGATTGGAAGTGAACCGTCATGAAAGTGAAGTGAATTGTCGAATAAGTGTTCAGCACCCCAACCACTCCTTCATAGAGAGGGGAATTGGATAGTGCATAACATGCAGTCTCCTTGATGAAGACAGTGCTCCATTTCAAATGAAAAATGATATCCGCAGCAGCATATGAACTCTCCTCCTTTTCAAGGAGGAGTTGGAGGTGGTTATATACAAAGTAGGAGATATAGTTATGATGAATAGGCAGCGCTAAAAGGTTGATCTATCTGTTCTGTAATGTATGGTCAACCACCCCTAGGCCCTCCTAAATTAGGAGGGGAATGTATTGTCAATGATTACACAAAGCTCTGCTGTTTGTGATGAAGTGGCTAATCAAGGTAAAACAATCCCCTGGCTACCAAGTTCTACCAATGGTATTGACCACATAGATGTAAAGCCTTAATTTCATATCAAAATCAACATCATGAAAAAGCTTCAGCTATTCCTCTCTGCATCCCTCATGCTCTTATTCATACTTGCTTGCAATGCTCCATCCAATGAAACCAGTGACACAATTGAATATGGTAATCCGCCCGCGGAAGGGTTCAATATGGAAGGTTCAGATGCGCAAGCCATTGCTATCGCTGATGAAGTAATGGAAGCCATGGGTGGAAGAGAGGCCTGGGACAACACGCAGTATGTTTGCTGGAAATTCTTCGGTAGAGATGCTTTGGTTTGGGACAAATGGTCCGGCAATGTGCGTATTGATGCCGCCAACGGAATGACCTATCTGACCAATATCAATGATGAAACAGGTCGGGCATTCAAGAATGGTAGAGAAATCACCGATGCTGATTCGGTGGCCAATATGATGCAGCAAGCCAAGAGCATTTGGATCAATCACTCCTATTGGTTGGTGATGCCCTTCAAGCTTAAAGACTCTGGTGTCACACTCACCTATGCGGGGGAAGAGGCTACTCAAGATGGTAAAATGGCAGATAAACTTAACCTGACCTTTGAGGGTGTTGGACGAACCCCGCAAAACATGTACTATGTCTGGGTAGATAAGGAAAGCAGACTAGTCAGTCAATGGGCATATTATCCATCAACCGAGGCCGAGGAACCGCGCTTTACCATGCCTTGGATGGAATACAACAAGCATGGTGAGATCATGCTTTCAGCGAGTAGAGGTGAAAGAGGTATGGAAGACATCATGGTCTTTGCTGAATTGCCAGAGTCCGTGTTTACTTCTCCTGAAAAGCCTGACCTCAAGGCTATGATGCAATAAAATTAACACGACATTCCAGTCCAGATAGCTTTTAACCCAAAGAAGACTTTTTGGAATCTTATTGAAGCTATCTGGTACAGAATTGGAGATTCCCGCCTGCGCGGGAATGACGATTACTTTTTCTATTTTCCAGTCATGAAAAAGTTCCTGCCACTTTTAGCACTGTTGCTATTACTCTCATGTTCGAACGAGAAGAAAGAAGAGACCACAGAAAAAATTCCTTACTGGCAACCGCTGGAAACAGGCGTGACTGCTGGTTTTCGAGGATTATCAGCAGTTTCTGATCAAGTAGCCTGGGCAAGTGGAAGTGCGGGAATAGTGATCAGGACAATTGACGGTGGTACTAGTTGGGATCACTTTTCCATACCTAATTCTGACACCCTCCAATTCAGAGATATTGAAGCTTTCGATGAAAATACTGCCATCATTCTCAGCGCAGGCTTACCTGCTGTGATCTATAAAACCACTGATGGCGGCCAGAGCTGGCAACAGAAATACTTTAGTATCGTTGAAGGTACTTTCTACGACGCCATGGATTTTTGGAATGAAAAGGAAGGCATCGCCTTTGGTGATGCGATGGATGGACGCCTCCTCATTCTCAGAACATTCGATGGAGGAGAAACCTGGGAAGAATTACCTTTTGCTCAACGACCTCGAGCCTTAGCCGGACAAGGCGGCTTTGCGGCCAGTGGCACCTGTTTAAGGGTACAAGGAGAAGCTGCTGTTTACATTGGCCTTGGGGGACCTGAAGCTAGCGTCCATTATTCAATGGACAAGGGAGAAACTTGGCAAAAGACCATTTCCCCCATTCAATCTGGTGAATCCACAGAGGGTATTTTCTCAATCGATTTTAAAAATGACCTAGAGGGCCTTATGGTGGGCGGTGACTACCGAGGAGACTCCTTGACCGCCATCAACGCGGCCTATACCACCAACGGTGGACGCACGTGGTTGCCTGTGATGTCGAGCATGAAGCCGAAAGGCTATCGTTCGGGTGTGGCTATTTGGAAGAACTATGTCTTTGCCGTGGGTCGTGAAAGCTGCGATTACTTTAAAGAAGGCGATAAGGCCTATACTCCAATGGAAGGACAGTACTATGCTGTGGACGTCGCTCGTGATGGCGAAGCCGTTTGGGCAAGTGGGCCGAGAGGAGCAGTAGCGAAATTGGCATTTCGTACAGAGTAGTGCGTATTGTGAAAGTGATATTCGAGGTACGCAATTCGCAGTTCGCAATACGCTATAACCCTGCCCCCTTAATAATCTCCTCTACCACCTCTGGATTCAGCAGCGTTGAAGTATCTCCTAAATTCGAAATGTCCTTGCTGGCTACTTTGCGTAGAATCCTTCTCATGATCTTACCTGACCGCGTTTTTGGTAAGCCTGGCACGATCTGCACAATGTCGGGTTTGGCAATAGGTCCGATGATGTTTCTTACTGTCTCCTTGATCTCGGCGATCAGGTTCTCTTCTGTACGCCCTTCCATATCACAGATCACATAAGCATAAATGCCTTGCCCCTTCACCTCATGCGGATAACCCACCACAGCAGATTCCACCACTTTCGGATGTTCGTTGATCGCATTCTCAACTTCAGCCGTACCCATTCGGTGGCCGGAAACATTGATCACATCATCTACTCTACCCAGAATTCTTAAATATCCATCATGGTCACGTTTGGCACCATCGCCTGTAAAGTACATGCCTTTGTATGCAGAGAAATAGACATTTTTGCATTTCTCATGATCGCCATAAGTCGTGCGGATCATCGAAGGCCATGGGAATTTGATGCAAAGATTTCCCTCCACATTATTCCCTGTCAATTCCTTACCGTCCGCGTCAACGATGACCGGTTGAATGCCTGGCAGAGGCAAGGAAGCATGTGCGGGTTTATTTGGTGTGATACCCGCTAAAGCTGAGATCATAATACCGCCCGTTTCCGTTTGCCACCAGGTATCGACCAAAGGACAATTGCCTTTGCCTATATGCGAATGGTACCAATGCCAAGCTTCTTCGTTAATCGGTTCTCCTACAGAACCGATCACTTTTAAGGAATCGAGTTGATAAGGCTCAAGCGGTTCCAGACCATAAGCCTGCAAGGCACGAATGGCCGTTGGAGCCGTGTAGAACTGATTAACTTGATATTTATCGCAAATGGCCCAAAAACGGCCGGCATCTGGGAAAGTTGGGACACCTTCAAACATCAGCGTGGTAGCTCCAGCTAGGAGTGGGCCATAGACAATGTAGCTATGACCTGTGATCCAGCCGATGTCGGCGGTACACCAGTAAATATCTCCTTGAGTGTATTGAAATACATTTTCAAATGAATATTGCGCATATACCATATAACCACCCGTCGTGTGCACCACTCCCTTCGGCTTACCTGTCGAACCGGATGTGTAAAGAATGAAAAGCATATCCTCTGAATCCATTTCCTGGGCTTTGTAGTCGGTCGACTGCCCCTCGATCACATCATGCCACCAAATGTCACGGCCTTCGACCATCGTCACTTCATCATTCGTGCGTTGATATACAATTACCTTTTCAATTGAATCGCATTTTTCAAGTGCTTCATCCACTACCGCTTTCACAGGAATTTGCTTGGCTCCACGGAAATTGCCATCTGAGGTCAATACCGCTTTAGCGGAACAATCGATGATGCGGTCAGCCAAGGCAGAAGAAGAAAAGCCAGCGAAAACCACCGAGTGAATCGCTCCAATTCGTGCACAAGCTAACATTGCCACAGCCGCCTCTGGCACCATCGGCATGTAAATGATCACCCGGTCGCCTTTGCCAATGCCCTGGGCTTCCAAGGCATTGCAGAACTGATTGGTCATTTCATACAACTCGCGATAGGTGATGGTTCGACCCTCTTCATTGGGATCATTCGGCTCCCATAAAATCGCTGGGGTATCCCCTTTGGTGTGCAAATAACGCTCAAAGATGTTCTCCGTGATATTGAGTTTTCCATTTACAAACCACTTCACGTCAGGTCCGTCAAAATTCCATTCTAAGGTTTGATCCCAGTGTTTTTTCCAATGGAAAGACTCTGCGATTCTATCCCAAAAGGCCTCAGGTTCAAGAACAGATTTTTGATATTCGTGGAAATACCCTGACAGGGTTTGAATTTTATTGCTCATAGGTGTTGAATTGATTATCAATGATCAATTGGCTGAATAAGTTAAGAGATTCCATTTTCAGCCACAATGCCAAAATGAAAAATGGTAGGATAGTTCAACTGAAAAGAGATCTCTGCTTCAGACTACATCTTCTTACTCGTTTTTTAAGGCATATGCAGGATTAGTCCTTGCCGTTTTTAGTGAGAGAATGCTGATGGTAATCAAAATCAAGAGCAGCAAACCCATCGCCGTTATCATAAATATCGATGCGCTGATGCCATTTTGATAGGTAAAATTACCCATCCAATTCTGCATCAGGCTGAAAGTAATAGGCACTGCGACCATTGTGGAAACTAGACCAATTAGCATAAACCTTGTGTTGATCAATAGTAAGATCTGTCCAATAGAAGCCCCCAAAACTTTCCTGATCCCAATCTCTTTGACACGTTGCTTGATGGCGATCAAGACGATCCCTATAAGACCAGCGATAGACAAGAAAATAGAGATTCCAGATAAAAGCGTTGTTAGCAACAGCGTTCTAGATTCTTCACGATACATCTCATCTATTTGTTGATCTAAAAAAACATACTCAAACTTAAATTCAGGGTAGATCTCTGCAAATGCACGTTCCAATTCGCTGACACTAGATGCAAAATCAACGTTATCCAATTTGACCAATACTTTATTGTAGCTCTGAGGTCTGATCATCATGATTAAAGGCCTGATCGGTGTATGTAAAGATTGATAATGGAAGTCCTTCACCACACCTACAATCTGTCCCTTGACCTCATTCTCATTGTCTAACCAAATGATATTTTCTCCGACTCCTGACACCAATCCCAATTCCTTTATCGCCGTCTCATTCATGACAAATGAAGTTCCTGCTGAGTCAGCGGCTAAGCCAATATCCAAAAAGCGACCTTCCTTCAGTTCAATATCCAATACGGACAGTGCTTCTTTATCAACAAAAATTTCTGAGGCGTCTATGCTTCTTGTCGGATCTGCTTCAGCATACAATGAGTGTTGATTGAATTGTTCACCAGGAGGGTTAGATATCGTCGAAGCTTCTTTTACCCCAGCGATTTGCCTCAATCGATTCTTTATGATCTCAGAACGATCTTCCCAATTGTCAATATCAAGCATCACAAGGTTTTCAGCTGAAAAACCTAAGTCTTTATTCTTGATAAACCTGATTTGATCAGAGATGATCAAACTACCTGAGATCATGATAATTGCCGCTACGAATTGAATGCCCAATAAGGCCATTCTCACCCTTGCACCACCAATCTTCTTTCCCCCTACTCCTTTGAGGATGTCTCCAGGCTTTAGTGTGTTAAGATAAATCGAAGGGTAAGCAGCCGCTAGAATCGCAGTGAGCGTTGTGATGACAATTAGAAAACCCAGTGATTGAGTAGTCAAGATCAAGTCAGTATCGATATTGCCTGATACCAGATGATTAAATTTTGCTTCTAATCCTCTGATGCTAAAAAGTGCCAATATCAGGGCTGCATAAGAAATCAGAATAGTCTCGAAAACGAACTGGGTAAGTAACTGTCCTTTACGCGCGCCCAAGGTTTTCTTGACTCCAACCTCTTTTAGTCTTTGAGCCGAACGGGCTGTGCTCAGGTTTACAAAATTGATGACTGAAATTAGCAATATAAACAAGCCCGAAACGCCATAAATGATCAAATAGGTCATGCTACTGTTTGCCTCGAGTTCCCATCTGATATTAGATTTCAAATGAATATCGGTAATAGGCTGAAGGGCGAACTTGACTTCACCTTGCCGAAGACTTTCCAGGTCTTCTTCGGGCCAATTCAAATAGTTTATGGCAAATTCTGGAATTTTAGATTCGACATTTTGGGCCGAAGAACCAGCTCTCAATTTCACATAATTAAAGTGTCCAAAATCGTCCCAAGAAAGCCAGGCATCATTAAAGCTCATAGACTTCAGTGTCAAGTAGGAGATCAAGAAATTGAAGTGAAAATGAGACTCCAGCGGGAAATCTTCCACCACACCAACAACCTCAAGCATATCTGTACTAGGTCCAAATGAAAGTCTGTTACCTACAGCCTCCTCACCTAAGAAATAGCGCTCGGCCATCGATTGAGAAAGCACCACCCCATTTACTGTCTGCAATGCCGTTTCCGGATTCCCCTCTATAAACTTGACGTCAAATACATCGAAAAATGTACTATCTGCAAAGAAGCCATCAGGCTCTTCAATAGTGATATTCGATTTCTCCAAAGTAATGGGAATAGTAACTTTTGTTAAGCCAGGACCATAAATTGGCGAAAGAGTCACGGCAGCCTCTACTTCTGGAATATCAGCAACCATGGCCTGTGCCATGGGGTGAGGCGTACGGGTCTGTGGATTTTTATTCATCCACGCCACACGATAAATATCTTCTGAGCGTTCATGAAATTTATCGTAGGACAATTCTCGATTGACATGTAGATAAATGAGCCCACAAACTGTAAAGGCTAAGACAAGACCAATAAGATTAAATGCTGTGCTTGCTTTTTGCCTCCACATACCGCGAATAGCAAATTTGAAATAGCTTTTGTACATGATAAAATGAGTTGAGTGTTGACCAATTTTTTTCAAAGCGAAGGGTCTCAAAAAATGAAAGGCATGAAACCAGTAACTAAAAGCAGCTACGAGTCGCGAGTTTCGAGTTCTGAGTTCCTGATAGTGC
>Ga0209654_1000716_pt1 | contig 30644 bp, 28 predicted proteins | sample SaaInl1SG_22_DNA_FD_184646 | JGI IMG/M metagenome (GOLD analysis project Ga0209654, IMG submission 184646) | Marine microbial communities from expanding oxygen minimum zones in the Saanich Inlet - ESP_161SG_22_DNA (SPAdes) (version 2) | ecosystem: Environmental > Aquatic > Marine > Intertidal... | reverse complement strand
ATATCGAGACTTTTGCCCTCATAAAACTGGGCATCAACAACATTGAAGGCTTCCAACCGCGCACCGAAACGGCTGGTGGTTTTGCGCACACCTTTTGCCACCGCGCGAACTTTGCCGTTGTTCTTGCACAGCAGGGTAAGGATTTTGTCGGCTTCCCCGAGTAGGTGCGCCCTCAACACGATGGCGTCATCCCGATACGTTGGCACGTCTCTAGTATCCCCTGCCGAGCCACCGTGCGCTGGAGCGCGGGGTCCTGTCCTGGCCCGCTAGTTGTGTGCGCCGACGAGTTCGCCCACTCCCTGCTCAAGACGAAGGGCTCGGTTCACCGCCGAGACAATCGCCTTCAGGGAGGCTGTCGAAATGTCGCCGTCAATGCCCACTCCCCACAGGGTGCGACCGTTGACCTCTAACTCGACATAAGCAGCAGCGAGCGCGTCTCCCCCGGCACTCAGGGTGTGTTCGACGTAGTCAAAGAGCCTGATGGAGACTCCCTGGCCGCCCAAAATTCCCAAGAACGCGGCGATGGGCCCGTTGCCGGCACCGGAGGCTTCAGATTCCGCCTCCCCTTGGCGCAATTTAACGTCGAGGGAGACCTCTCCGTCCATATCGCTGGCGGAGCGTGTGGAGAGGAGCTCATAGTGGCCCCACTTCGCGCCATGGTCGGTTGCGGGAAGATATTCGTCCTGGAAAATCGTCCAGATGTCCTCGCTGGTCACCTCGCCGCCTTCGGCGTCGGTTTTGGACTGCACGACCTGAGAGAACTCGATTTGGAGCTTTCTCGGCAAATCGAGCGCATGGTCGGTCTTCAACAGATAGCTCACGCCGCCCTTACCCGATTGTGAGTTCACGCGGATGACCGCCTCGTAGGTGCGACCCAGATCCTTAGGGTCTACGGGGAGGTAAGGAACGGCCCATTCCAAATCATCGACACCCACCCCTAGCTTCCCAGCTTGTGCTTCCATCGCCTCGAAGCCCTTTTTGATCGCGTCCTGGTGGGAGCCACTAAAGGCCGTGTACACGAGATCTCCCGCCCACGGACTTCTCTCATGCACGGTGAGCTGATTGCAGTATTCGGCGGTGCGTTTGATTTCATCCAAATCGCTGAAATCGATTTGCGGATCAATTCCCTGGGTAAACAGGTTTATACCGAGCGCCACTAGGTCAACATTGCCGGTGCGCTCCCCGTTGCCAAACAGGCATCCCTCAATTCGATCCGCGCCGGCCATATAGCCCAGTTCAGCAGCCGCAACCGCGGTACCCCGGTCGTTGTGGGGGTGAAGGCTCAGGATCACGTTCTCGCGGTGATGGAGGTTCCTCGACATCCATTCGATGGAGTCGGCATAGCGATTGGGCGTCGCCATTTCCACAGTCGCGGGAAGGTTGATGATGACTTTTCGCTCAGGCGTCGGTTCGAGAATTTCGAGCACCTCGTTGCACACCCGGACCGCAAATTCGAGTTCGGTGCCCGTGTAGCTTTCGGGGGAATACTCGTAGTAAATCTCGGTTCCCGGCACGAGGGACTCCATCGAACGACACAGCCTGGCGCCTTCGAGTGCGATATCCACGATTCCTTGCTCATCGGTGCGAAAAACGACCTCGCGCTGGAGTGTGCTGGTGGAGTTGTACAAGTGCACGATGGCCTGCTTCGCCCCGACCAGCGACTCATACGTGCGCTTAATAAGGTGCTCACGGGCTTGGGTAAGGACCTGGATGGTGACGTCCTCGGGGATGGCATTGCCGTCAATGAGGCTTCGTACGAAATCGAAGTCGGTCTGTGACGCCGAGGGAAACCCGACCTCAATTTCCTTGTAGCCCATCTTGACGAGCAAATCGAACATCACCCGTTTACGCTCTGGGCTCATCGGATCAATCAGCGCCTGGTTGCCATCGCGCAGGTCCACTGCGCACCAGCGCGGCGCTTGGGTGATGTGTGCGTTGGGCCAGGTGCGGTCTTCCAGCTCTAGCGGGTAGGCCTCGTGGTACGCACGGTACTTATGAATCGGCATGGATGATGCCTGTTGATTGTTGATCATGAACGTTCTTCCCGGTCGGAGTTAGTGGCCAGAGGGCTGCTCAGCCGCGACGGGGGATGGCCTAGTAAAGGGCCCCGGCGCGGCGGGGAAGGAGGAGAAGCTCAGTGTTCATCTATTGAGGCTAACACGCCAACCTTCGGGACGAAAAGTCCTCTAGAGCCCTAACTTGTCGAGTTTGCGCGCATCGCGTTGCCATTCTTTGGACACTTTCACGTGGATCGCCAGGTGGATGCGCCGCCCCAACAGCGTTTCGATCCCCGCCCGCGCCTCAGATCCAATTTCTTTGAGTTTGCTGCCTTTATGGCCAATGATGATGCCTTTTTGGCTGTCGCGCTCAACCCAAAGGTTGGCGTAGACCTGCAGGAGTCCATCATCCCGCTCGATCATTTCATCAATCGTGACCGCAATCGAGTGCGGCAATTCGTCCGAGACTCCCTCCAGCGTGGCTTCTCGAATCAACTCACCCATGCGAGTTTCCATGCTCTGCTCGGAGGTGGTGTCCGCCTCATAGAGCGGTTCCGATTCCGGCAGATGAGCGAGGATTTCTGCGACCAAAATGTCGAGTTGCTCCCCGGTGTGCCCAGAGACCGGAATGATGGCGGCCCAGTCCCCCAGCTCGTTAACTTCAAGCAATCGTTTGGCGATAGTGGAGGGCGAAGCAATATCGGTCTTGGTCACGAGCGCGATTTTCGTGGCGCGAGGGTATTCGCGGATACTCTCTGCGATGAACCGATCTCCCGGCCCTACCGGATCGGTGGCGGGGATACACATCGCAATAACATCCACCTCCCCGAGCGTGTGGGTCACCACATCGTTGAGCCTTTGGCCCAACAGGGTGCGCGGTCGGTGAATTCCTGGGGTGTCCACGATGATGATTTGTCCCTGACCGCGGTGAACGATCCCCCGGATCGCCATCCTCGTGGTTTGGGGCTTGGACGACGTGATGGCAATCTTGTCCCCCACGAGGGCGTTCATCAGGGTTGATTTACCGACGTTAGGCCGCCCCACAAACGTGACGAAGCCTGCGCGAAAGTTAGGTTGTGCGCTCATGGCAGCGGAATCTCACCAGTCCTGGCCTGCTCAATCTCTTCCCGAAGCGCCCTCTTCTCGAGCCACGCGGCGGTCGGATACACCCGAATCCAGGACACGCGCTGGTTCCTGCCGCCGGGTGCTTCCGCTACCAGGCGAAGGTCTGCGGTTTCTCCGGTCGAGTCAGCTTTGGGTAACCGACCAACAAGTTTGGTCAGCAGTCCTCCGACAGTGTCGACATCGTCTTCGTCAATGTCAATGTCGTAAAGATCCGCGAGGTCATCCAGGGAATACTTCGCTGCCACCTTGTAACTATCAGCACCCAGCGGAAGGATTTCGTTGACATCCAGGTCGTACTCGTCCGAAATCTCACCCACAAGCTCCTCGATGAGGTCCTCCATGGTGACCAGTCCGGCAATCCCCCCGTACTCATCGACCACCATGGCGAGGTGGTTTTGCTCCCGCTGCAAGAATCGGAGAGTCTCGTCAACTTTCTTGCTCTCAGGGATGAAGACTGCGGGCTTCGCGAGAGCCGTAATTGCCGTCTTTTTCGCGCTCGCAGGCTTTTCGTGCTGCACCCGCGCCACGTCCCGCAGGTAGCAGATACCGACAACATCGTCGCTGTCTTTACCGATTACGGGAATTCGGGAGACCCCTGTCTCCAAAAAAATATCCATCGTCTCATTCACCGAGCTGGTGCCCTCCACGGTGACCATGTCGGTTCGGGCCACCATGACTTCGCGAACAATGGTGTCCCCCAGCTCGAAAATGGAGTGAATGAGCTCGCGGTCCTCATCTTCCAGCATGTCCTGGTCGGCGGCCTCATCAACCCAGTTGCGCAGCTGGTCTTCACTTCGCGACACTGCGGCGCCGCCCGAGCCCGGTGTCACGATATTTCCCACAACAATCAACAGTTCGGCGAGTGGGCCCACCACCGTGCGGATAGCGCGAACAAAACCGGCAAAAAAGCCCACCAGGGCAGTGGCATGGCGCTGCCCCACCGAGCGAGGCGACGACCCGACGACCACGAAGGAAATTCCTATCAACAACACTCCGGTGACCAACAGAATTTCCCACCACTGGTCCAACCAGGAGGACACCGCCAGGGTGAGCAATACCGCGGCGATGCTCTCGATAACAACCCGGACAAAGCGCACCGCGCGCTCGTGAGCAGGCATTCCCGCGGCCAGAGCGTGCAGCGCTTTGGGTTTGCGTTTGGTGGCAGCCAGATCAATCAGTTCGTTTCGACCTACCGCGCCCAGAGCGGCACTAATTGCGGTGAGCAGGCCGCCCACAACAACCAGGACGATGGCCGTGATCAGGAACACAACGCTCATACAGGGCTCTGTTCATGGGTGTCGAAAGCCGCAAGGATTTCTGCTTGAAGACCAAACATTTCTTTTTCCTCCGCTGGTTCCGCGTGATCGAAACCCAATAGATGCAGGAGACCGTGAACACTGAGCATCCGAAGCTCCGCCATAACGGAATGGCCCGCTCCCTCCGCCTGTGCGGCCGCCACCGTCGGACACAGCACAATGTCGCCAAGGATCCCCAGAGATTCCTCGCCCCCTTCGGGACCGGGACGCAGTTCGTCCATAGGAAAGCTCAACACGTCGGTGGGTCCCGATTCACCCATCCATTCGATGTGCAGCTCCTCCATCGCTGCCTCATCGACAAGGATTACGGCCACTTCGGCATCACGGTGCACGCGCAGCGCGGACATCCCATAGGCGATGACGCGCTGCAGGGAGGAGTGATCGACCTCCACGCCCGATTCGTTGCGCAGCTCAACGCCCACGTGAGGGCTCCTGCTGTGCATCATGGGATGCGTAGGCCTCGACGATCGCTGACACCAGGGCGTGACGCACCACATCGCGGGAATCAAGATGATGGAAGTGAATGTCCTCGATATTTTCCAAAATCTTTCCCACCACCGCGAGCCCGCTGTTGCCACCGGGAATATCGACCTGGGTGATGTCGCCGGTGATCACCATCTTTGATTCAAAGCCCAGTCGGGTGAGGAACATTTTCATTTGTTCCGGCGAGGTGTTCTGGGCCTCATCAAGGATGATGAAGGCCCGATTCAGTGTTCGGCCCCTCATATAGGCAAGCGGTGCCACCTCGATTGTCCCTGCTTCCAAGAGCTTGGGTACCAGATCCGGGTCCATCATCTCGTGGAGGGCGTCAAAAAGTGGGCGCAGATACGGATCGATCTTGTCGCTGAGGGTTCCCGGCAGGAAGCCCAGGCGCTCCCCCGCCTCAACAGCGGGCCTGGTCAAAATAATGCGGTCGATTTCTTTGCGCTCCAAAGCTTGAACCGCTTTTGCCATTGCCAAGTAGGTCTTTCCGGTTCCTGCCGGGCCGATACCGAACACCACCGTGTGGTGATCAATGGCGTCCACGTAGGTCTTTTGGCCCATCGTCTTCGGGCGGAGTGCCCTGCCCTTGCTGGAGAGAATCGGCTCGGACAAAAAGTTTGTGGGAGTGATGCGAGCTTCTTCGGCCGCTTGGGCGGCCCGCACCATATCTTCGGCGGAAAGCCCCGGGTTGCTCCGCGCCGCCTGCGCCAGATTACTCAGAAGGTCTTTCGCCCGCTGGGCGTCGTCGACGGGGCCGGTGACCGAGACCATGTTGCCCCGCACAGCGATCGTCACGGTGGGGAAGTGTTTTTCCAGCAAGGCAAGCACAGTGTCGTTCACACCGAGGACAGCGACCATGGACACGTCGTCCAGTTGAAGGCTCAATGTTGTGAGCGCAGGGGAAGATTTAGCCGGCAAGAGTTCCTTCTTCAAGTGCGCCCGCAAGAACGTGAGCGTGAACGTGGAACACGGTTTGGCCCGCGCTGGCTCCGGAATTAAACACCAATCGGTAGTCGCCGTGTGCCAAGTCGTTGGCAACAGACTGCGCCATGTTCACCATCTCCGCCAGGAGCCCTGGATCAGCGGCTGCCAGCTCCGCGACCGTCGAGAAAGTGGCCGTCTTCGGCACCACCAGCACGTGGACCGGCGCCTGGGGTGCGACATCGTGGAAAGCGATGAGTGTTTCGGTCTCCGCAACGATGCGCGCCGGAATCTCGCGATCGATGATGCGCGAAAAAATCGAGCGGTCCTCTTCTGTCATAGCAATCAGTCTAGAGCCCGGTGTTTCTGGGTAAAAAGTTTCACTCAAATCTCCCGAGCGTGTGATTGAGCACAGATAGTGCGGCAACCCCCGCCGTGGAGGTCCTCATGACCAGAGGCCCCAGCGAGGCCGATGTCGCTCCAGCTTCCTCAAGAGCTTCTCGCTCGGTGGGGGAAATGCCGCCTTCTGGCCCGACCACAAGCACGACGGGTTGCTCACCAGCGGCGATGGCCTGGTGCAGGGCAGTGCTGGCCGTTGGCTCGAGTAACACCATCCGGGTTCGGGTCGCCATCTCGACCAACTGCGGCAGCTCCACCATGTTCTCAACACCAGGCACCCACGCTCGCAGCGATTGTTTGCTCGCCTCACCAGCAATTCGCTGCCATCGAGCGACTGACTTCTCGATTTTTGCCCCGGACCACCGGGCCACACTGCGCGCAGCCTGCCACGGAATGATGCGATCAACCCCCAGCTCGGTGCACGCTTCGACCGCTCGTTCGTCCCGGTCTCCCTTGGCTAGAGCTTGAACCAACCACACTTCCGGCGTCAGCGGAGCAACGTCCTCCACCGAGGCCACGACGAGTGTGACCTGCTGCGCGGAGCTCTCCCGAACAACACTCTGGGCCATCAGCCCCCGCCCATCGGTGAGCGCGACCCTCTCGCCCGGTGTGAGGCGGGCAACGCTCGAGGCGTGACGAGCTTCGTCACCCTCGAGGGTCACGGTTGACCCCACCACCAGCGGGGCGTTGTCGCTCACGCGATAAAGGTGCGCCATCTAGCCGAAGAGTCGGTCACGGAACTTGTGGAACATCCCCTGTTGAGCTCCGGCAAGACGAGGAGCCGCCGGTTTGCGCAGCTCTCTCAGCTTTGCCACCAGGTCTGATTCCTTCGAGGAAAGCTTCGAGGGCGTGAGCACGTGGACGCCAAAGCGCAGGTCGCCTCGACCGTTCCCGCGAAGCTTGGTGACGCCCCGATTTTTCACGGTAATCACATCGGCGCTTTGCGCGCCGGGCTTCACGGTGACCGTCACCTCGCCATCCAGAGCATCCAACGTGACACTGGCGCCCTCGATGGCGTCGATCATGTCCATCTCGAGGGTTGCCACAATGTCATCACCGGAGCGCGAGTACACCGAGTCTCCGCGCACCGTGAATTCCAGATACAGGTCACCGGCGGGACCACCCCCGTGACCCACTTCGCCCTGACCGGGGAGGTGGATGCGCTGTCCCGTTTCAATACCGCCGGGAATGTCGACAGAGAGCGTGCGTGAAGCGCGCACGCGACCCTGCCCGGCACAGGTCGGGCAGGGATTATCGATTACTTCACCAAAGCCGCGACAGCTGCCGCACGGGCTTTGGGTAACCATGTTGCCCAGCACTGATCGCACGGTGCGTTGAAGGGAACCAGAACCCCCACAAATGTCACAGGTCCGTGGGGAGCTTCCCGGAGCGGAACACGAGCCCTCGCACGTTTCGCACAAGACGGCCGTATCAATCTCTATGTCCTGGTTGACACCAAAAATAACGTCCTTGAGGTCAACGTCCACTCGCAGCAGAGCGTCCTGCCCTCTCTCCCGACGCGAGCGAGGGCCTTGACTTTGACCACCTCCACCGAAGAAGTTTTCAAAGATGTCGCCAAACGGGCCGAACCCACCAAAGCCTTGATCGCCGCCTCGGTCATACTGAGCCCGCTGCTGGGGGTCGGAGAGCACCTCGTAAGCGTGAGTGACGAGTTTGAACCGGTCTTCCGCACCAGCTTCCTGATTCACATCAGGGTGCAACTCGCGGGCCAGCTTGCGGTAGGACTTCTTAATGGTGTCGGCGTTGGCATCCCGACTAACGCCGAGCACTTCGTAGTGATCAACACTCACGGTCTACGCTCTTTCCTTCTCGTCTTCGCCGAGCAGCCTCGAGAGGTATCGGGCCACAGCACGCACAGCGGACATGTTGTTGGAGTAATCCATTCGAGTCGGCCCGACTACACCCAGAGTGGCGTTCGCTTCCCCACCCGACTGGTAGGCAGAGGCCAAGATGGCCACTTCCGAGAGCGGTCCTTCATTCTCGCGGCCGATTCGGGCTTGAACATCCGAGGTATCCCAGTGCATCTCGGTAAACAGCTTCAGGAGTGTGACCTGCTCTTCGATGGCTTCCAAAACGGGGTACACACTACTGGAGAAGTCCCCCTCACCCCGCACCAGGTTGGCGGCTCCCGCCATCACAAGTCGATCGCTGCGGTGTCCCTCAACAGCTTGAGAGAGCGCCTCCACCACGGCGGTCACCATGGCGACCCGGTCGCGGGAAACACGCTGAGGAATGTCTTTGAGAACCGCTGGAACATCCGCCAGCGCCTTGCCGACGAGAGCCTGATTCAGCTGAGCCCGCAACTCGGCAACGATGACCTCGTCGACTTCGTCCGTGCAGTCAACGATGTTTTGATCTACTGATCCGCTGTCGGTGATCAGCACCGTCATGACCTTGTGGGAGCCCATCGGCAAAAGCTCCAGGTGTCGGATGAGGGCCACGCTGAGCGTCGGGTACTGCAAAATTGCGACCTGGTTGGTCAGCTGTGACAGCAGTCGAACGGTGCGCCCCAAGGTGTCGTCCAAGTCCGCTGATTCCCGCAGAAAACCTTCAATGGCGTTTCGCTGTCCGCTCGAGAGCGGGCGAACACCGGCGAGTTGGTCCACAAAGACCCGGTACCCCTTGTCGGTGGGAACACGGCCCGCCGAGGTGTGCGGAGCGGTAATGAGCTCCTCTTCTTCCAGCAGGGCCATATCGTTGCGGATGGTTGCGGCGGACACCCCAAAGCCGTGGCGATCGGCGATGGCTTTGGACGCAACGGGTTCTTTCGAATCCACGTAGTCCTGCACAATCACGCGAAGCACATCGAGAGCACGCTGTGAGACCATCACACACCCCCTCGCTAGCAGTCTCCGTAATAGTCTGCTAATTGTATCCACCGCGCCCGAGAGCCGGCTCAGCTCAAACGTGCCGCCAGGTGGTCAGCCAGCAGGCGTCCAGACTGCGTCAGGGTGATTCTTCCCGACGACAGAGCTTGCGCATCGAGGAGGCCGTGGCCGAGCGCATCGTCCAGAACGTCAGATTTTTCGGGGGCGACGTCCTCGACCGAGATGCCTTCGCGGGTGCGAAGCCCCAGCAGGATGCGCTCCAGAGCGATATCCGAAGGTGTGAGGACTTCGCGGTGAAAAGCAGGAGACCGCTGCTGCGCCAATCGCTCGGCGTAGGCCGCAGGATGTTTAACATTCCACCATCGCACACCGCCCATATGGGAGTGTGCGCCCGGACCGATCCCCCACCAGTCGCCCGAATTCCAGTACAACCAGTTGTGGGCTGACTCGCGGTCTCGCGCGGTGGACCAGTTGCTGGTTTCGTACCACGCGAAACCCGCTTCGGTGAGTCGCCGGTCGGTGGCAAGAAACATGTCTGCGTGAACATCATCGTCGGGTGATTCCAGCTCTCCGCGCGCAATGCGTCGGGCCAGGGCTGTTCCTGGCTCGACGATGAGCGCATAGGCAGAAACATGTTCCACGTCGAGACCGACCACATACTCCAGGGTTGACTCCCACTGCCGCACCGTTTCCCCGGGCGAGCCATAGATGACATCAACGGACACCTTTAACCCGGCATCTTTAGCCGCAGCAACACCCTCGGGAACGAGCGCTGGGTCGTGAGTTCTCTCCAAGACCGCCAAAACATCGGGATCAGCGGACTGCACGCCGAAGGACACCCGCGTGACGCCCCCTCGAGCCAACGCTCGGAGATCGTCTGCGCTCACGCTGTCCGGGTTAGCCTCGACCGTTATCTCAGCCTCGGGGGCAACACCAAACGTGCTCCTGGCTCGTTCCAGCATGGCCAGCAGGGGTTCGGGGCCCAACAGTGTCGGTGTTCCACCCCCGAAGAAAATGGTCTGCAGTGGGCGAGGGGGAAGCCCCGCGTTTCGCATAATCCCCGACGCAAGCTCCATTTCCGCCATTGCCTGGATCGGGTAGGAATCACGGGACACCCCGCGGACCTCGTCGGCGGTATACGTGTTGAAGTCGCAATACCCACAGCGAACTTCACAAAAAGGCACGTGCACGTACAGCCCCAAAGCACGCTCGTCGGCGCCCTCGACGACAGAGTCGGGGAGACGCCCGTGCTCAGGCGCTACCTCCGCAATGGGGAGCGGGCTAGGCACTATTGATAAACCAAATGGTGTGCATGCGGGTGAGCATCACCGCGACGGAGGCTGCGAGTAGACCAAGAACAACGTTGGACATGATGGAGCGCTCGACCAATGCCCACACCATGGCCGCCGGAATCATCACGAGAGCCGTGATGGCATACATCCACCACTCCAAGAGCGACCCCGTCGGAGAGTTCCCCGCAGCCGGCGCAAAGGCAGCGATTCCCATCTGAATCACCAGGAGCACGAGGACCAGGGCAACAGGCCCGAGTGTGTAGTCATTCGGGGTGCGCTGCAGGAGAGCAAACACCACGGCGCTGAGCGCCGCTACCCCGGCAACGCCGACCTGAACCCACGCGAACCACTCGATCACGCCGCGTCCTCCTGTTTAGCCAGCTACGCCCATCAGGATACGGCTCTTGCCGTCGCTCGCCTGAACAACCGCCACGAGCTCGCCGGTGGAGGCCGACAATGCGGCCACTGGCGTGTCTACCGGCCACGAAGCGGTCTCGACGGCTCGGCCGTGCCGCACATGCTCGGTATCGGCCTCTCCCAGCTCGATGCTCGGCAGAATCTGCTGCGCGACGGTGGCCAAATCGAGCAGGTGTGATTCGGTCAGGTCTTCCGCGGACACGGCGTCCTCGACCACAAAAGGACCCACGACATCGCGGCGGAGCGCGGTGAGATGCCCTCCTACTCCAAGAGCGGAACCAATATCCCGGGCGATGGCCCGGATGTATGTACCCGACGAGCACTCCACGCGAATGGTGACATCCAGAACACCCTCACTCCGCGTGAGCTCGTCAATGTCGAGAGCGTGAATGGTGACCCGGCGGGAGGTGAGCGAAACATCCTGCCCGGACCGCGCCAGGTCGTAGGCACGCTTGCCATCAACCTTGATCGCACTGTAGGTCGAAGGAACCTGGTCGATCTCGCCCACCATCGCTGCGGCTGCCGCCCGAACCGATTCTTCCGATACTGCCTCTATGTCCCCGGTCGGAGCCAAGGCCTCCCCCTCGGCGTCGTCGGTCGTCGTCCCATACCCCAGGCGCATCGTGGCCCGGTAGGACTTATCCGCTCCGACCACAAACGTCAGCAGCCGTGTTCCCGCGCCGATACCTAAGACCAACAAACCGGTCGCGGCCGGGTCGAGAGTGCCAGCGTGCCCTACTTTCTTCGTTCCGAGAGCTCGCCTCGCCTGAGCGACCACCGTGTGGGAAGAGATCCCGCGAGGTTTATCGACCAGCGCGATACCGGAAACCAATCGAAGCCCTTAGCCCAGCGCCTGCGTGTGCCAGACCGTTTTGGTTTCGACGAAAGCAGTGATGCGATGCAGGCTCGGTGCAGGAATCTCGTGGCTCGGACCCTGGACCCGCTTGAGTGTCTGCGCGGCCGCTTTTTCCCAATCCGGCGCGGATACCTGGTCGGCTCCCGCTAAGTCAAGCCCGTTGACATCAGCGTGTGAAGCCATCCACGGCATGATGCCCGCCGGGTTGCCCGTCAAAACGTTGATGACGCCGCCGGGAACATCGCTCGTTGCGAAGACTTCCGCAGCGCTAATTGCCGACAAGGGTTGAGAGGCGTGAGACACCGCCACCACGGTGTTTCCGCTGGCGACAATCGGGGCAACACTTGCGCTGAGCCCCAGAAGGCTCTGGCCATTCGAGCCTTGGGGACACAATGCGACAACCACCCCCATGGGGTCGGGCGTGGATAGGTTGAAGTAGGGGCCAGAGACCGGGTTGCCGTTACCGGCAACTTGTGCGTACTTGTCGGCGAAGCCCGCGTACCAAACCCACGTGTCAATGGAGTTCTCCACCTGAGCACGAGCAGCGCGAACACTCACACCTTCGCTCTGACGAATTTCCTCCACAAATTGCTCCGCGCGGCCCTCGAGTACCTCGGCAACGCGGTAGAGCACCTGGCCGCGGTTGTAGGCCGTGGCGCCGGACCATCCAGGAAACGCTCCCCGCGCGGCGACCACTGCGTCGCGAGCATCCTTACGACTGGCGGCTGCAGCATTGGCGAGGAACTCCCCTTTGGGGGTGGAGACTTCAAAGGTGTGGCCACTCTCCGACCGGGGGAACTTTCCGCCGATGAAGAGCTTGTAGGTCTTGGGAATGGTCAGACGCGACATTATCGGCTTCCTGCTTTCTGGTCACTCGCTTCGAGATAAGCAGCCAACCCATGACGCCCGCCTTCGCGACCGTAACCGGACTCTTGATAACCGCCAAACGGGCTTGCCGGATCGAACTTGTTGAACGTATTAGCCCAAATGACACCCGCGCGGAGTGCGTTCGCCATCGCCAACATCCGCGACGCTTTTTCCGTCCAGATACCCGCGCTCAGGCCGTACGGAGTGTTATTTGCTTTTGCAATAGCTTCCTCGGGGGTTCGGAACGTCATCATGGAGAGAACAGGGCCGAAGATCTCCTCTTGCGCAACCCGGTGGCTGGTGTGCACATTCGTGAAAACCGTGGGTTGAAACCAAAAACCCTTGGCCGGCAACACGCAGTCTGAGCTCCATCGGGTCGCTCCCTCCGCTTCGCCGGCATCAACAAGCGCAGAGATGCGCTCGAGCTGCGCCTTCGAGTTAACGGCACCAATATCCGTGTTTTTATCCAGGGGATCGCCCAGCCGCAACGTCTGCAGACGGCGCTGGAGACGGTGGAGAACATCGTCGTGAATGTTCTCTTGCACGAGAAGGCGGGAGCCCGCGCAGCACACGTGCCCCTGGTTGAAAAAGATTCCGCTGACGATTCCCTCGATTGCTTGGTCGATGGCGGCGTCATCGAACACAATGTTTGCCCCTTTGCCGCCAAGCTCGAGCGTTGCGCGCACATCTGTTCCCGCGAGCGATGCCGCGATGCTGCGACCGACGGGGGTGGACCCGGTGAAGGCCACTTTGTTGATACCGGGGTGTGCAACGAGCGAAGCACCGGTGCCGCCGGCACCGGTAATGATGTTGACAACCCCCTCCGGAAGTCCCGCCTGCTGACAAATTTCGGCAAACAGCAACGCCGTGAGCGGCGTCGTCTCAGCAGGCTTGAGCACCACCGTGTTGCCGGCGGCCAGCGCCGGAGCAATTTTCCACGCCAACATCAGGAGAGGGAAATTCCACGGCACAATTTGTGCGGCAACCCCGAGTGCTTGGGGCTTAGGTCCTAGACCGGCGTATTCAAGTTTGTCGGCCCACCCGGCGTAGTAAAAGAACCACGCGGCGACCAACGGCATATCAACATCGCGTGTCTCCCGAATGGGCTTGCCGTTGTCGATCGTTTCGGCAACGGCAAGTTCGCGTGAGCGCTCCTGAATGATCCGTGCGATGCGAAAAAGGTATTTACCGCGCTCGCTGCCCGAAAGCTTTGACCAGGTCTTGTCGTAAGCGAGCCGGGCCGCTTTCACGGCGCGGTCCACATCGGCGGCGTTTGCTTCCCCCACAGTGGTGATGTGCTCCTCGGTGGACGGAGAGATCGTGGCAAACGAATCACCACGGGCGTCAACAAATTCGCCGCCAATGAACAGTCCGTAGGAGGGCTTGATGTCCAGGATGGCGGTTGATTCGGGCGCAGGGGCGTAGTCGAGGAACGTCATGATTAATCCACACTCACATAGTCGGGGCCGCTGTAATGGCCAGTTCGCATTTTTTGTCGCTGCATCAGAACATCGTTGAGCAAGCTGGAAGCGCCGAATCGGAAAAGGTCCGGCGTCAACCAGTGCTCCCCCACCGTCTCGGCGACCGCCACCAGGTAGCGAAGCGCATCCTTACTGGCGCGAATTCCTCCGGCAGGTTTCATGCCAATCTTTTCGCCCGTGAGAGCGTGCCAATCGCGAATGACTTCGAGCATGGTCACTGTGACCGGCAAGGTTGCTGCCGGAGCAACTTTTCCGGTGGAGGTTTTGATGAAGTCGGCTCCGGCCAAGATGGCCAGCCAACTCGCTCGTCGCACATTGTCCAGTGTCGCAAGCTCCCCTGTTTCGAGAATCACTTTGAGGTGGGCGAAACTGCCATCCTCCCTCTTGCAGGCTTCCTTAACGGCGACAATCTGGTCGTAAACAAGGCCCCAGGACCCCGACAAAAATGCGCCACGATCAATCACCATGTCGATCTCGTCGGCCCCTTCTGACACGGCAAACTGCGTGTCCGCGAGCTTGATGGCAAGGCTGGCGCGACCGCTCGGGAAAGCTGTTGCCACCGCGGCAACCGCTACCCCATCGGGCCTTTGGGAGATGTGGTGCGCACCGAGCGATTCCCGCACCGCGGACACCATGTCGCCATAAACACAGACCGCGGCAACCGACGGAGTCGAAGGGTCACCCACGTCGGGTGAGACGGCCTTTCTGGCCAACGTTTGGACTTTACCGACCGTGTCGGCACCTTCCAGCGTCGTGAGGTCCACCATCGAAATGATGGTGTCCAAACCCGCCGCTTTCGACGTTGTTTTCAGCGACCGTGAAGCAAAACCTGCGGCGCGGGCGTGGGCGCCGACCGTGTCCACGCCGGGGATGCCGTTGAGGAAAGTGGTCAGAGCTTTTTCGGTGGCTCCCGGGCCCAAGACTGTGTGGGCTCGGGGCGTTTGGGCCAGGGCTGTTGCGGGGTTCATGCGGTGACTTCCTGTGTGTGTTTGCCTAACAAAAAGGTAGCGGTGCCCTCGTCCATAATCATGACGGTGGCAAGGCCACTGCGAGCTATCGCCAGCGCCACCGGATGTTTTTCACGGCCCGCCACCACGGCAATTCGGCGGGGTGCTTCGCGCAGAGTGTCGAGAGAGATACCGAGAGTGCGCTCGTCGAGCCCCCGGTCCGCAATCGTCCCCTCGGGGGTGATGTATCGGCCCAAGACATCCCCCACCGCGCCGGATCGTTGGAGGTGCTGGATGTCACTGCTCTTGAGGTAACCAGACTGAACGTGGATGCTGACCTCACTTGCCGGCCCTGCACTGAAAAGATGCGTATCCGCGGTGGCCGCTTGCTCCAGCACACCTCGGATACTGCGGTCAGATTCGATTGCCTCTTTCGTCTCTCGACGCTCCAGAATTGCGGGGGTCGGCAGCAACGTGACTTCGCCGTGCGCTTTCGTGGCAATCATGGTCGCAGTCTCTGAGGCTAACCCCGGAGCGGCGCTGTGGCTCACCCCCCCGTTGACTTGGACCACGCGAAGGGGCGGAGACCAGCCAGCAGGCAGCGACTGAGCAACCTGGTGCAATGTTTTGCCCCAGCTCACCCCCAGCACGTGGCTGTAGGGACGCATCGCGACAAGATAGTCAGCGGCACCCGAGGCAACACGCGATGCGACATCCGCAGCGTCGCCTCCGCCGGGGACCACAATCGCTGCTTCCAGCGAAAAGGCAGCTTTGACGTCTTGTTCCATTCCGAGGCGGCGCGCCCGAGGATGGGAAATCTCAATCCGAATAATGCCTTGCTCGCGGGCCTGGGTAATCAGCCGCCCAACTTTCCACCGCGTAATATGCAAAATCGCGCCGATTTCGTCCTGCGTCTTGTTCTCCTGGTAGTAGAGCTCAGCGGCGCGCACCGCTAAGAGTTCGTTATCGAGAACGGTCTTTCCGGACATTCCTCCAGGGTAGGCGCGGCAGACCCCGAGAGCAACAATTGTTGCGCTACTTGCTCAGATGAGCATCATCCGAAAATGCGCGGAGCTCGCGGTCAACATTGCCGTTTCTGGCCAACACCCACACGGCCGGAATTTCACACACGACGATCACCATCAAGAAAATGACGCTCGCTGCCCACTGACCGGTGACCTGGAGAAGCAAACCAGCCACCAGAGGGCCAACCGCTGCGATGAAGTACCCCACTTTGTTGACAAAGCCACTCAACGCCAAAGCAGACAGGTGGTTATCGGTGCGAAGCCCGATCAAGGTCAACGACAGCGGGAAAGTCATCGGCCCCAGGGCCAAAAGAACCACCCACAGCAACGTCGCGGTGGTGGGCGCTACCAAAAGCCCCACCATTCCCGCGAGTCCGCAGGCAACAGCCAGCCCCACAAGTGCTCCCGCCCATCGCGCGTTGGTGGCCAACGGCGGAATCACCAGGGACATTGGGAAGCCCGTGATCGTAAAGACCCCCAGAGCAAATGCCGCCTGCTCAACACTGAAGCCGGCCTCATCGACCAGTAACTGCGGGAGCAGAGCAAACCAGGTGTAGGCCATGGTCCCCGATACAGCGAATATTCCCATCACAGAAAGTGCGGTCGGCGACCGGAACAGGGACACCGGAACAACGACCGGTATCAGCCCACTATCCAGCGCAGATTCTGCACGACTGCGTCGCCGGGCAAAAGGCAGGACCAAAAGCCACGGAAGCGCCCCGACGAGACTGACGAACGCCCACGACGCCAAAGAGATCCGCCAGCCAGCCGCATCGGCGATGATGACCCCAAAAAAAGACGGTGCTGACGAGCTGATCGCCATGGCGGTGCCGTAGATGGCGGTCACCGTGCCGATAGCACGTGGGGCATAGAGCTTGACTAAACCAGGAATGATCACATTGCCGACCCCCGCGGCGATCATCAGCACGGCCGTTGCTACAAACAGCGACAGATACGTGGGCGAGATGCCCCTCCACACGTGGGCGATGGCGCCAAGAACGGCGACCGCGATTGCCGCCGATTCAATCCCCACTGTGCGGGCAAGCCACGGAGAAAACCAGGCAGCCAGAGCGTAGGCCACCGGGGGGATGGTGCCGATGATGCCCAGAGGTAACCCCTCCATCGCAACATCTAAATCCATGACCGGAGCCAACGGGGCAATGGCCGCCACACCGGTTCTGATGCCCAGCGCCAGCAGGATAATGCCGGTCAGAGCAAGAACAGTGGTGGATCGGGTGGTGTACGGCACCGGCCCAGACTACGCCCTGGGAAGGTCAGAGAGTATGCCCCGAATCACCTGTTCATCAGCGCTCATCTGCGCAACCAAAGCCTCGCTAGACGGGAACACCTGCATGCCCCGAATGAACTCCACAAACTCCACGCGGATGGTCTCCCCGTACAGGTCAAGGCGTTGATCCAGCAGGTGGGACTCGACCACGCTTTCGGTCAATTCGCCAAACGTGGGGTTCACGCCAACCGAGGTCGCTGCGGGGTAGGAAACCCCCTTGTGGGTTACCAAGGTGGCGTACACGCCATCTGCAGGCAGGTACCCCTCGAGAGGTTGTGAGAGGTTGGCGGTCGGATATCCCATTTCGCGTCCGCGTTGAGCCCCCGCCCCGACTTCGCCCCGCAGGGCGTGGTAGCGACCCAGAAGGCTCGCCGCCTCGGACACTTCCCCGTTGGCCAAGTGTCGCCGAACCATCGTCGACGAGATTCGCTCACCCTCCTCCTGACAGAAATCAGCCACCACTTCGACGCGGAATCCCCAGTGGAGACCCTCTTCACGCAGCGAATCGATGGTTCCTCTGCCGCCGTGACCGTAGCGAAAGTCGGCGCCGACCAGAACGACACCCGCGGAAAGGCCCTCGGCAAGGACAGTTTTCGAGAACTCAGCATGATCAAGCGCCGAGAGCTCGTCGTCAAACGGCAACACCACCACTCTCGCCACCCCTGCCTTCGAGAGAAGTTCGACCTTTTGTCCATCGCTGACAATACGATCGGGCGCCTCTCCCGGACGAAGAGTCACATGAGGGTGGCGGTCAAAAGTGATGACCGTGCTTTCTGCTCTGCCCGCCAAGGACGTCAGCTGCCCGAGGACTTGAAGGTGACCCCGGTGAACACCATCGAACTTGCCGATGGTCACCGCCCGTCGGCGTCCATCACCGGGCAAAGAATCAAGCCCGTAGTTCACGACAACAGGACTCATGAAGTCACCGGAGCCTTCCGAAGCCACCACAGACCCAGCATCGGCAGCACCAGGGGAATGAACAGATAGCCCATCCCAAACTGAGACCACACGGTAGCGTCGGGAAATAAATCTGGGCGCACAATACTGAGTGCTCCCACTCCGAGTACCCCAGCAAGCTCAATCACCAGGGCCACCACTGCGACGAGGCGCGCGCTTTTGCGGGCACTCAGTGCGACGGAAATAGTGACAACCAGATAGAGCGATGCCGCCACGACGGACAACGCATACGCCAGTGGGGCTTCGTCAAACTTGGTCAACACTTGAAAACTGGACCTCCCCAAACCGGCAAGGGTCAACACCGCGTAGGTTGCGACAATGAGCCGGTGGGAACCGACGGCACGTTCCGACAGGGTGTGGGGTTCAGTGGGCATGCGCTACTTCTCTTTTTTCTTCTCCACGTCACCGGAGAGGGCCGCGATAAACGCATCCTGCGGAACTTCCACACGACCCACCATTTTCATGCGCTTTTTGCCCTCTTTTTGCTTTTCCAACAGCTTGCGCTTGCGGGTGATATCGCCCCCGTAACACTTCGCCAAGACATCTTTGCGCACGGCCCTAATGTTTTCCCGGGCGATAATCCGCGCGCCAATCGCGGCTTGGATCGGCACTTCAAACTGCTGGCGGGGAATCAACTCTCGAAGGCGCTGCGTCATGAGGACGCCATAGGCATAGGCCTTGTCTCGGTGAACAATCGCACTAAATGCGTCCACGCGATCGCCCTGAAGGAGGATGTCCACCTTCACAAGATCACCTTCCGCATCGCCGGCAGGCTCGTAATCTAAGGAGGCGTACCCGGCCGTTTTTGACTTCAATTGATCGAAAAAGTCGAAAACAATCTCGCCGAGCGGAATCGTGTACCGAATTTCTACGCGGTCTTCCCCCAGATACTCCATTCCCTGCAGCACACCGCGACGGGATTGGCAGAGCTCCATGATCACGCCGACATAATCTTTGGGGGCAAGAACCGCTGCATTAACAACAGGCTCAAAGACCGTGTTGACCTTGCCGGTCGGGAACTCACTCGGGTTGGTGACCAGGAGGTCTGTGCCATCGTCGAGTTCTACCGAGTACACCACCGAGGGCGCCGTGGCGATGAGCTCGAGGCCAAACTCCCTCTCTAACCGCTCACTGACGATTTCTAGATGCAGCAACCCCAAGAATCCACAGCGGAACCCGAAGCCCAACGCGACGGAGGTTTCTGGTTCGTAGACCAGGGCTGCATCCGAGAGCTTGAGCTTGTCCAATGCCTCCCGCAATTCGGGATAGTCACTGCCATCCAGGGGGTAAAGACCGGAAAAAACCATGGGCTTGGGCTCGGTGTAACCGGGGAGAGACTCTGTGGCGCTGCGCCGCGCACCGGTGATGGTGTCGCCGACCTTCGACTGTCGAACGTCTTTTACCCCCGTGATGAGGTACCCGACCTCGCCCACACCCAAACCCTTGGATGGCGTGGGCTCCGGAGAGCTCACGCCAATTTCCAGCAGTTCGTGCTGAGTTTTCGTGGACATCATTTCGATGCGCTCGCGCGGGCCCAGGTTGCCGTCTACCATCCGCACATAGGTAATGACCCCTCGATAAGCGTCGTAAACAGAGTCAAAAATCAGGGCGCGCGCAGGCGCATCAGCAACACCCTGGGGCTGCGGGATTTCCTTCACGACCCGGTCGAGCAGTTCCTCCACACCCATGCCCGTCTTGCCGCTCACCCGCAGAACATCGTCCGGCGAGCCACCGATCAAACTAGCGAGCTCTTTTGCGTAGCGATCAGGGTCTGCAGCGGGCAGGTCAATTTTGTTGAGAACAGGAATAATCGTGAGGTCGTTCTCTAATGCCAGATAGAGGTTGGCGAGGGTCTGGGCTTCGATGCCCTGCGCGGCATCAACCAGCAGTACGGCACCCTCGCACGCCGCCAGGGAACGCGACACTTCGTAGGTGAAGTCAACGTGACCGGGAGTATCGATCATGTTGAGGGCGTAGGTTTCCCCCTCTTTCGTCCAGGGCATGCGCACTGCCTGCGACTTGATGGTGATTCCGCGCTCGCGCTCAATATCCATGCGGTCGAGATACTGCTCTCGCATCTGGCGCTGGTCGACGATTCCCGTGATCTGGAGCATCCTGTCCGCCAACGTGGATTTACCGTGATCGATGTGGGCGATGATGCAGAAATTGCGCAGACGCCACGTATCGGTGGACGCCGGCTGAATATCGCTAGCGGAGTGAGAAGTCATGTGTGTTGATTGTCCCACGACTAAACGGTGGCAGCCTGCGCATCCACCTGGTATCGTTGCCCACTGGCCTGCTTAGCGATGGGCCCTCTCTCCCGCCGCTAAGAACACATTCTCCCTCTTTGGGAATCCCACACGAATGTTCCCCAGGCACCACAGCAAAAAAGGACACCGAGTGGCAAACATCAAGTCGCAAATCAAGCGCAACAAGACCAACCAAAAAGCAACCGACCGCAATCGCGCAGTTCGCAGTGAAGTGCGCACTTCCGTGCGCCAGGCTCGTGAAGCCATCAAGGCCGGAGACAAAGACAAGGCAACCGCCGCTGTCACCGCAGCGAGTCGCAAGCTCGACAAGGCAGTGAGCAAAGGCGTGGTTCACAAGAACCAGGCAGCCAACCGCAAGTCGGCTATCGCGAAGCAGGCAGCAGCTCTCTAGAAGGTTTCATGGCGGCGGGCAACTCTTCGGGGTTGCCCGCCGTTTTTTTGTGAGTCACGAGGCATCGGTGGAAGGATAAGGCCATGTTCCAGTGTTCGTTCATGTTCACCCGGATCCGCCACGATGACGAATTCCAGAGGCTTGATGATGCCATTGCTGACTACGCGCGCAGCCTAGAGGGATTCCTCGGGTCTGACACGTGGTTCAACTCTGATTCGTCACAGGTCAACGGGGTGTATTTCTTCGAGACGATGGAGGCGGTGAGAACGTTTGCCGCGTTTCCGCAACATCGCGAGGCGAAAGAAAAATATGCCCGATGGTACGGGGGATATCACGTGGTTATCGCGGAAGTTCATTCGACCTACGGTGACGGCAATTTTCCGCATGTCACGGCGAAGACGCCCTAAACCAGCTTTTTTCCCCGGTGAGAGACAATCCGGACGAGGCGCTCCAGCGAATAGTGCGGGTTGAGTCCATGTCCCTTCAGCGCCGCATCGGTTGATGCCACCTCCAAGATGGCTGCGCCCAGGCCTGCCTCATCCCAGCCTTGGAGGTTCCCTCGGGCGACCCTCACCTGCCAGGGAGCCATCCCCAACTCACTGGCGAGGGCCTCATTGCTTCCTCGAGTTCCTCCCACATTTGCCATCGCGCGCAGTTTCATCGCAAACGCTGCCACGATCAAGATCGGCTCGGCGCCAGCATCGAGGGCGTGCCGAAGGGTCACGGCTGCCTGAGTGAAATTCCCGGAGATGGCCGAATCGGCCACTTGGAAAGACGTCGCCTCGACGCGTGAACCGTAATAGCGCTCCACCGTGTCCTCCGTAACCGGCGCACCTTCCGCATCGGAAATCAGTTGCTGGCAGGCAGCCGCGAGTTCCGCGAGGTCGGAACTGAAAGCATCGGCCAGTGCACGCTGAGCAGCCGGTGCAATCGAGGCGCCCATTCGTTGAAACTCGGCGGAGATGAAGCCCATGCGTTCCGCGTCTTTTTTGATCTCCTTGCACTCGACCAGCAACACCGTGCCGCCACTCTTTTTGAGCGCGTCCAGCAACTTTTTTCCACGATTTCCACCGCCGTGGCGCAAGACGACCACCACGTCAGGTTCTGGGCTGGCCAGGTAGGCAAGAGCGTCCTCCAAAAATGCATCCGTGCACTTTTCGACCTGGCTTACCCGCACAAAGCGTGGCTCGCCAAACAGGCTGGGACTCGCCAACTGGAAGAGTTCCCCGCCGGCGTAGTCGGCGGCATCAACATCCGAGACCTCGACAGCGTCGTGTGCTGACTTCAAACGATCGGAGAGTATGCGGATGGCGCGATCGGCCAGGAAGGATTCTGATCCACTGACCAAAACCACCGGCGATTCACGAATGCCATGCCAGGGAACGAGTGTTGCTGCGCTTCCCGCCATGGCCAAGCCTCCCTCTGCGCCCACACTACCCGGGGCCAGCTTCCCGCTCTGCCCAGAACACGATGTCCCCCTCGGTATTGCGGCCCAGCGTCAGTGTGCCGCGCTCGTCCGAGCGCAAAGGAGTAGAGCCCTGAGCATTCAAGATATCCAATGCCACCTCGGTCGGATGACCATAGGTGTTATCCGCCCCCACTCCCATCAGCGCTACCCGCGCGTTGATGTGTGCGTAGAGTCCCGAGAACTGGTCAGCCGAGCCGTGGTGGCTGACCTTCACCACGTCGACGCTGGGAAGGTTCTCCCGCCCTACCAAAATTCTTTGGGGAATCTCGCCGACATCCCCCAGGAACAACCCCGACAGGCAACGACCACAATCCCCGAGGGGTCGGACCGCCACCACGACACTGGAATCGTTACCGGGTTCTGAGAGCGCGGACCCTCCCGGCCACAACACTTCCACCGCGTGCGAGCCAAGGACCGCGGAATCCCCGGCAGACACCTCGATGACCGTCGCACCAGATAGCTGCAGCGCCCGAGAAATGTCGCGGTCCTCCTCCACGAGGGCAGGCCCCCGCCAGACCGTGATCGCCTTGCCGGCGATCGCCGGCCATCCCCCCACGTGGTCTCTGTCGAAATGACTGATTATGGCCAAATCAATCTGTTGAATCCCCAGTAAGTCCAAGCATTCGGTCAGCAGCCTCGGGTCCTCTCCCATATCGATGAGCGCCACGCGGCCACTCGAGCGCAGCAGCAGAGCATCCCCCTGCCCAACATCGCACTGGGCGATAGTCCAATCGCTGGGAACACTAGCTTTCACTAGTGCGCGCGGGGCAAGAAATCCCATCATCACGGCGAGAGCCACCGCGCTCCACGCCACGGCCATCACGCGACGAATCTTCCGGTGCTTGCCGCGCTTGAGCAAAAACCAGCCGAGGGCGAGGTAACCGAGCGAAGCGCTCGAGAGCACTCCCCACCACCCGGCCGGCCACGGAAGCGTCGCAAACGGGGCTGCAGACAGGGCCCGGCCAATAGCCGCTACGTAAGCAGAGGGCCACCACGCAAGGCTTACCAAACTTGCCGAGAGGGCGGGAAGGACCCCGGCAAACACGCAGGCGACCATGCCGACAATGGTGGCGAGCGGTGCAGCCGGTGCGGCGAGAGCATTGGCCGGTACGGCAAGAACCGGGATGACCGGATTGAGCAGAATCAAAATGGGCTGGCACGCTATCTGCGCGGCCACCGGCAGGGCAAGAATCAGCGCCAGTGGTGCCGGCAGAAACCGCCCAAACTTTGTTGCGAGTGGGACAGAAAACAGCAGGATTCCACCGGTTGCCATGACGGAAAGAGCAAATGCGAAATCTAGAGCCATCCAGGGGTTGATGGCCAGCAAAATCAACACGGTTACACCGAGAACCGGTATTCCCCTGACGGGTCGAGCAGAAGCGATGAAAGCCAAAACTATGGCGGCCATGATTGATGCCCGAATAATGCTCGGCTCGGGGGTCACCAGGATCACAAAGCCGACGAGGGCCAACACTCCAGCAATCAACCGCGCCCAGACGCCACCACCGAATAGCGCCACCAGCGCAACAACGATGGCCACAACAATGGCGCAGTTGGAGCCCGACACGGCCACAAGGTGGCTCAGCGATGTCACGCGCATTGCCTCTAGGAGGCCCTGGTCAACAGCGGATGTGTCGCCGATTGCCAGACCGGGCAATAGTCGACCACCATCCCCCGGCTCTTCACGTGACAGGGACACCAGTCCCTGCCTCATGCCATCGATAGCGGAGAGAAACGCACCGGGTTGCCGGACCGTCGTGGCGGTGCTCCGAGCCATCAGCACCCACCCAGCGTTGTCGGTGGGTCCCGCCTGTTGCAAGAAAGCCTCAACGCGCGCCTCGCCACCGAAAGCCACCCGACGATCAAACGGGTAGCCCAGTAGCCGCGCAGCCACGCCGCCACCGGTCAGTGCTTGATCATTAATTCGGAGGATCCGGACGTCGACGGAGCGCATACCGACAGAAAAGCCCTGTTCCAAGCGAATGTCGGCCACGACCTGGGAGCCGGCAGCCTGGACCACGAGCGGTTGCTCCCGAGTGATTTCCCCCAGCGATATTGCTCCCAGCATCACCGAGGTGATCATTCCCGTCAGAGCAGCCATCCCAGCGATTTCTCGTCTGCTTTTCCACCCCCACCACGCCAGCCCGACCGAACACACCGTAATGAGCGCCAGCCACACCACCGCGGGTCTCCACCAAATTCCCAGTGCACACACTAACCATCCCCACAGTGCGGGCAACAGGAGTCGAACATCTCGCCTCACGGTGGCGACCGGTGCCCTCACGGGACAACGAGGTCAGCAAGCCCCTCCAGCGTGGCGGGGCCTATTCCTGACACAGCCAGGAGGTCTTCCACGCTCCGGAAGGGGCCATTGGACTCCCGCCAAGCGATAATGCGCTGGGCGGTCGCCGGACCCACACGGGGCAAAGTCTCCAAGGCGGCTTGGTCTGCGCGCGAAAGGCTGACAAGCCCCGACCCCGAACCGCTCGTCGCGGAAACCTCCTCACCCCACACCGGAACCACAATTTGCTCCCCGTCGAAGATTTCACGGGCAAGATTCACCCCGCTCAGCTGTGCTTCCGCCGTCGGTCCACCCGCCTGCGCGAGTGCATCCTCAACCCGAGAAAACTCGGGAAGCCGCACCACTCCTGGCCGAACCACGGCGCCAACAACGTGCACCACGAGCTCTGCCGGTTCAACAGCTGTCGGCTCTGCTACCCCCGGTTCGGAAAGGCCGGCGGCCTCGATCGGTTCGAGAGCTGGGCTCGCGGTCCGGAAAAAGAAGGCGCCCACAACAACAATGGCCACCGCTCCGGCCAGGGCAATCCCCGCCGTAATGCCAATTTTCCAACGAAACCTTGACCGCTCCGCCCCAAAATAGGCCCCCTCCACGTCCGGGTCCTGCGTATCAACGAGGGAGGGAGTCTCCTCCCGGGAATCAAGAATGTCCCAGAGCGTTCGAGTCAGCGTCATTCGCGGACTCTAAAAGGCACTCCGATCTCACGTCGACGGTGGACCGGGATCCACTAAACAGGGCCGTGTGGACGCGATGTGGACGGTTAGCTCGATGTTTGGATTGAGACCACTTTCGGGGCTCGCACAATAACCTTCACGATTGTTTTCCCTTCGAGAGATCTCTTCACACCGGGGGCTCCTTTCGCCAGCGCCTCCAGCTCATCGGGGTCGATCGAAGGAGAAACTTCGAGACGGTCGCGCAACTTGCCATCCACCTGGACAATGGCTGTCACGGATTCCTCCACCAGCAGGGTGTGATCAGCGCTGGGCCAACGCGACAGCGCCACGCTGGGCTCGTGCCCCAGCCTCTCCCACATGTCCTCAGCTGTATGCGGGGCAAACAGGGACAAGGCAAGAGCAATCGCTTCTGTGGCTTCACGAACAGCAGGATCAGCGCCGCCAGGGCCCTGGTCGACGGTTTTTCGAGTGTGATTGACCATCTCCATAGTTCGAGCAACCACCACATTGAATTTGAAGCTTTCAATAAGTCCCGGCACATCGGCAAGGAACCGGTGCGTGTGACGACGTAAATCCGCGTCACCATTGCCAAAATTCACTTCCGAGGCGGAGGTGACATCGCCGGAGAGGCGCCAGGCTCTCGCCAAAAACTTTTGAGATCCCACGGGTGAAACATCGGCCCAGTCAATGTCATCCTCCGGCGGCCCGGCGAAAGCCATGGTGAGGCGAACGGCATCCACACCATAGGAATCCAGCTCTTCGCTGAAATACACGACGTTCCCTTTGGACTTGCTCATCTTGGCGCCATCAAGGATGACCATGCCCTGGTTGAGCAGGGACGTGAAGGGCTCTGTGAAAGAGATGTGGCCCAAGTCAAAGAGCACCTTCGTGATGAATCGTGCGTAAAGCAGGTGCAAGATTGCGTGCTCAACACCGCCGACGTACTGGTCGACCGGAGCCCACTGCTCGACTTTGGCGGGGTCAAAAGCTTGTGTGTCGTCTTGGGGGCTCAAGAATCGAAGAAAATACCAGGAGCTATCGACAAAGGTGTCCATCGTGTCGGGGTCACGAGTGAGCGTCTGCCCGTCTTTGGTGACCGTCGACCAATCAGTTGCGCCACCCAAGGGCGATGTCCCCTTAGGTTTCAGGTCCAGCCCCTCGCTGTCCGGCAAAGCCACGGGCAGGTCTTCGAGCTTGACCGGAACCTCGTTGCCCTCTGCGTCATACATGATCGGAATCGGTGTTCCCCAGAACCGTTGACGCGAAATGAGCCAGTCGCGCAGGCGATACGTCTTGGCCGCGCGACCGCCACCGGTTTCTTCAAGCAGTTCCACAATGCGACCAATGGCGTGTTCCTTGCTCAGACCATCGAGAGGGCCCGAGTTAATCATTCGCCCGTTACCCGCAAGCGCTTCCCCGCTGGCCACAGGATCCACATCCGGGATATCTCCGGAGGCCAACATTTCGTCGGTAACCACCGGAATGGCGCCGGTGATGGGGGCGTTTGTATCCACCACGACCCTCACCGGAAGGTCAAACTTCTTCGCAAAATCCAGGTCGCGCTGGTCGTGGGCTGGAACCGCCATAATCGCGCCTGTTCCGTAATCCGCCAACACATAGTCGGAGGCCCAAATCGGCAAACGCTCACCGTTGACAGGGTTGATGCCGTATCGCTCGAGGAACACCCCGGTCTTCTCCCGACCTGCGTCTTGGCGATCAATCTCGGTAGCCCGCTGGGTTGTTTCTAGGTAATCGGCAAATGCGGCCCGAACGCCGTCGCTGGCTCCCTCCACGAGCTCGGCCGCGAGATTCGAATCCGGAGCGACCACCATGAATGTTGCGCCAAAAAGGGTGTCTGGCCGGGTGGTAAAAATGGTGACCGGCGTGTCCCGGCCCTCGATGACAAAGTCGACTTCCGCACCGTACGAGCGGCCAATCCAGTTGCGCTGCATGGCGAGAACCTTGGCGGGCCAGCGACCCTCCAGCTGGTTGAGGTCATCTAAGAGGCGGTCCGCGTACTCCGTGATTTTGAAGTACCACTGGGTGAGTTTCTTTTTGACCACCATCGCACCACTGCGATCGGACGTCCCATCCGGCAGCACCTGCTCGTTGGCGAGCACCGTCTGATCGACCGGGTCCCAGTTGACCCAGGAGTCCTTGCGGTAGGCGAGACCCTTTTCGTACAGGGTCAGGAACAGCCACTGGTTCCAGCGGTAATACTCGGGGTCCGAGGTGTGAAGCACCCTGCTCCAGTCAAACGACGCGGCGTAGCGCTTCATGGACGCTTTTTGCTGGTCAATGTTCGAGTAGGTCCACTCCCGAGGGTCCACTCCGCGCTGAATGGCGGCATTTTCCGCCGGTAAACCGAAAGAGTCCCAGCCAATCGGGTGCAACACCTGAAAGCCCCGCAACCGCCAGTAGCGGGCAACGATGTCGCCTAGGGCGTAGACCTCCGCGTGACCCATGTGCAGGTCGCCCGAAGGGTACGGGAACATGTCCAAGATGTACTTGCGGGGCTGGGAATCATCTGAGTCATCCACCGTGAAGGGTTGGTGCTCTTCCCAGTACGCCGACCATTTTGCTTCGAGTTCGCGGAAGTTGTAGGTCCCCTCGCTGTCAGAATCGGGGCTCGAGGGGGAATTCATCACTTGTCAAGAATAGTCACCCGAGGAAACACCTAGTGCATCGAAGAAGGCGCGAGCTTTGACCCCGACCTCCCGGATCTCTTCGCCCGGAACACTGAGCGCCGTAATTCCTCCCCCCACCCCGAGGCTGAGGGAATCGGGGGTGACCACAGCAGTGCGAATAGTCATCGCCACCGTGGCAGAGCCATCCACCCGCTCAATCCCGTAGACCCCGGAATAGTAGCCGCGAGGGCCTGACTCTTCGGCTTTGAGGACTTCCATTGCTCGTTTTTTTGGAGCACCTGTCATGGAACCCGCGGGGAAACAGTGGGTCAGTACCTCCCAGACGCCCACTCCCGTGCGTAACTGGCCTTCAATCGTGCTCACCAATTGGTGCACGGTCGCATAGGTCTCGAGCACGCAGAGCGCTGGGACCACTACCGAGCCCACCTCACACACTTTGGAGAGATCGTTGCGCATCAAGTCGACAATCATCAAGTTTTCTGCGCGCTCTTTGTCGCTTTCGAGAAGCTCCTTCGCTAACTGTCGGTCCGCATAGGGATCTGAGTGACGCGGACGGGTTCCCTTGATGGGCTTAGTGACCACACGTCCCGAGGGCGAAATCTCGAGAAACGTCTCCGGGGACGCTGACACCAGCGTGATGTCTCCTAGCCGAATCAGCGCCTGATGATGCGTGGGGTTTGTCCGCCGCAGGATGCGATGAAGCCCCACGGGGTCGCAGCCGCCCGGAATGGTGATGCCGGTGGTGAGGCAGAGTTGATAGGCCTCGCCCTCGGTGATGGCCGTGTGCGCAGCACGGATCATGTCTCGGTAGCGATCTTCCGAATCCCGCCAGATTACTTGCGCAGCGTCACCGGTCACCGGCGCGGGGGGCTCGCTTGCCCTCTCCAGCAGATGGTGGGTTGACTCACGCCACTCTGCGGTTTCTCCCGCCCACTGATCACCCAGTGCCCACAGCTCGCTGGCCCCGGTGCGATGGTCGATCGCCACCAAACGGTCCACCCACAGCGCGTGTGTCGGAAGATCTGAGGCGCTGTCGATACCCACGAAGTGGTGACCCGCTTCGTAGGGCAGAACAAAGAAAACGCCGAGGGGCACGGCCCCCAGTCCCAGGCTGGGGGACCTGTGTTGCCCCATCAGCAAAGAGCCCCCCGTCGAGGCGGCCCACTGTTCGGGGGGAAGAGCCGTCGGGAACGCGACATAGGAAACACCAGATCCGCGCTCCCCGTGGTCATCAAGCCACAGGGCATGGTCCTGCCCCTGATCCAGTGCACCAAAGGCGTCCTCGACCCTGAGCGGAAAGGGCAAAGGATGCCGAAGAAGCCCCGTCGTCATAGCCTTAGCTTATGAGCGAAGCGGTTTTTGAGTTCTCTGCTTCGGGCATGACGCCGCTCCCGCCCCAGCAGCTCTACCCGCTACCCACCCTGGTTTCTGACTCGTGGTTAGTCACCGAGGGACTCACGGTGTCCTGGGAAAAACATGTGGAGAGATTTTTTCGAAGCGTCCTTGGCGAAACGGAGATCCCCCGTGACACCCTGAAAGCTTTTGTGCACGAGGTTCACGCACGCACTCCCGATGCGGGTCGCTGGTTTCCTCGGGTCGAGGTCGTGTCACACCCGGAAGGTCACCGTCTGCGCTATCGCCATCGCCGGGCTCCCGAGTCCCAAGCCACCGCAGTTCTCGCTCGAGCGCCTCACGACCCGAGAACGCGCCCGCGGGTCAAAGGGCCCGATCTGGAGGAACTCTTAGCCCTGCGAACAGCCGTTGCGCCCTCGGGAGCCACCGAAGCCATCATCGTTGATGCACAGGATCGCATTGTTGAAGGCGCGTACAGCACGGTGATGGTGTGGCCGGCACACACGGACCGCGTGTGCGTCATAGACCCGACACTCCCACGCCTGCCGAGCGTCACGGAGGCCGTGCTCGTGGAAATCGCAAGAACTCAGGAGGTGGAGGTGGGCGAAACACTCACCAGCGTGGATGAGCTCCAGGACGCCGAGGTGTGGGTGGTGAGCGCACTTCACGGGGTCCGCCTCGCGACCGCTTTTATCGAGGGCCCTGGCCTCAACACCGACCCTGAGCGTTCCGCACGGTGGCGGGCATTGTGGCACCAGGCCGCACGGCCCCCAACCCTGCCCTGAGCCCGCACCACTTCCCGGCGAATCTCACCCTTCACCCCCTAGACTTCCCGCTTAATGAATGAAGTCCTTGATGCCATCCTCACGTGGGTTGAGGGCATAGATCCGGTATTGCGCATCCTCGTCACCGGGATTGCCGTGATGCTAGAAACCAGCATTTTGGTGGGCCTGATTGTCCCGGGCGACACGATTGTTTTGGTCTCGAGCACGGGGGTGACGACCATCCTCACCTACCTGTTTACGGTGCTCGCCGCGGTGCTCGGTGCTCTGGTGGGCGAGTCCATCGGTTTTAGCTTGGGTCGTCTTTTTGGGCCACGGCTCCGATCGAGCTGGTTGGGTCGCCGTGTGGGGGAGCAACGGTGGGCAAAAGCGGACCGCTTTGTGCAGCGCCGCGGAGGCATTGCCGTGTTCATCTCGCGCTTTTTGCCCGTCTTCCACTCGGTCATCCCGCTGACCGCCGGCACCACGGCGATGAGATACCGGACTTTTATGATCTGGACCACACCGGCCTGCATCTTGTGGGCTTTTCTCTACGTCTC
>Ga0209654_1000712_pt1 | contig 30683 bp, 26 predicted proteins | sample SaaInl1SG_22_DNA_FD_184646 | JGI IMG/M metagenome (GOLD analysis project Ga0209654, IMG submission 184646) | Marine microbial communities from expanding oxygen minimum zones in the Saanich Inlet - ESP_161SG_22_DNA (SPAdes) (version 2) | ecosystem: Environmental > Aquatic > Marine > Intertidal... | reverse complement strand
GTAGAGTTTGTTGGTAATATTGTCATAAGGCGAGTACGATTTCATGTACTCATAATAGTTTCTTTCATTAGGATTTCCCCACTCGTCATATTCTCCAGTCGTAAGCGGAATACTATCGTCCAACATCGTTGTTACCACATCCACAAAAGGAACCTGAGCAACCACTCCATTGTATAATTCAGGAGCTAAATTTATAACGGCTCCCATCAACAAACCTCCAGCACTGCCACCCATAGCATAATGATGCTTGGCAGAAGTGTACTTATTTTCAATCAAATATTTTGAACAATCTACAAAATCTGAAAAAGTATTTTTCTTATTGAATAATTTTCCATCCTCATACCATTGACGACCCAAATATTCGCCCCCTCTAATATGAGCAATTGCAAAAATAAAACCACGATCTAATAGACTCAGTCGAACCGTTGAAAAATAAGGATCTATTGTGCTTCCGTACGAACCATACGCATACAACAATAATGGAGTCTCAGACGATTTTTTGGTATCCACATGGCGTATCAATGAAATAGGGATTTGAGTTCCATCCGCAGCCGTTGCCCATAAGCGTTCTGAAGTGTAGTTTTCTTTTTTAAATTTACCTCCCAATACTTCTTGCTCTTTCTTGATGGTTTTAGTCTTTGTAACCATATCAAAGTCAATTATGGATGATGGAGTTGTTAAGGACTGATAGCCATATCTTAAAACAGTAGTATCAAAATCGACATTAGTGGTGGTGTAAGCCGTATAGGTTTCGCCTTCAAAAGGAAGGTAGTAACTACCTGATCCATCCCATCGTTTTATGAAGATTTGATTCAAGCCGTTTTCACGTTCCGAAACCACCAAAAAGTCTTTAAATATTTCGATGTCTTCTAGTAATACATTTTCTCGATGTGGGATTACATCCTTCCAATAGTTTTTTTCAGTTTGGGTTTCGGATGTTTTTGAGAGTTTGAAGTTTTGAGCACCATCGGCATTAGAAACGATATAAAATGAATCTTCGTAATGTGAAATACTATACTCTAAACCGCGTGTTCTGGGTTGAAACACTTTAAAATCAGCATCGGGAGTGTTGGCATCCAAAATTTGATATTCAGTCGTTAGGGTGCTGTAACTCACAATTACTAAATATTTTTTGGACTTGGTTTTATAAACGCTCACTCCAAAAGTGTCATCAGTTTCTTCATAAATTAATTCATCTGATTTTTGATCGGTATTCAGTCGGTGTTTGTAGATCGCTTCCGAACGCAAAGTAGTTTCATCTTTCTTTGTATAAAATAAGGTTTTATTGTCATTTGCCCACGTACTTCCCCCAGTCGTATTTGAAATTTCATCCTTTAAAACTGTATTGGTTTTAAGGTCTTTAATATACAATGTGTATTGACGTCTACCTGTGGTGTCTATGCCATAAGAAACCAAATCATTATTAAGGTTTATGTTTAACCCTACCAACCTAAAATATGAATGATCTTTGGCCATTTCATTACAATCAAACAAAAGTTCTTCCTCGGCCTCTAAAGTGCCCTTTTTTCGAGTGTAGATAGGATAATCTTTCCCCGTCTCGTATTTGGTGATGTACCAATATCCATTGTATTTATAAGGAACAGAACTGTCGTCTTCTTTTATTCTGGACTTCATTTCTTCAAATAAAGACGTTTGAAATTCTTTCGTATGTGCCGTATGGGCATTATAATAATCGTTTTCTTTATTAAGATAATTAATCACTTCAGGATTTTCTCTATCGTTTAACCAATAAAATTCATCAATACGTACATCGTCATGAATTGTTAAATTTTTAGGAATTTGTTTTGCTAATGGAGTGTTTGGTAATTCAGACATTGAGTTTTGAGTCTTAGTATCACAAGAAAAAAGTGAACTTATTAAAATTAGGGATAAGAATTGGAGTTTCATAACAGAGAAAATTAGGTTTTGAGGTTCTAAACTTACAAAAAAAATTTTATTTGCTTACAATTTCTAAAAGATTGGCATGCATTTCATCGGTATAATCTAAATGCGTCACCATTCTCAACTTACCACTTCCCATATCGCTTACAAGAATATCATGTGCTTTTAAATTATCTAAAAACAAAGCTTCATCTAAATTGGGGTTCAATTTAAAAATTACAATGTTAGTTTCTACGGGTTCAACACTTGCAACAGCTTCTAATTGCTGCAAAACTGAGGCAATTTCTTTAGCTTTTTGGTGGTCTTCTTTGAGGCGGTCGTAATGGTGGTTTAATGCATAAGAAGCTGCTGCAGCGAGCGATCCTATTTGACGCATACCTCCACCCAACATTTTTCGAATGCGTAAGGCTTTGTTCATCAACGCTTCATCTCCAACCAACATAGACCCCACGGGTGCTCCAAGTCCTTTACTAAAACACACAGATATTGTATCAAATACGGCTCCATACTGAAGTGCTGTTTCAGATTTTGCGATGAGAGCATTCCACAAACGAGCACCGTCTAAATGAAACCCTAAATGATGGGCATCACAAACCTTACGAATATTTTTAATTTCATTAAAATCCCAGCAAGCGCCTCCTCCTTTATTAGTTGTATTTTCCAAGGTCACTAAGGAAGTCAATGGGCTGTGGTAAAAATCGGGAGGATTAATGGCAGCTTCTACTTGTGCTGCAGTCATCATACCGCGATGTCCATCTACAAGCCGACAAGACACGCCACTATTGAAAGAGACGCCTCCACCTTCATAATTATAAACATGTGCATACTTATCACATATCAATTGCTCCCCAGGTTGTGTATGAAGTTTAATAGCCGTTTGATTTGCCATCGTTCCAGAAGGAAAAAACAGGGCTTTTGATTTTCCAAAAAGGGTTGCAACTCGGTCTTCTAAGGCATTCACTGTTGGGTCTTCAGCATAAACATCATCGCCTAGTTTGGCAGTCATCATGGCGTCTAACATCCCTTTGGATGGCCTTGTAACCGTATCACTTCTTAAATCTATTCGCATGCAATTTATTTTGGATATAAAACTACATATTATTTTAATTCTATGCTATAAATTCTATTTTTGTCTTTCGAAATAAAATTATGATAACACACGATCACATCAAAGATCTTTTTGAGCGCCTTGGTGCGTTAAGGAGGTATCTTTGACTTAGATGCCAAACGCATTGAAATTCAAAATGAAGAAGAAAAAACTTTTTCGCCTGATTTTTGGAACGATTCAAAGGCTGCCGAGTTGCTCATGAAATCCTTAAGAGTCAATAAAAAATGGGTTAGCGATTTTGAAAAAGCACAAACTTACACAGAAGATCTAGAAGTTTTATTTGATTTTTATAAAGATGGAGATGCAACTTCTGAAGACGTTGAAAATCAATTTGAGCGTGCTTCCAATTTTTTAGAAGACCTTGAATTCAGAAACATGCTTTCTGAGGATGGTGACGGACTCAGTGCCGTATTACAAATTACGGCAGGTGCTGGAGGTACTGAAAGTTGTGATTGGGCCAGTATGCTCATGCGGATGTATATCATGTATGCTGAGAAAAATAATTTTAAAATCAAGGAACTCAACCTTCAAGATGGCGATGTGGCAGGAATCAAAACCGTGACGCTTCAAATTGAGGGCGACTTTGCTTTTGGATGGCTTAAAGGAGAAAACGGGGTGCATCGTCTGGTGCGGATTTCTCCTTTTGATAGCAATGCCAAGCGGCATACAAGTTTTGCGTCTGTTTATGTCTATCCTCTTGTGGACGATACCATTGAAATCGATATCAACCCAGCGGATATTGAAATTACTACCGCTCGTTCGAGCGGCGCTGGGGGACAAAACGTGAATAAGGTTGAAACAAAAGTGCAATTAACTCACAAACCTTCTGGGATTCAAATTTCATGTTCTGAAACTCGCTCACAACATGACAACCGATCAAGAGCAATGCAAATGCTAAAATCGCAATTGTATGAAATTGAACTCAAAAAACAAATGGCTCAACGCGAAGATATTGAAGCAGGTAAAATGAAAATTGAATGGGGAAGTCAAATCCGGAATTACGTTATGCATCCCTACAAACTTGTAAAAGATGTACGAACGGCAGAAGAAACAGGCAATGTTGACAATGTCATGAACGGAGAAATTAATCCTTTCCTAAAAGCTTATCTAATGCTTATGGGGCAAAAAGAAAAACCAGATACCTTATGATAACAATTTACCACAACAACCGCTGTCGAAAATCACGTGAAGGACTTCAAACCGTTCAAGCATCTGAATTACCTTATGAAGTCATTGACTATATTTCCAATCCTCTGAATGAAAAAGAACTCGAGCAAATCATTACAATCTTGGAAATCGAACCCATCGATCTTGTGCGAAAAAATGAAGCGATTTGGAAGTCAGATTTCAAAGGGAAGGTGTTGTCAGACAAAGAATTAATTAAAGCCATGGCAACCCATCCAAAAATCATAGAACGCCCCATTGTGATTCATAAAAACAAAGGCGTAATTGGACGTCCCAAAGAACGAATTCTTGATATTCTTTGACATTCGCTGCCTCCTTTTTATTTAACACAATATTAACCAAAACAAAGCGGTTTACAGGTTACTTTTGCACACAATTTTAACCAATGATAAACAAGAATTTTTTATTTTTATTTGCTTTAATTTTATCTAACACCTATTTGATTGCTCAAAGTGGAGCAAATTCTCATGTGGTTTCTGGAACCATCATCGAAAGAGAAACCCAGTCTCCACTCGAATATGCAACCATTGCTTTTTTTAGTCCTACCGAGAATAGGGTTATCGGTGGTGGTATTACAGATTCAGAAGGAAATTATAGCATTATAATTCCCACAGGGGTTTATGATATTTCTTTTGAGTACTTCTCACTCATGACACGCATCAAATCTAATTACAACATTACTCAAAATGTTAATTTTGGGATCATTGAACTTGAAGAAGAACTGCAATCATTGGAAGTCGTTGATCTCATTGCTGAAAAAACAACGGTTGAAATTAAGCTAGATAAAAAAATATACAATGTTGGAAAAGACCTCACTGTAAGAGGCGGAAGTGTGAGTGATGTTTTAGACAATGTTCCTTCTGTTTCTGTAGATATTGAAGGGAATGTAGCGTTGAGAGGAAATCAAAATGTACGGATTTTAATAAATGGAAAACCCTCTGGGTTGGTAGGACTGAATTCAACGGATGCGTTGCGGCAATTACCAGCTGATGCGATCGAAAAAGTAGAAATTATCACCTCTCCCTCTGCACGCTATGATGCCGAAGGGACTGCCGGAATTCTGAATATTATTTTGAGACGAAGCAAACTCCTTGGATTAAATGGTGCTGTCATTTTAAATGCAGGACATCCCGATCAATTAGGGGCTTCTGGAAATATTAATTACCGAACAGGAAACATAAACATCTTTAACACTTCAGGTTATTCTTACAGAAATAGCCCAGGCAATTCTACTACAAAAACCGAATTTTTCAATACTGAATACGACGCTAACGGACTGCTCATTCAAGATGATCCAAATACATTTCGGAATGAATATCGAACTTTTGAGCGGATTCGAAAAGGATTTAACAGCAATACAGGGATCGAATGGTACATCAATCCAACCACTTCTTTGACCTCTGCTTTTTTGGTTCGTAATAGTGACAATCGTAATGAGACCTTTAACAGAGCAGAAACGTTTGATGCTTCAAACAACCTCGTCAGTCAGTCTTTGCGGTATGATCCCGAATTTGAAACCGATGAAACCACTCAGTTTTCTATTAATTTTGACAAACAATTTCATGGCAATAGCGACCATCGTTTGACTTTAGATTTTCAAGTTGAAAACAATGCGGAAGACGAAAATTCCATTATTTACAACAATTCGGTCGCTGCCGAGCGTGTCCAAACCATCGAAGATCAAGAACGTGTATTGCTCCAAACCGATTTTACACTTCCCATTGGAGAACACAGTCGATTTGAAGCTGGTTATAACGGACGTTTTAGTAAAAATACCACTGACTATACATTAGAGTTTGCCAACAATGATGTCTTTGTTTTGGATACCAATGTGAGCAATACCTTAGTATACAAAGAGGATGTCAATGCATTTTATTCTCAATATGGAAGCAAACTAAAAGATAAATTTTCATTTTTACTCGGCTTACGATTAGAATCGACACGGATCAGCATCCAACAGCTCAGCAGTAATGAGTATAACAACAATAATTATGTAGGACTCTTTCCTACAGTTAATTTGGGGTATGAATTTTCTGAAACCCAAAGTTTGACATTGGGTTACAACCGTCGAATTAGCAGACCACGCTCTCGATTTTTAAATCCATTTCCTTCTAGAAGTAGTGCAACAAATTTATTTCAAGGGAATCCAAATATCAACCCAAGTTATTCGAATGGGTTTGACATCGGCTACCTAAACAAGTTTGATGTTTTAACGCTCAACACTTCTTTGTATTTTAACCATGCTACCGACGTTTTTACTTATGTTAGTGAAGATACGGGAGAAGAAGTTATAATAGACGGTCAGAGCGTCCCTGTCATTCGACGTGGACCTATCAATTTAGCAGAAAATGACCGCTATGGGTTTGAGTTTACATTAACCTACAGACCCTCCAAAAAGTGGAACATGAATGCAAATTTTAACCTCTATCAATCAATCATTAGAGGGAGTTATAAAGGCCTGAGTTATGATTCTGAAAACTTAGCTTGGTTTGTTCGTTTGAATAACAAATACACCTTACCTGGAATGGTAGAGTGGCAAACACGTTTGAGTTATGATGGACCACGAATAGACGCTATCAATAAGCGAGAAGGGCGGTTTTCGACCAATATGGCGTTTAGTAAAGACCTGTTTGATGAAAAGGCATCACTTTCGTTTAGTATCAATGATTTGTTTAACACAGAACGTCGCAATTTAGAATCAACAACACCTACATTTTACAGTGATAGTTATTACCGATGGCGAGTGCGCTCTTACAACCTCTCGTTCACCTATCGTTTTAACCAGAAGAAAAAACAGTCGCAACGCGGTGGCTTTGGAGATGGATTTGAAGGGTAACCGACAAAAAAAATCCAAAACAGCAAAGTTTTGGATTTTGATTTTATTTAGAGAAAAACAAACTTAAGCAGCTTCTGCTTTTGCTTTTTTGGCAGCTCTTTTTTCTTTGAAGTGTTCCAAAGCAGATCCTACCAACCAATATGGGATGGCAAAGGTCAATAAGAAAATCATCAACCAAAACCCTAAGGTTAGTATTGATAAAAATGCTAAAAATCCTAAATACTGATCAAAATCAAACATAGTGTTTACTTTAGTTTTACGCTACAAATATACTATAAGAAAAATCGTTTTACAACATAAAATTTTAGATTTATCTATAAAATTTGAGTTGCTTTTTTTGATAGTTCAGAAATTAGTGTAAATTTGATTGATGATAGACCCCAAGTCTAAATCTTCATAAGCAATTTAACCGAAGTTTTAGATGCTATTTTATTGAATGCCATATTGGATAGGTTCCGATATACGACTGGTTGAGGTCTTATTTAGGACGTAGCTCTATAAGTACACACATAGTAAATGTGCCTAATTTATGAGAAAGAATGTTGTTCTACGAAATCAATTGTTAAAAATTAAGTGTTTAATAATCAATATTTTGAAACAAAAAACTTAACAATCAAACATAATGGAAATATCGGAACCAGTTCCGATATACAGTAGATGTAGCACATTCAGCTAAAGCTGACCAAAGTTACTACACACGCCGTAGGCGTGTTCTCGTTCCTTTGGTTATGTGCTACATCGTCCCGCTAAACCAAATTGCTTATGATCCGTATCTATATAAAACACAGCTTTAACTGCCCATCGAGGGAAAACGATGCTACATCAATTGCTAAACGCAATTTATTCATGTGTTTTATATTTTTATAATAAGGTATTCATCTGTTCGCTTTGCTCGGGTGGTAAGGTTCTTTTCGTCTTTTGAATATTCGAGTAAACTCGATATTCAAAACCCAGAACCTCACTTCGTTTAGCGGGTCGTTGGCAAACATTCAAACCAATATTAACAATTAAAATCACAAAAACAATGAAACAAAAATTACTCTTTCTATTTATTACTTTACTTACAATAAAAGTAACTTATTCTCAATGTTATGTAGAACATTTAACCACAAATGCAGCTACCGCTGTAGCTCCTGTAAATTTAAGTCAAAGTTTTACAGCTGAATGTGATGGAACATTAGATAGCTTTCAAGTCTATGCTACTGAAACAGGAACTGTTACTTCTAGCACATTAAATATTTATGACGGGAATACTAATTCAGGAACCCCAATTTATTCACAAGTTTTCCCTGATATTATAATTGATAACATTGGAGATCCAATAATTTTTAACATTTCAGGTAATGTTCCTTTAACATTAAATAATCAATATACTTTTCAAGTTACAACTAGTCTAAATATTTTTTATACCCCCGGAAATCCATATTCTGGCGGTTTTACTTGGGTTGGTTCTAGTTGGTCGCCGAGTTTAGACCTCTCTTTTTCCATAAATATTGGTAATAGTAATTTAAGTACGACAGATTTTAATTTTAATAAAATTAAAATCTATCCAAACCCAACTTCAGAATTTATTCAAATTTCTGGTTTAACTAAAACAGAAAATTATACTGTTTATAATGTTGTTGGAACAAAGATTTCAAAAGGAACTATTTCTGTTGATGAAAAAATTGATATTCAGAATCTAACGAATGGAATATATTTCTTAAAACTTGAAAAAGTAAATTTTAAATTTATAAAAGAATAAAAAACAAAAACGTATGCTAACAATGTATATAAAAAATAGCAGTTAATAGCTTAACTTAAAGTTTAGTTTATTTCCCCGCTAGCGGTTGTTAAAAACCCTTTGTTTTTATGTTTAAAAAAATTGTATTATATTTAAACAAATTTTCACAAAACAACCCAAATGCGATGAAAAACACCAAAAATAACCTACTAAAGCTGCTCACTAATGCAGAAGATATGCCGCTTGATGAATTTAAACACCAATACACTAAAGCAATAGCATACGATCTTTATCAGAAGGTGCAAAGATTAAAAAAAAATAAAGGGTTGAAAGTTTAACTACTTCTTAGGTGTGACCGCCCCAGCTTGTTTCAGCAGCAACATATTCATCGCATCTATCTTTAATTCCAGCATATCGATTCGATTATCGTTTTTAGCAAAATTCGTAATTAACGCATCAACTTGATTTTTTAACCCAGCAGGTTCGCTTGTCTGTGGATCACCACTTCCATAAAGCAGCCATTCTGCATTTACGTTTTTTATTTTAGCAAGCATAGACAGCTTTGGATCTTTCTTAATCCCATTAACATATTCAACAAGCGTGCTGTATGGTATAGCTGTTGATTTGGCGAACTTCTTCTTGTTACCACCTGTCTGCAATTCAATTATTTTTTTGAGTCGTTCTGAAAATAAAAGCATAAAAAACGTGTTTAAGTTTAGTTAATTAATGTATTTACGTATATTTACAACGTAAACTCGTTATAACCATGAAAACATTCCACAAAACTACACAAAAAAATACAGATAGAAAATATCCCTATTTGCTACGAGGTGACCTAACTAAAGTTGCACCCCCGCTAGCGCGAGCGTCCCGCTCGTGCCCATCAAGAGAAAGAAGATAGAAAAATAAGATTATGAGTAGAAAATATAAATTTTATAACAAAGAAGGTGCATACTTTATAAGTTTTGCTACTGTGTATAGGTTAGATGTTTTTACTCGGCAAATATATTTTAATGTTTTAGAAGAAAGTATTGATTATTGTAGAGCAGAAAAAGGAATGGAAGTATTTGCATATTGTTTTATGCCAAGTTACGTGCATTTAATATTTAGGTCAGGTAATGAAGATCCTTCTGGTCTAATAAGAGATTTTAAAGGTTTTACAGCAAAAAAACTAATAAAAACCATAGAAGAAAACCTACAAGAAAGCAGTAAAGAGTGGTTATTATGGATGATGGAACGAGCAGGTAAAAAGAAGAGTAATGTTAAACAACGTCAGTTTTGACAACAACACAATAAACCAATAGAATTATGGAGTGAAAAAGTAATACAACAAAAAATAGACTATATACATAACAACCCTGTTGAAAGCGGTTTTGTTACCGACTCAATAGACTGGAAGTATAGTAGTGCAAGAAATTATCAAGAAGACCAAACAGTTTTAGAAATAGATATATGAGAAGAAATACTAACTTTAGTTTGTTTAAGGGCACGAGCGGGACGCTCGCGTTAGCGGGGGTATAAAACATAGCTAATAAGTGCTAAACCGAAAGGTTAGTGTATATTTAAAATGTCCGCCAAATTTTTAATTTGGCTTTTAAAAAAAATAAAAACAAAATATAAAAATTTAGCTCTGTGTTAGTCCGTCAAGTTAGTGTCTTTTTACACGCTACGTTTCATACACAAACCGTTGCCCGTTCCGCAAAGTCTCTGACTTTGCGGAACATAAAAATAAGACTCATTAGTTGTTTTCTAAATGTTCTTCAATATCAGCAATATGATATTGCAACGCCTTAGCAGAGATCTGTATTTCCTTGATCAATAATACCAAAGAAATGATTAATAAAATCAAAGCAAACCCAAAAACCCAAACGGCCATAGTATATTCATGAACATAGATTAAAAACATGGTCAACACACAGAAAAGTAAGCTTGAAATTCCAAAAATCTGCATCCACCGGGTTAAATTTAGACGTAGTTTTAAATTCTTAATCTGTCTTATTAAAGATTCTTCTTTGCGTTCTAAATAAATATCGTGCAAATTTCTAATGACTGCAGCATAGGCTAAAAAACGGTTGGTATATGCCAACATAATTAGAGAAATTGCAGAAAATAAAAGTGCAGGTGTTGATAATGTTAATTCTTCCATATAGTTGTCAAAATTAAGTAATAATTATCATCAAAAAAAAGAAATAGTTTATGAAAATCCCCCCTCAATTTTCCCAAGTGTGGCAGCAGCAGTCTATAAGTTTATCATATGTTAAAAATAGCTTTAGGAAAACTAGATTTACAACATAAAATTTTAGATTTATCAACAGCCTTAAAACAGTACGCATTTGAAGTGAAAAAATTGTAAATTTGTAATCAAATCAGAATGTTATGAAGTTTAGAATTGAAAAAGATACGATGGGAGATGTAAACGTTCCCGCAGATAAATTATGGGGGGCTCAAACCGAACGCTCCAGAAATAATTTCAAAATTGGAAACGCCGCCTCCATGCCAATCGATATTGTGTATGGATTTGCATACCTAAAAAAAGCAGCTGCTTTTACCAATTGTGAACTTGGAATTCTATCTTCTGAAAAACGCGATTTAATCGCACAAGTATGTGATGAAATTCTCACAGGCAAACACGACGACCAATTTCCTTTGGTTATTTGGCAAACCGGCTCCGGAACACAAAGTAATATGAACGTCAATGAAGTGATTGCCAACCGTGCCCATCAACTGGCTGGAAAAATAATTGGCGAAGGCGAAAAAACCATTCAACCCAATGACGACGTTAACAAATCACAATCTTCTAACGACACCTTCCCTACCGGGATGCATATTGCAGCCTATAAAAAAGTGGTAGAAACCACCATACCCGGCATTCAGAAATTACGAGACACCCTTCAAGCAAAATCTGAAAAATTTATATCCGTTGTAAAAATTGGACGTACGCACCTCATGGATGCAACTCCTTTGACCTTAGGACAAGAGTTTTCGGGCTATGTTTCACAATTGGACCACGGCTTAAAAGCACTCCATAACACTCTAGAACACCTTAGTGAACTCGCTCTGGGTGGCACAGCTGTTGGCACAGGATTAAACACCCCAGAAGGTTATTCCGAACTGGTGGCTAAGCACATTGCAGAATTTACAGCACTCCCCTTTATCACAGCACCCAACAAATTTGAAGCCCTTGCGGCTCACGATGCAATCGTAGAAAGTCATGGTGCTTTAAAACAACTTGCCGTTTCCTTGAACAAAATCGCTAATGACATTCGTATGATGGCCTCAGGACCACGCTCTGGAATCGGAGAAATCACCATTCCTGCCAACGAACCCGGAAGCTCAATCATGCCAGGGAAAGTAAATCCTACGCAATGCGAAGCACTCACCATGGTTTGTGCACAAGTGTTGGGCAACGATGTTGCTATTTCTGTTGGAGGGACGCAAGGACATTATGAATTGAATGTGTTTAAACCGATGATGGCCGCGAACTTCTTGCAATCTGCACAACTCTTAGGCGATGCCGCACTTAGTTTTGAAGCTCACTGTGCGTCTGGAATTGAGCCCAACCACGATGTGATTGAAAAATTATTAAACAATTCGTTGATGTTAATCACCGCTCTAAACACTAAAATTGGATATTACAAAGCGGCTGAAATCGCGAATACAGCCCATAAAAATGGAACAACCCTCAGAGAAGAAGCCATCAACCTTGGATATGTCACTGCCGAAAATTACGATGCTTGGGTAAAACCCGAAAACATGGTTGGAAGCCTAAAGTAACTCTATGAACCTCCTTTTTACGCACATCAAAGAATTACTTCAAACCCGCCCAAAATCGGAAGTTAAGGTCGTGGGAGATGCTATGAAAATGTTACCGCATATCAACAATGCGTTTTTAAGAATTCAAGGCGATACCATTTTAGAGTTTGGATCCATGGCAGATTTGGTCATTCAAGAAACAGATGAAGTGATTGATGTGACTGGAAGAATCATACTCCCTACTTGGTGCGACAGTCATTCACATACAGTCTATGCAGGGGACCGTTCACAAGAATTTGTTGACCGACTGAATGGGTTAAGCTACGAAGACATTGCTTCAAAAGGAGGTGGTATTTTGAACTCCGCTCAAACTTTACAAAACACAACCGAAGACGCCCTTTTTGAACAATCGATGGAGCGTGTAAACGCACTCATTAAACTTGGTACTGGTGCCTTAGAAATAAAATCCGGATATGGTCTCAGCACCGAAGCAGAGCTTAAAATGCTAGGTGTGATCAAAGCCATTAAAGAGAACGCACCCCTAAAAATTAAAGCAACCTTTTTGGGAGCACATGCAGTTCCAACACTTTTTAAAACCGACAAACAAGCCTATATCGATTTGATTATTAATACCATGCTTCCAGATATAGCCCGTCAAAAATTAGCGGATTTTGTGGATGTATTTTGCGAAAAAGGCTATTTTTCTGTTGACGATACCGAACAAATTCTGAAAGCCGCAGCACAGTATGGACTGGTTCCAAAAATCCATGTGAATCAATTTAATGCGTTTGGAGGGGTCAAATTAGGTGTTCAGTACAAAGCCTTATCGGTCGATCACTTGGAGATATTGAATCAAGAAGATATTGAAGTTTTAAAACACTCCAGTACAATTCCCGTTGCGCTGCCTGGATGTTCCTTTTTCTTAGGAATTCCTTATACTCCTGCTCGGAAATTAATTGATGCAGGCATAGCACTTGCGATTGCCTCGGACTATAATCCCGGCTCTGCCCCTAGTGGCAACATGAATTTTATAGTCAGTCTTGCATGTATCAATATGAAAATGACCCCAGAAGAAGCCATTAATGCTGCTACTCTAAACGGTGCCTATGCAATGGATATTTCAGAACAATACGGAAGTATCGCAACAGGAAAAAAAGCAAACCTTATCATTACAAAGAAGATGACCTCTTACCGTCAAATTCCTTACCATTTTGGAACTAACCCCATACATCAGGTCATGATTAATGGGGCATTTATAAAATAATGTTTTCTATTTCAAAGTGAATGTAGACGAAGCAACCAACGTTTGTTGATCAAATACATTGACTGTATAAATCCCTTTTTCATAATCTCCTTCTTCAGCAGAAACAAAATCACAAACATCTAACAATTTGTTATCGTAGGTGAAAGTACTTACATAGCTGTATTTTAAAATCGTTTCTTCAAACTTAACAGGAGTATTAGACCCAATCACATTAAGGTTCGGATCGATTACTTGGACTAAATAGTTTTTGTCACCAGACGCAGTTAACACATTTGATGGGACTGCATAACAGATTCTCAAATTATCAACTCTTGAAGCCCGTGTTGTTGGCACTAACTTTCCAGACCTTCTTTTAATCACCCCATACGCATTTAAACGTTCTACAGTTAGTTTTTTGGCAGCCTCCACAGATTCGGATAAACGTAGATTTTGAGCTTCTAACTTCGTATTGGATGCCACTTGAGTGGACAACTGAACTTGCGTACTGTCTAAAGAGGTTTCCAATAACGTATTTTGAAATTTAAGCGTCGCATTTTCTTCTAATAATACTTCCATTTCAGACTCCATTTCAAAATACTTTCTTTTGTATTTGAGCAATGCAGAAACTGTTAATTTTGAAGTTTTAAGTTCTTTCATTAGTGAATCTAAACGTGTCTGTGCTTGGATAAGTTTTTCATTCGCTACTTCATTATCGGCGTTTGCTTCGCTATACAAGGACGTCATATTTTCTAAATTTTTGAGGACTTCAATTTTTTCATTTTCTAGAAGTAATGCAGTAGCTTTATTGTCTTGATACATTTTAAAGCTATAAATTAAAGTTCCTACAAGCAGTAACGCCAGAATAATAATTGGTGTTTTTGAGGTTTTGTTTGAATATGTAGTATTCATGTTAATATAATTTGGATTAAAATAAAGCGTTTTTAAAACATAAAAAATTGTAATTTTAAAGTCCAGCAAATGTATTATAAAAAATGAACAATCTTCAAATAATTAACAGCGAAACGTTAAAACGTATTACAAGCAAAAGATCAGGAGAAACTAAATTTTTTGAGCATACTAACTATCTATCCAGTCTTTACGATTTGCCTTCGATGCTTGATGATTCTGAAATAAAATTTGTGATTTTTGGAATTAAAGAAGATATTGGGGTGTTGGCAAATCATGGACAAGCTGGTGCAAAAAACACTTGGGAAATCGCTTTGAAATCAATTTTAAACCTTCAGAGTAATCATTTCACAAACCCATCAAACCTACTGATATTGGGGTATTTAGATTTTTCAGACGAATACAAGGCATTGTCTGAGATCAAACCAGATCAACTTCAAAACGCTTATCGAAGTTGTGTAGAGAAAATTGACCACTGCGTGACTGAATTGGTCTGTACAATCGTGAAGGCAGGAAAATTACCTATACTCATTGGAGGGGGGCATAACAATGCCTTTGGTGCTATTAAAGGGAGCGCACTTGCTTTAGAGTCTAAAATAAATACGATAAATTTTGATGCCCATACCGATTTACGAGCTCTCGAAGGGCGTCATAGTGGAAATGGGTTTAGTTATGCTATTCACGATGGATATTTAGACCGTTATTATATTTTTGGAGTGCATGAAAATTACACTTCTAAAGAAATTTTAAACCATATAGACGCCTCGAAATCTAACATAAAATTCAGCACTTTTGAGGATCTTATCATTCGTAAACAAACGACTTTTAAGAAAGCCTCTAAAGACGCAATGAAGTTTATTTCAGGTTCAAAATTTGGTATTGAAATTGATTGTGATGCCATTCAAAACATTCCTAGTAGTGCCCAAACTCCTAGTGGATTTTCAGTCAATCAAACACGTCGATTTGTGCATTATTTTGGAAGTCACCCAAATGCTACTTACTTACATATCTGTGAAGCAGCAGCTACAGGAACTGAACGTACAAACTCACAAACTGGAAAGCTCCTTTCCTATCTGATTATAGATTTTATGAATGCTCGAAACGGGTCTTAGATCAGTCACCTTTTTTAAACCCATAAAATAACTGACCAAAAAAACCTGAAGGCATCTTTTGATCGTCGCTGTAACCTAATACAAGGTTTTTATCGGGAGTAGGGACATAATTGGTTTTAAAAATATAATCCCACAAACTGAGACTAATTGCAAAATTAACACCTGTTTTAAAGCTGTCGGGCAATACCTGTGCATGGTGGTATAAATGCATCACAGGATTATTAAACACATATTTAAAAGGCCCGTAATTTAGTTTGATATTTGCATGATTAAGGTGTCCAATTGAAATAGCAATAAAATGAACGATGAATGCTTGTTCAGGCTCAAAACCACCTAACAACATCAGTGCAATCACTTTGAAAGGTTTGTAAAATATATTTTCCATCCAATGGTAGCGTAAATGTGCTGCAAAGCCCATTTCTTTTACAGAATGGTGTACTTTATGAAACTTCCATAGAACTGGAAAACGGTGTAATAATATATGTGTTAACCACTGTACAAAATCCAGAACCACAAAGAAAATCAATAATTGAAGTAGTGGAGAAAATTTTGACAAATCGATCAAGGCAATTGAATTTGGACTAATCTGAAATTCCTCAACCACAATTTTGGTAATGATTTTATATACCCCACTAATAAACATACTAAATATGAAAAAGTTGAAAAACATATAAAACCCATCAAGAAAAAAATCTTTTCTAAAAACAGATTGTTGTTTGCGCCATGGAAATAGCATTTCAATTCCCCATACTAGTAATGAAATCACAATCAATCCCCAGAAATAATTGCGCGTCCAAAGCACCTCAAAACAAATGGATTTCCAAGTCCATTGTACAGTTCCTAAAAAGGCGTTTAAAAATAATTCTAAATACTCCATCTAATATGCTAGTAAGGCAATTAATTCATGCTCAAAAGTTCGCTTTGCAAGATACTGCTGTTCTAGCGAACTTACAAATGGAATGGGGGTTTCGAGACTCGCCACACGTTTCACAGGGGCATCTAAAAACTCAAAGGCATGCTCCATCAATAGAGATGAGATATCTGAAGCCATACTTCCAAACAACGAATCCTCTTGTAGAATAATTGCTTTATTGGTCTTTTTGACAGAGGTCAAAATCGAATCAAAATCTAAAGGTTGTAAACTTCTTAAATCAATTAAATCTGCAGATATATGCGGATGTTTCTCTAAAGTTTCCAAGGCCCAATGCACTGCTGCACCATAGGCAATTATGGTAACCTCTGACCCTTCTCTAAGAAGCGATGCCACACCAAATGGAAGGGTAAAGTAATCCGTAGGAACCTCCTGTCTTACACTTCGATACAGGGCTTTGTGTTCAAAAAACAAAACTGGATTTGGATCGTTTATAGCCGTTGCAAGCAATCCTTTTGCATCGTAAGGAAATGCGGGATAGACCACTTTTAGACCGGGAGTTTTGGTAAACCAAGCTTCGTTTGTTTGGGAATGAAAAGGTCCTGCAGCCACGCCGGCACCACAAGGCATACGGAGAACAATATCGGCTGCTTGCCCCCATCGGTAATGAGATTTTGCTAAATAATTGACCACTGGATTAAATCCTGAGCTTACAAAATCTGCAAATTGCATTTCAACGACTGATTTAATTCCTGCAATAGACAATCCCATAGCAGCTTCCACAATTGCAGATTCACAAATAGGTGTATTTCGAACTCGTGCTTTTCCAAACAGTTCAACAAAATTTTCTGTGATTTTAAAAACACCTCCATATTCAGCAATATCTTGCCCCATTATGACCAAGTCTGAATGCACTTCCATAGACTGACGAAGTCCCTCTGAAACCGCATCAATAAGTCGTTTTGTTTCTAAGTTAGAAGTCGGCTCAATAGCTTTATATTTAAAAGGTTTGTAAACGTCTGCGAGCTCGGTTTCCATGTCTGGAATAATTTCAGGTTCATCAAAAGCAATTTGCAACGCATCTTGAACATCTGTTATGTAGGCCGCTTTAAAATCCTCTATTTCGGCAGATGTAATCTTATTTTCTTGAAGAAGATAGGCTTCAAAATTTGATATGGGATCTTTTTGAGCCCAAGTGTCCAACAACTCTTGAGCAACGTATTTTGTGCCACTTGCTTCTTCATGGCCTCGCATTCGGAATGTTATAAACTCAATTAAAACCGGCCGTGGGTTTTTTCGAACACTTTTGGCGATAGCATCTACTTTAGAAAATACTTCCATAACATTATTTCCTTCAATCACATGAGATTCCATCCCATAGCCTACTCCACGATCGGCAATTGACTCGCAATTATATTGTTCATTTGTCGGAGTAGAAAGTCCATACCCGTTATTTTCGATGCAAAATAAGACAGGCAATTTCCAAACAGAAGCCACATTCAGGGCTTCATGAAAATCGCCTTCACTGGTTCCTCCATCCCCTGAAAATACAGCGGTTAATTTGGCTTCATTTTTTAATATATGAGAAAGTGCAATCCCGTCTGCAACCCCAAGTTGAGGACCCAAATGCGAAATCATTCCAATGATTTTATAATCCTGAGTTCCAAAATGAAACGAACGGTCTCGTCCTTTTGTAAATCCATTGGCCTTTCCTTGCCATTGACAAAACAAACGGTGTAAAGGAATTTCTCGTGTTATAAACACCCCTAGGTTCCGATGCATAGGAAGTATGTATTCATCGTTGTTAAGTGCCATTGTAACACCCACAGAAATTGCTTCCTGCCCAATTCCTGAAAACCATTTAGAGATTTTTCCTTGTCTGAGTAAAATCAGCATTTTCTCCTCAATAAGTCTGGATTTCAACATATTGAAATACAAAGACTGCTGAGTTTTTAAACTGATTCCTTTAAAATCGAACTGAAAAAATGGTTTCAAATCTAGTTAGTTTGTCGTTCAAAAATAGGAAAATATTAATTAGAATCGTTTAACTTTAAAAATTGCTTTTCTAAAACTTTTGAATTGTTATCTTTGTTATACACATGATTAAATAAAAGCGATGAATAAAATTCCAAGTGTCAATCTTTTAGACTTTATATCAAACGACCCTATACTGAAACAAAAATTTGTCGATGAAATTGGTAAAGCTTATGAAACCATTGGTTTTGTGGCGCTTAAAGGTCATTTTTTGGATGACGCATTAGTGGATAGATTATATTCTGAAATAAAGAAATTTTTTGATTTACCAACGGCTCAAAAACAAAACTATGAGGTTCCAGGAATTGGTGGGCAACGTGGGTATGTATCCTTTGGTAAAGAAAGTGCCAAAGGTAGAAAAGAAGGCGATTTAAAAGAGTTTTGGCATTTTGGACAATATGTGCAAGACAATCCAGAACTAGAAGCAGAATACCCTAAAAACATAGAAGTTCGTGAACTGGAGGAATTTAATACAGTTGGAAAAGAAGCCTACAAAATGTTGGAAAAAACAGCGACTTATGTTTTGAGAGCTCTGTCTCTTCATTTAGGGTTGGATGAATTTTATTTTGACCCCTATGTGCATAACGGAAATAGTATTTTACGTCCTATTCATTACCCACCCATTAAAGAAGAACCAAAAAATGCCGAACGTGCAGCAGCCCATGGCGATATCAACCTCATTACTTTATTAATGGGGGCTCAAGGCAAAGGACTGCAGGTTCAAAACCTAGAGGGCGAATGGATTGATGCCATTGCAAACCCCGATGAATTAATGATAAATGTGGGCGATATGTTGTCGCGTCATACCAATAATAAATTAAAATCAACCATCCACCGCGTGGTCAACCCACCGCGTGAAATGTGGGGAACCTCTCGCTATTCTATTCCATTTTTCTTACACCCGATCAGTGCTATGAAACTAGATGTTTTGGAGAATTGTATAGATGCTGAGCACCCAAAACAATTTGAAGACATCACAGCAGGTGAATATTTAGACCAGCGGATTAGAGAATTGGGATTAGCTAAGAAATAATGGATTTAAAAGAGCAACTCAAAAATTTATTTCCAGAACATACAGAAAGTCCTGAAGCTCCGTCTAAAGTGACTAACAACTCCCTATGGATGCAAGACGCGCCAATGATCTGTAAGTACGAAAAACGGAAAGGAAAACCCATCACAATTATTGAAGGCTACACAGGAGCGGATAAGGATTTTAAAAGTCTTGCCAAAGATCTCAAAAAGAAATTTAGTGTGGGCGGAAGTTTTAAAAATGACTCTATTATTATTCAAGGCGATTACAGAGATAAAATCATGGCATTTTTAAAAGAACTCGGATTTCAAGTCAAACGTGTTGGGGGCTAATCTTAAAATTATACAATGTCTATAAAAAATTCTGAACTGATCCTCAATCCTGATGGGAGCATCTACCATCTTCATTTGAAACCTTCGGATGTTGCAGAAACCATCATTTTTGTAGGAGACCAAGAACGTGTTGGTGAGGTTACAAAGTATTTTGATTCGATTGATTTTGAGGTACAAAATCGCGAATTCAAAACGCAAACAGGAACCTATAAAAGCAAACGCCTTTCGGTAATATCTACAGGCATAGGCTCTGACAATATTGATATTGTTCTGAATGAATTGGATGCTTTATTTAATATTGACTTTGAGACACGTGAAATTAAAGCGAATAAAACTAGTTTGTCAATTGTTCGCATCGGAACTTCAGGAGCATTGCAACCTGATATTGATATTGATAGCTTTGTGCTGAGTACTTATGCAATGGATATTAATGGGATGTTACAATCTTATAAAGTTGATGCTATCAAACATCCAATTATCGAGGCTGCTTTTGTAAAACATACCCAGTGGAGTCCACAAAAACCTTATCCTGTCATCATCCAAAATTCGAGCCGCCTAGAAGCTCAGTTAAAAAGCGAACAAACCCTTACTGGATTGACAGCCACTTGTGGTGGATTCTACGGACCTCAGGGACGTGTATTGCGTTTAGAGTTACAAGATGACAGCCTGAATCATAAGATGGATAGTTTTGAGTACAACGATTTGAGAGTGACCAATTTTGAAATGGAAACTTCTGCCATTTATGGCTTGGCAAAATTATTAGGGCATAATGCCTGTTCTATGAATGCTATTTTAGCCAACAGAGCTCTGGGAACTTTTAGCAACAATCCACAAGCCACGATTGATAACTTAATAATCTATACGTTGAATAAACTTGTTTCTTAGATGAAAGATGTAAGGATTGGTGGAGTTCCAGAACACTTCAATTACGCTTGGTACTTAGCCTTAAAACAAGGGCATTTTAAGCCTCACGACATCAATGTTCGTTGGAAGGATTATTTTGGTGGTACAGGTCAAATGACCCAAGCACTGCGTAATAATGAAATTGACATCGCTGTGATTCTAACAGAAGGAATCATTAAGGACATTACGGAAGGAAGTCCCTGTAAAATTGTGCAAGTTTTTGTAGAATCTCCCTTGATTTGGGGAATCCATGTGGCAGAAAAATCTGCATTTAAACAACTCAGTGAACTCAAAGGTCAACGCGCAGCTATCAGTCGGTTTGGTTCTGGATCTCATCTAATGGCGTATGTGAATGCAATGGAACTCGGTTGGGATACAACAAGTGATTTAGAGTTTGAAGTTGTAAAAGATTTGGACGGCGCTGTGGAAGCACTTGCAAATGAGGAAGCTGATTATTTTATGTGGGAAAAATTTACAACCAAGCCTTTAGTCGATCAACAAACGTTCAGACGTTTGGGCGATTGTCCTACCCCTTGGCCTTGTTTTGTTATTGCAGTGCGCGATGAATTTATAACCAATGAAAAAGAAACGCTTCAAGCTATTTTAGAAGTCATCAACTCTATTACAGAAAAATTTAAAAACATTCCTGAAATTGATAACATTATATCGGAACGTTATCAGCAAAAAAATGAAGACGTAAAAAATTGGTTGGCACTCACAGAGTGGTCGCAAGAAAATATCGCCCCTTCAACAGTAGAAACAGTTCAGAATCAACTGATGAAATTAGACATCATTTCCGAAAAACTACCCTACAATGAATTGGTTGCTAATTTAGAAAATTAACCCCACTGAACAGGCGCTTTTCCCAATGATTCCAGCACTGCATTTGTTTTACTAAAATGTTTATTTCCAAACCAATACCCACGGTTGGCACTCAAAGGAGATGGATGCCCTGATTCTAAAACAGTATGTTTTTTTGTATCGATCAATCGGAGTTTGTTTTTGGCAAAACTTCCCCATAACAAAAACACCAAATCCGATCGTTCTTTAGAAAGTGTTTTAATCACAGCGTTTGTAAATTTCTCCCAGCCCTGTTTTTGATGGCTTCCAGCCTGATTTGCACGAACACTGAGAGTCGCATTTAACAACAATACCCCTTGAGATGCCCAAGAACTTATATCGCCACTCGATGGATAAGGCAGTTTCATGTCGGTTTCTAATTCCTTGAAAATATTTTTTAAAGACGGTGGATGTGGCATCCCTTCGTTCACAGAAAAACACAATCCGTTGGCTTGCCCTTCACCATGGTAAGGGTCCTGACCAATGATGACCACCTTGACCGTTTCAAACGCACAGCGATCAAACGCATTAAAAATCTGATTAAAGGGGGGATAACAAGGGTGTAAACCATATTCGGCACGCACAAAAACGTCTAAATTCTCAAAATAGGGTTTCTTAAATTCCGCTTCAAGAAAAGAACGCCAGGAACCATTGAGTTGTAACATATAATATAACTTAAATATTTAAGGCTTAGGAAACAAATTTAAGCTAAAAATTTAAACATTAATACCTACATTTGTGAGGACTTATGCACGAACGCTATGATTAACATTTCCAAGAAAACATTACAGGATTTAGAATTTGAATCCGTAATTCAACAAGTGGCGGCTCACAATGTCACTAGCTTGGGTAAAACGGAAGTTCTTGCAACCTTACCCTTTTCAAAAAGAGATGAGGTCATTGATGCGCTACGACTCACCAATGAATTTGTATCGTCATTTGAGAACGAAAATCGCATTCCTAACCATGGGTTTGATGCGATCACTTCAGAATTAAAATTGATTCAGATTGAAAATAATTATTTAGAAATCGATGGATTTCGAAAAATAGCAAGCCTTTGTGTAACCACAAACATTTTATTAAAATTCTTTAAGAAATTTCATGAATACTATCCGCTTTTACACACGGTTTCATTACAAATAGAAGCTAATAAAGAAATTCCAGAAGCGATTCATAGTGTGGTTGATAAATTTGGTGAAATTCGTAACGATGCTTCTGATACTTTGTATAGTTTACGCAAATCAATTCAAGCCGTTCGTACTAAAATTAATACCAGTTTCAATTCTGCTTTAAGCATGTACAACAGTGCTGAATATTTAGATGATATTCGTGAAACAGTGATGGAAAACCGCCGTGTATTGGCCGTAAAAGCCATGTACCGCCGTAAGGTAAAAGGGAGTATTTTGGGCGCTAGTAAGACGGGGAGTATTGTTTATATTGAACCGGACGCAACCCATCAACATCAACGCGATCTTAATAATTTAGAGTTTGAGGAAACGGAAGAAATCAAACGAATTTTACTAGAACTTACAAGCTTTATCAGCGGTTACAGTCCATTACTAGAATTGTATCAGGAATTTCTAGCCAAATTAGATGTCATCTATGCCAAAGCAAAATATGCAAAAGAAATTAATGCAGTTCTGCCAGAAATTACAACACATCAAGAAATAGACCTTGTAAATGCTTACCATCCTTTACTCTTGGTCGCAAATAAACGCGAAGGGATTACCACCTTTCCGCAAACAATCACTATGACCACCAACAGTCGGATTATTGTAATTTCAGGACCAAATGCGGGTGGAAAAAGCATCACGCTTAAAACAGTTGGTTTGCTACAACTCATGGTGCAATCTGGAATGTTAATCCCTGTTCATGAACGCTCAAAACTCTGTTTATTTGATACGATTCTAAGTGATATTGGCGATAATCAATCCATTGAAAACCATCTGAGTACTTATAGTTACCGCCTGAAACAAATGAATTATTTTCTAAAGAAATGCAACAAGCAAACTCTCTTTTTAATTGATGAATTTGGAACCGGTAGTGACCCAGAGTTGGGTGGTGCCTTGGCGGAAACCTTTTTGGAAGTCTTTTATGAACGAGAGGCATTTGGGATTATTACGACCCATTATAGCAATTTAAAACTCTTGGCCAACGAATTGCCGCATATTCAAAATGCAAATATGTTGTTTGATGAAAAGACTTTACTTCCGTTGTATAAGTTGGTCATTGGGCAAGCAGGCAGCTCCTTTACTTTTGAGGTAGCTCAGAAAAATGGCATTCCTTACAGTTTAATCAACCGATCAAAAAAGAAGATTGAACGCGGTAAAATACGGTTTGATAAAACCATTGCAAAACTGCAAAAAGAGCGATCTAAACTCGAAAAAACAGAACGGGCACTCAAACAAAATGAGATTAAAAAGAGTTTAGAAACAGATAAGTTGGAAACGACCAATGCCAAGGCAAAGAAAAAATTGCAAAGCTATCAAGAGCTTTTTGACAGCAACCAACGCTTGGTCTATCTGGGTCAAAAAATCAGTGATTTGGGTGAACGCTATTTTGAGAATAAACGGAAACGTGAATTGATGAACGAGCTTTTTAAATTGGTTCAAATCGAAAACTCTAAACGTCAAAAAATTTCGCTCAAACAAAAGAAAGCTCAAAAGGCCAAAGAAGCGGAACTCAAAAAAGAAGTGGAGAAAAAAGTGGCGGTGATTCGTAAAGAAAAAAAGAAACAAAAAGAAAAAGCAGCCTTGATTCCTCCAAAACCAAAACGAGTTTTGGTGGTTGGAGACTCGGTTCGTTTGGAAGATGGCCGTGCGGTAGGGACCTTAGACAAACTCGAAAAAAACAAAGCCGTTGTGAATTATGGACTGTTTACAACGACTGTCAATATTGACCGCTTGGAATATGTGAATTCTAAAAAATAATGCAACAAATTGTCTTTTTTGATGGCGTGTGTACCCTTTGCAATCGCTCTGTGAATTTCCTTATAAAACATGATAAAAAAGGCGTTTTAAAATTTGCATCCCTACAGAGTGCGTTTGCAAAAAACACCCTTCCAAAATCCCTGTTAAATAACGAGAATTTAGACAGTATTCTATTTTATACTGAGGGAAAATACTCCGAAAAAAGCAACGCCATACTAAAACTATGCAAGACTTTAGGAGGCTTCTTTTATGTTTTTCAGTTGGGCTATCTCCTACCGCCGTTTTTACGCAATGGGGTTTATACGCTTATTGCCAACAACCGCTACCGATGGTTTGGAACAACCGCACACTGCAGCGTGCCTGCAACAGACTTGAAAGATCGGTTTTTGGATTAATGTAGACCGGCACACTTACTAAAAAAAACTTAAATCACCTCCTCCAAATGGTCGTCCCATTCTTTGGATTTTGGTTTGTGGAGCTTGCCTTCAAACTTGGCAACAAGCATAGACACTGTGGCATCGCCGGTGACATTTACCATAGTACGACACATGTCTAAAGGACGGTCCACCGCAAAAATAAGTGCCAATCCAATGGCCAACTTATCCGCTGGAAACCCAACCGACTCCAATACAATCACAAGCATAACCATACCAGCTCCTGGCACTGCTGCACTCCCAATAGACGCTAAAAGGGCGGTGAGAACAATAGTCAATTGATCTGCAAAAGTCAAATCAAAATCCAAAGCCTGTGCGATAAATACAGCCGCCACGGCTTGGTATAAGCTAGTGCCATCCATATTGATCGTTGCTCCTACGGGCAACACAAAACTAGACACTTCTTTATCCACCCCTAAATGTTCTTCGACACGCTCCATAGTTACAGGAAGTGTTGCGGCACTACTGCTTGTAGAAAAGGCTAATAACTGTGCTGGACTGATTTGTTTTAAAAACCATAGGGGATTCTTTTTGGTAATTACAGACACTAAAATAAGGTAGAAACAAACCATCAATAACAACCCCCCTACTACAACTCCTGAATAAAACAAAAGAGCGTATAACAACTCTGAATCTCCAGAGGAAACTACCACATTGGCCAACAATGCAAATACGGCATAAGGTGCGGTTAGCATGATTAAATCGACCATTTTTAGGACAACATCATTCAAGGAATCAAAAAAATCTTTAAGGGGTTTGGCGCTTTTTTCACCAACTAACAACAGAGAAATTCCTAAAAACATTGCTAGGAAAATCACTTGAAGCATCAGCTTGTTGTTGCTTAGTGCTGAAAAGGCATTATCGGGCACCATATCCTCTAAAAAATCGAGTGGACGACTGGCTTGTTGGCGACCAGCTTCCGCAATTTTTCCTTGCACACTGCTGTTATCGGCATAAGTTTCTGTCAGTTTTGAGATAGTTTCAGAAGAAACCCCATCCCCGGGATTAAAGGAATTCACTAAAATCAAACCAATACTAATTGCAATGACCGTGGTGAGCACATAAATTATAATGGTTTTGAGTCCAATAGACGCAAATTTTGAAATGTCTTTTAGATCTGAAATTCCTTTGATGAGCGAGGCTAAAATAAGCGGGACTGCAATTAATTTCAGTAGTTTGACAAAAATTGTACCGATGGGTTTGATCCAATTTGCCACAAAATCAGCCCCTCCTACTTCAAGCATTATAAAACCAAAGGTCACACCAGCGAGCATGCCTATTAATATTTTCCAATGTAAGGCGAGTGATTTCATATCTAATTGTATTTAAGTTCTAAGCTTTACTAAGCCGATTTAACAGCATAAAGTCGGCAATGACCAAAGCAGCCATGGCTTCGACAATAGGGACTGCACGTGGGACGACACAAGGATCGTGACGACCTTTTCCGTGCATTTCAACTTCATTACCATCCTTATCAATCGTATCTTGAGCTTGCATAATTGTAGCAACCGGCTTAAAAGCCACATCAAAATAAATGTCCATTCCATTACTAATTCCACCTTGAATACCGCCTGATAAATTTGATTTGGTAGAACCATCGGCATTAAAAGCATCGTTGTGTTGACTTCCTTTGAGGTGCGTGCCTTCAAATCCACTTCCATATTGAAAGCCTTTGACTGCATTAATAGATAGCATTGCTTTTCCTAACTGAGCGTGTAAACGATCAAAAACGGGTTCCCCTAATCCAACGGGGACATTTTTAATCACACAAGATATGACGCCTCCTATGGTATCCCCTTCTTTTCGAATGGCTTTTATTTTTGATATCATTTGTTCTGCAACTGCTGTATGTGGACAACGCACATCGTTTGTTTCAACCTTGGATAAATCTAAATCTTTATACGATTTATTGAGGGCTATCTCTCCAACAGATGAAGTATAAGCGTTTATTTCAATTGTATTTAAAAATTGTTTTGCAATGGCGCCAGCAACCACCCGACAGGCCGTTTCACGAGCCGAACTGCGACCTCCACCTCTATAGTCACGTTGACCGTATTTTTCGGTATATGTAAAATCGGCATGACTTGGACGAAATACATCTTTTATATGGGTATAATCCTTAGATTTTTGATTGGCATTTTCAATCACAAAACCAATAGGGGTTCCTGTAGTGATTCCTTCAAAGATTCCAGATAAAAACTTAACGGTATCAGGTTCTTTTCGTTGGGTTACAATATTAGATTGTCCAGGTTTACGACGGTCCATTTCGTGCTGAATGGCTTCAAAATCTAATGTTATCCCAGCAGGACATCCATCTATCACCCCTCCGATAGCAGTTCCATGAGATTCTCCAAAAGTTGTCAGTTTAAAAATCGATCCAAATGCATTCCCTGCCATATACGAGTACTTAAGTCTTTAGATTGTAAAAGTAATTGTATTATTATAAAAACAAAAATTCCAACGCTATTAAGTGGAGAATCTTCTTACGAATTAAATTGAAATGCAGTTTTTAAGTGCTTCTTCATAAATAGCTTCGTAAAAAGGCACTATTTTATGAATATCAAATTTTGTTGCCGTAGTTTGTGCCCCTTTTTTAAAGGCATTTAAAGTCGTGTCGTCTTTAAGAATCTTAAGAGCATTTTGAGCCATTTCATCAACCGCACCAACAGGGCTTAAAAACCCAGAAACCCCTTGAATATTAACTTCTGGAATGCCTCCAGAATTACTCGAAATCACAGGAACTCCAGATGCCATGGCTTCTAAGGCAGCCAATCCAAAACTCTCTGTTTTAGAAGGCAACAAAAACAAATCACTAAAACATAAAATTTTATCCACTTCACTGCTGTTTCCCAAAAACACAACCTTGTCTTCTATGTTGTGAGTTCTACAAAGTTGTTCTGCTTCTTTACGCTCAGGTCCCTCGCCCACCATTATTAATTTTGCTGGGAGTTCTTTTTGAATTCTATAAAAAATTTCAATGACATCACCAATGCATTTGACAGGTCTAAAATTACTGACATGCGTAATTACACGTTCCTCAGGCAGTGCCAAAAGATCACGATCACAATCTTTATAAGTGATTTTATATTTATCAATATCGATAAAATTCGGGACGACCTTTATTTCTTTTTTCGTGTGAAATAAACGTTGGGTATCTTCTTTTAAATTTTGAGAAACAGAGGTCACAGCATCTGATTTATTGATGCTAAAGGTCACCGCTGTTTTATAAAAAGGGTGACTTCCTACAAGGGTGATATCAGTACCATGTAAGGTAGTCACAATTGGAACCTCGATTCCATCTTCGTGAAGCATTTTTTTAGCCATATAGGCTGCATAGGCATGCGGAATGGCATAATGCACATGCAAGACATCAATTTTATGAATTTTAACCATATCTACTAGTTTACTAGACAATGCCAACTCATAAGGTTGATAATGAAATAAGGGATATTCAGGAACATTAACTTCGTGAAAATGCACCTTAGAATTCAATAGTTCTAATCGCACGGGTTGACTGTAAGTAATAAAATGTATTTCATGCCCTTTGCGAGACAGCTCCAGTCCTAATTCTGTAGCCAAAACGCCACTTCCTCCAAAGGTGGGATAACACACAATGCCTATATTCATATTACTCTAAAATTGATTCGTAGATTAAACGTTGTATCTCTGTTCTAATATTTTCTTCTGAAAGTCGATTTGTTTCCGATTCTGGATACGTTCTATTTGCCAAAAATACATAAACTATTTCTTCTTCTGGATCTGCCCAGGCATAAGTTCCAGTAAATCCTGAATGCCCAAAACTGGTCATTGACAAACAGCCACAGGTAGGACCATCGTCTTCTAGTTGTGGTTTGTCAAATCCTATCCCTCGACGGTTTTCTTCATCGCAATAATGACAGGTATTAAACGCTTTAAAAGTATCTGTTGAAAAATAACGCTTGCCTCCGTAAAATCCTTCCTGAAGATACATCTGCATTAACTTTGCAACATCATTGGCATTGCTAAATAGACCTGCATGTCCCCCAACACCACCTTGCATCGCAGCACCCATATCATGCACATAACCATGCACAGTATCATAACGGAAATAATCGTCTATTTCTGTGGGAATAATATCAAATTTATTAAATTTCTCTGAGGGTTTATAGGTGGTGTAATTGGCTCCTAATGGTTTGTAAAAATGCTGTTGCACCAAGGCTTCTAATGGTAAATCGTAGTGTTTTTCAATGATTAATTTTAAAATATAGTAAGGTAAATCACTGTATCGATACTCTTTTTCTTCGAGCAGTTCTGAGTTGATAATTTGATTTTGAATACTATCTTTAATATCGGTTCTTAAATATAAACGTTCATTCACTTGAATTGGAAACTTCTTGGAAGGTTTCGATTTGTAAAACTTAGGATTTGGCTTTTCAGTGATCGAATCTAAGGTGGATACAAAAAATGGGATCCATGGTTTTAGTTGTGCAAAATGAGACAACATTTCTTGAATAGTAATGGTTTCTTTATTGGTGTTTTTATAAGAAGGCAGCAAATCTCCTAAAGTGGAGTTGAGAGCGATTACTCCTGAATCTACAAGTTCCATAAGCAAAGGAAGGGTTGCCAATATTTTAGTCAATGATGCAACATCATAAAGGTTATTAAACTTCACTTCAGATGTTTTTTTATAGGTGTGATATCCAAACGATTTTTCGTAAATAACGGTTCCTTTACGTGCTACTAAAAGTTGAATACCAGGTGTCATTTGTTCTGAGATGGCATGATTAGCGATAGAGTCAATTTTTTGCAAATGACTTGAATCTACCCCAACAGATTCTGGCAATCCGTAAGCCAACCGATTTAATGCAGTGGTTTGAAATCCATCACCTGCTTTAAAATTTAGACCACAAGATACAGGAAGAATTCCTTTGGCAGACAGGGCGCCAAAAATAATTTGGGCCGCTTTTTGCTGCGCAATCGGGCTGTTTTGATATGCCATTAAAATGCTTTCAAAGTTTTCAAACGTTTTAAAATCATTTAAAGCATACGGTTTTGCGAACAATGTTAAAATGACGTTGTTGGTTCGAGAAATTTCATAAAGCCAAACGAGCTCCTTATCTGTTAATTGAAAGGACTTCCAAGGGTTTGAATTGGATTTGTGAAATCCAACTATGACGGTGTTGTAGTTTTTTAAAGAGGCAATCAATCCATCTAAGTTTTTTGAATTTACCACATCAACTTTTGTGTATTTGTGAAGCGAATTTATAAAAGGAGTGGCATCGGCATCTCCCATTTTGACATAGGCGATCTTGTGTAATTCTAAATTTTTTAGGGGTAAATTATTTTTTTTATTTTGAATTAGTGTGATTGCATTTGCCATCAATTCCCCATACAATACATCATCTTTTTGACGGTTTAAATCCGCTACTAAATTTGTGGTTTCAATAGGTTTAAATTGATGCAGCCCTACCTTGTATTTGGCTTTTAATATTTTTTTGACAGAATGTGCCAACCGCTCCTCAGAAATAAGTCCCGATTTAACAGCTTTTTCCAAGGCAGCAA
>Ga0209654_1000710_pt1 | contig 30716 bp, 32 predicted proteins | sample SaaInl1SG_22_DNA_FD_184646 | JGI IMG/M metagenome (GOLD analysis project Ga0209654, IMG submission 184646) | Marine microbial communities from expanding oxygen minimum zones in the Saanich Inlet - ESP_161SG_22_DNA (SPAdes) (version 2) | ecosystem: Environmental > Aquatic > Marine > Intertidal... | reverse complement strand
AAGGAGCTCTTCGAGGTTTGAGGTTTAAACAAAATATATAAATAGCTTGCTTTTTTTACATGCGTGAGACAGTTTGGATTCTACCTGGGGTGCGCGCGAAAGAACCGAGAAAACCCGTTCTTAGTACGAGAGGATTAGAACGGACCAACCGCTGGTGTACTAATTGTTTTGCCCGAAGCATCGTTAGGTAGCTACGTTGGGACAGGATAACCGCTGAAAGCATATCAAGCGGGAAACTTTTTTCAAGACAAGTTCTTTTCTTTTTTTTGTAACGTGCAAGATCAGTACGTTGATTGGTGTAGATGTTTTCCACTCGTAAGAGTGTGCCCATGCCACCCATGGGTTTTATGCATTCTCATACAAATTACATCCTTTTTATTAAAGTTATACGCGCATCTTCATCCCGAAGAGCTCCTTTAGAAAGAGACGCTCTTCAAGAAAAAACATATCTATGACAAATGTTCTGAAAAACCCTCTTTTCGATAACCCCGCGCGTGATCTAAACCAAATGCTTACGGGCTTTTGGGAAGCAGCAGGGACTGTATATTTCCAAAAATCTTATAGATATTTTCAAATCAAACATCACGATGAAAATATACTTGTACAATTACGTGACGAGTTGAAATGTACTGAAAACATTCGAAAAGATACATCTGGTAAATATATACTCACTTTTTCACAAAAAATCTTTCTGACTATCATGGAGAGCATTTCTGGAAATCTCCGTGATCCGAAAAAACTTGTAACATTCAATAATATTGTGAAAAAAACAAATACACTATTTGGTACAGATTTCTCCTTGCAAAAACATATTGTTAAGGGTGTACCTCACCCATCTTGGCTTTCTGCATATGAATCAACTGGTAAAACATTTTTAGATGTTTCCATGCATAAAAAAACAGAATGGTTCGATACATGGTTTTGTGGATTCTATTCAGGTGATGGGCATGTGACTATATACTCTGATAAAACAAAAGTTAAATGGAAATCACGTGTGCAACTGACACAGAAAGAACGAGCCCCTTTGCAAAAGATTCAATCTCATTATCAACGTGGGCGTATTTATTTTACGCGTGAAAAAAAGAGTTTTAAGCATGAGCTTCAATTCAATACACACGCGGACAAACTTTTCTTTCTTAATGAAGTCATTTACCCGTTTGGTCACTGTTTAGATGATACACTTAAGAATCATCAAGTATTTGCAAAAACATTTAACGCGGTTCATGCTCCGTTGAAAGTCTTTTTTCCAGAAACGTTACGTCAAGGTCCACTTCTTCCGTGGTTTGTAACTGGAATTACCGATGCTGATGGATGCTTTCACGCCAGACTAGTAAAGCGGGGTAACCAAACTCAACTAGTGATGTTCTTTTCTATTGGCCAAAAGGATGAACTACATTTTAAGCAAAAATGTGTTTGTTTCTTTGGTGGTGGTTCTTTTAGCAAAGATGTGTTTTATGTTTCAGGGAAAGAAAACTTACGTTCTGTTGTTCAACATTTTGACACGTATCCTTTGCAATCATGGAAACGTAAATCATATCTTTTATGGCGTCAAGTGTGGGAAGCTTATTGCGCAGGCGAGCATCGTACAGAGGAAGGTTTCAAGCGTTTAGCTGCTCTGTGTAAGAGAATTAATAAGCATACAGATTCTGAAGCATTTTTATCTTGAATATCACACTCCGAAGGTTGTGTTCCTTCAAAGAAGGGACTCCGAAGGTTGTGTTCCTTCAAAGAAGGGACTGGTTGATAAATTATTGGTTCAAAAGAGTCGTACGCTGAAAGACTTGGTTACTTCTGATATTACTAGGGACATACATCTACGTTGAAACAAGATTACGTAAATAACTCTTGAATATAATTTGTTTGTACAAAATACTCTAAGTCTTCTGCTAAGACTATTATACCTGCTGAAACAAAAGGTGATGCGTGTTTCCATTTCAAAAGAGCTTGGAGACCTTCAACATTCTTTTGTTGACCGTTTCTTTTTTAGAAGTAGAACTTTCCAGTTGTTGTTCCGGTTGTTGTTCCTGGTGTTATTGTATGAGGAGAGAAAACTTTTGTTCCATACTACTAGAAGATAGAATATTGTTCATCATGTGTGTATGAGTATTGAAATTGTGTGCTGTTTGAGTGGTTTGTGTATGATTGTGGGGGTAAAGCTTGGAGAGGAGAAGGTTTATGAGGTGCAGGCCGAATTCCAGCCAACACCCACACAGTGCACAACACACCCCACCAATACCCACAGAAACATACCGCCAACACTCCCCCAAAACACAAGTGCACACCTTCCGCCCTGTATGTGAATTTTGCATTTTACCCAACCTTCCGCGTGTTCCACATGTTTGTCCTGGGGCGCATTCTTTCTCAAAGAGCTTTCTTTTCGAAGAGCTCCTTTGGAGTGGAGGGCGGCACAAGCGGAGCGCTCTATGTTTTTGTATGAAACAACAGAATCTTCCTTCAAAACAAAACCCCTTCTTTTCGAACGACCACAAGAAGGTTCCTTTCAATCCGAGCGTGATTCCCTGTTTCCACATTTGAAAAACAAACATACTTGTCTTTTTTCGTCAACTCACTCCGAAGGTTGTGTCTCTTATGAGCTCTTTGAGGCCTTCGAAGAAGGGGCTCCGAAGGTTGCGTTCCTTCTAAGAAGAGTATCTCCACAAAAACTTTCCATGCCATAGTCACAAAGCGTTTTTCGTGAGGAAAGCCAACGGATTATACCTGGGTGATTTGGTTCAAAACAAGATGTATTCTATGAAATCCATGCTGAATAAGGTTTATAAACTCTTTGCAGGAGATACTGTGATTTTCCTACTCATAGTATTTCTTTGCTTAACGTCTTTGCAATTTGCATGTGTTGCTTCTGAACAACACGGGTTACAGACAAAAGCGTTAGCAATATTGGCAGATGAAGGGTATAGATCCAAATGCCTGCAATTCTTTCAACTAATCCTCATAACGTTTCTTGTTATGTGTCAAGTTGGCATTGTCAAGTTTCCTGGTGCCTGGAATGTAAAAGAACCACTTTTTTATGAAACGTCTCAATTTTATGAGTCACTGCTCTTCGTAATAGCCGGTTTGCTTTTATTCCTGTATGTACTCAACTTGATGCCAATATACGTTTCTGCGCTTCGTTCATGTTTTACACGAGTTTGGAAAAACATATACACAACATATGCACAGAATCCTCGTGTCATTGTTCAGTTGATTTGTTTGTGTGGAGCTTTCATTGCACCACTTATTTCTGGGTGTGAAGGAAGGAATGATAGTGCTTTTTCATCAGAAGGTCACCGTCCCGATGGCTTACCTGAAGAAGACAACACATATCTAATCATGCTTGCTTATACATTACGTTTCTTTAATGTATGGCGCCTTCCACCAGACAGCCTAATGTTTGATATAAACACACTTGCCAATGGAATACAACTGGCACTACTAAACATTCTTTTGCATGTCAGCTATAACCTGGGATCACTCACTAGTTTATGGTTCGTTGTGAAAAATGCAAAGTGGTTTCCTTATGTGGATTCTATTATGGATCTGTTTCACCATTTAATGGAAGATCCGAGTGACAAAGTAGTTGCAATACTACATGCATTTGCACAAACACAGCAGCAACTTCCGAACATTATTGATCTGTGGATTCTGTCGGGTGCTGTCATTTGCTTATGGCTTTGGATAAAAGGTATACAACACAAAAATTAATACATACTATCTATTCATATGCTAGCATATAGAGTACAATCACTCCGAAGGTTGTGTCTCGTATGAGCTCTTTGAGGCCTTCGAAAAAGGGACTCCTTTTGCATTTTCGTCATTAAACAAACGACGCAACTTCAACAATGTATTGAAGCATTATTTAAATAAAAGATATGTGTTATGTTCTCTTTCTTTTCGCCTCTTGAGCAATTGAATCTTATTTCATTAATGTGTACCTTTTTGACAAGTGTTCTCACTTTTCTTTGGTACCGAGAATTTCTTAAAGGAAGCTTTCAACCAGGAAGAGCTGTTTTCACAGTTGTTTTCTTTTTAGGAAGCTTTTGTTTTTCATATGTGGTGTTGGACTTTGGATTAGATGTGTGCCTCCTGCGAGTGATCTACGGGTTGACAGTTGTCATTCTTGCAAAAAGTGTCACACCCTTTTTTGTGACAAGTACATATTTTCAGGAGATCATGCGAGATCAAAAAACGATTCAAACACATTGGAAAGACGACAGTGATCTAAAGCTCCTCACCGTAGTGCTTAGAACATTTCGTTTTTTTGTGTTTTTATTGTTCCTGCTCGGAGTGTACCTTTTCCCAATCGGATTAGAATTTGCACTACCCAACGGGCTCTATTTTCAGACCTCGATTACTCCATGGGAGTTTTGTATCACCGCGGGACCACTTTGTTGGTTCATAGCAATTGCGTTACTGCTAGTTGTAGAGACTATTCAATTAAGTGCAACGATACACATCATTTGGTATCGCAATACACCCGTCCAATAGCATGCGTCATGCAATGCCATGGATTGTCCAGCAATTTTATGAAAGGTTTACATTCTTTTGTTGGGCTATTACATTGCTTGTCCAAAGGAGCTCTTCAAAATGATTTTCATTCTGGGAGTATTTGAAAAAAAAAGTGGTATGTATGATTCGTTTTTGGAAAGAAAGTCTCACCCACGTGGCGACCTTGTTAACCACTGTGGGAGTATTTATTTCTCTTGGTATCTTTATTTCATCTTTCTTCTTTCTCCTCATGGGTGTTGACCCAGTGCTCGTGTGCTTGCGTGCATCGGGAGGTGTGGTAAGTCTGATCATTGTGCTATTCCTCCTTCGCATTCCGGCTGTGAAAGAACACATGGAGATCATGAAGCAAGACAACCTTACAATTGCCAACCATTGGACAAAGGACAAAGATCTTGTTCGCCTTACATGGTACCTTTGTGCGGGCTACGTGATCTACTTCATTTTGGTGATAGTTGGTATGGTTCTGTGGTTTCAGTATGACATGTCCCAGATAAACGATTTTCTAGTGGAGCTCTCCATGAAAAAAGTACCTGATGTTGCACATCAAAACATGATCTTCGAGCGCTTGTTCAACACAAAAGCTTTTCCAGTTTGGATGTTTGGGCTAAGCCTCTTTTTTGTCACCAGAACTGTTCGGTTCGTTGCGGCTTGCCACATCATCTTATACAGAGACAACTCTGTACAAAACGTATTCACGGCTATGTGCAAGGAATGCTACCAATATGGCGGTACAGTGCTTGGTATAGGTATTCCTCTTTTTGGGACGGGCGCAATGATGATGACTTCCAGTCCCATGCTTTTCCCAGCAAACCACATCACAAACTTTGTGAATATATACATTCCAATGTTTCATGGGTACGGATTCCCTGTTGGGACAATCACCCCACAAGTTCGCAACGTTTACTTGTTGCAACTCCCAAATTATAATCCTTTAGATCATGTTGGCCCAGATAACATTATGGATCCTGCTTCACAAGATCAGTTTATGATTCAAAACATGCCGAAGATTCGCAAGACCTTTAGCACAACCCAACTTCAAGCCATGGAAGTTGACCCTTCTCTGCTTTCAAATTATCCCAGTGGTAGTTTAGTGAAAAAGGGTGAGTAACCTTCGGAGTGGCACGTGAAAAAGGAGATATTTCCCCGCAATGCGGTTAAACAACTAGTGCCCAACATGTTTGTGTTGGGACGCAACTCATGTATTTCTTGTTGTATCCAACAGCCCCTTCTTCGAAGGACCACAACCTTCAGAGTGCTTCAAGCTTGCGCTTTTACGAACAAAATACGACATAGGTATAGATACCCATTGTGTGGTTTTCTCAAATAAACTATCTATATTCTAAGTCAGTCATTAGATCAACATAGCTTAATGGTAGAGCACCTCTTTTCAACAAAGATGATTGGTATGGATTCAATTTCCATTGTTGATGAATCAGGATCAAGCCTGAATACATTCCTTCTTTATGCGTGTGTTATGCAAGAAGTTGTGAAGTCATTGCACTGATGTGTTGAAGCATCATTTAAATAAAACATATGTGTTATGGTATTTTTCTTTTCGCCTCTTGAGCAATTTACGATTATTTCGTTAATTCCAATGCATATTGGCAATTTTTATTTTTCTTTCACAAACTCATCGTTATTTATGTGTTTGTCGACTGGATTATTTTTGATGTTGTGTTCACTTGTGACAGTAAAGGGTGGAACACTGGTCCCAACAGCATGGCAATCATTTGTAGAGATGATGTTTGAGTTTGTGGTAAGTCTGGTTCATGAGCAAGTGGGTGAAAAGGGGAAGCAGTATTTTCCTATGATTTTCACTTTATTTGCGTTTCTTCTTTGCAGTAACCTTATTGGTATGATTCCATATAGTTTTACAACAACAAGTCATTTTGTGGTAACATTTGGTTTATCTGTATCTATTTTTATTGCTGTGACGATTATCGGTTTTCAGATTCATGGCTTACATTTTTTCAGTTTTCTGCTTCCTCCAGGGGCTCCTCTTGCGCTGGCACCTTTTCTGGTAGTGATTGAGCTTGTGTCGTATGGTTTCCGTGCGATTAGTTTAGGTGTTCGACTGTTTGCGAACATGATGGCAGGTCATACACTGGTGAAGATTTTGAGTGGTTTTGCGTGGAGTATGTTATCACTGGGAGGTGTATTGAAGTTAGCGGCGAGTATTCCATTTTTGGTGGTGTTTGCGCTGATGTTTTTAGAGGTGGGTGTGGCGTGTTTACAGGCGTATGTGTTTACAATTCTGACATGTATTTACCTTAATGATGCGATTCATCTTCATTAAACTGTTTGTGGGGTGATTTTGTCACCCTGCACCACTTATTTGACTTCTTTTAGCCTTACTCATTCCTCATAGTTCTTTGAGACTGGGAAAGTAAGACAAAAAAACATATAAAAGTATGCTACCATCGTCTTCACGCCAAATACTTACACGGGGGCTTGCACGCACTTCGAAACATATCAGAGCGCAACCGTCATCAAGAACGAGCACGGCAGCTCCGATTGCCGTAGCCTCAACAACCAATGGTTGGAATTGGGACTCATTTATAGACAATTGCGTAACTCGGGCAACTGCAGTTTGCGGGCTTGGAACTGCTGGGGTTGCCATCAATGATTACTGGGAAAGACAAAGGAACCTGTCTGCCCTTGAACAAATCGCTTCCGAAGTGAAAGCGGAGACAATCAAAAAAGCTCTCAACAAGATTGAGGGCGACCCAGACTTTCAGAATAAGTCGACTGAAGAAAAGTCGCGTTGGGTGGAGGAGGAGGTTATGCCAAGCCAGTCGGACGTGTGGGACGAGATTTGTAGGAGGATGAAGGAGACGTCTGGTTACGCCATTCCGGACTCCTACTTTGGGTGCTTGTTTGGTACGCGGGGTTCGGCGCATGACGCCATGATCACCAATCAAGGTCCGGATCAAACAAACGCCGCATTTAACACGGCAACATCCGAAGTCCTACAGTATGTGAGGACTCACCTTCAGCAGGAGAGTCTCTCACGCGAGTCTTATGGTTTGGAGGAGCCACCCCGAGTGGCTAATACCTCTGCAACCGAGACTACACCGGCCGCTCCAATCCCGGCCGCCCCCGCAAATGTGGTAATGGAGGGGAGGGTGCGCTCTAAATCCGTATCGGGAGCGGGGGATTCAGAGGCGGGATCTCTTCTACATAGAGCGCGTTTCCGCTCAGTGGGATCTGAAAACCACACCCACCGAGATACGGTGGGAGAGATTAGCTCTGAGGCGATACGAGAGACTTTCCGTGTACGTCAGGGCCAACACCAGCGCCCTCAGCACCAAGCTGCGCAAGGTGGGGCGCACTCCGTCTTCGAAGAGAATCTTTTCTCTTTAGTGACAAGTGCCGAGGTGCTCTTGCCACTCTTACTGAAGGTTTGTACGTTAGGCTCACTCCTAACCCTTGTGTACGTAAAGACAGTGTCTTTACTAAAAATGTACATGGTGGTTTGCCTGGCCGTGCACCTCCTGAGCGCCCTATCTCCCAAGACTCCGCATATTTCTTTATGGGAAAGTGCAAAAGGAGTCTACACCACTTCACGTTATGTAGGTGCTGCTTACGTGATAGTTTCTTTTGCTATGAAGCTTATTACCCAAGCGACTTAATTGGATTTTGGGTTGAGTCTGATAGCGAATGAAACTACATACACTTTAGTAGGTTCTTGAGAAAGAACCTCTAGCCATTTGTACACAATGCTTATTAGGTTCTATACAGAATCTCAAACAAACAAAAATATTTATGGAAACTCATCCACTTTTAAACACTGTTAAAGTGATGAATTGTATTGAGCAAATCAAAGCAGGTGACATTTTTTTCCTTTTTCTTAACCCAGTGTTTTCCATGGCACTAGTATGTATTATCCCCATAATTGCAATTATATGGGGATTTCTTCTAGCTGAAAAAAAAATGTCTCTACACTCCGTAGTTGAGAGTATCCTTAGACAAACCAATTTATGCGCTTATCCGCTACTTTGGCCAATATACAAGTCAAGCCTCACTGTACCAATCATTCTTCTAGGATGGTTTCACTTGATTGTAGGATCTTCAAAACTAGGTGAAGTTGTAGTTACATCACCAGCATTTTTTCCTTGGATTACATATACAACCCGGAATTCTTCTAATTCCAATTTTGTTGAAGTTGGACATAGTCCATGGATGAATCAAGTATGGGTTACTTATGAGCCATCCAAACACATTCTTCTACAATGGGTTGACTTTTTTGTCTACCATTATGTACTGATGTGCAGTGTGGTTGCTATTTTTGTACTTTTTCTTTCTTTTGTGGAATGCACACTTTTTCTTGTCATCTACGGGAACACAAAAACCCGCATGATAATAGATTACAATTATCAATTACTTCAGATAGGCCCTATCGCCTCGTTATTTTTTTTCATATACCCAGAAGAACTGGAAGACAAAGAAGATGACGATGAAGATAAAACAAACTTTACACTATCTGAATATTTGATATATCGTCTAAGTCGTCTAGTCTCGCTATTGGATTCTTGGTTATCACCATATACATTGCTTTCTCTAGTATTGCCAGTCTTATCAGGCATATACGAACTTGAGGCAATCTTATTGAGCGTAGGTGTACCATTCTACCCTTGGCACATGCACCTGAATAGTTCCGAACTTGTTACTCTATTTCAAGCACAGGAACATGCCTTGCACACAAGTGCCTGGTATATGTATCCAGTTCATAAGTTTGTGTTTGCTCACATGGAATGTGTACATGCATTTTGGTCGTTTTTCGGTATGATGTAACTGGCTTACATCTTTTTTACATCCGGCGGCGTGTAATTATTAAATAACCAACACCGAAAGGTGTTGGTAGCCCTCACTCTTTGGTTTATGCGGAATATTTGCCTTTTTGTCTTCTCGTCCAATTCCGAAGGTTGTGTTTTTTGCGAAACATGTAGCTGACTGGAAAGAAAGGACTGAGAAAGTTGTTACTTTCTCCCCTAAAATGAATGCCTTGGGGCTCTTTTGAGATACGGGAATAAAATGATTGAATTTTTCTTATGGCTCGCAAATTAAACATCAATGTACCACAGCACGAAAAAACAATTGATATTGATCTTCATTTATCAAGCATCCTGCTATTTCTGCTGTCCTTTATCGTTCCAATTTCTATTTTTTATGGCATATATGAACTCAAAGAGTTTGAAATACGTCTCGCCCAAATGGTTCTCGAGCAGAAAACCGAATGGGTTCAACTTCTTGCACAGGAAAATACCAAGGTTCTAGCGATGATTCGCGAACGAGAAAGCATCAATATCTTTTTGATGATCTCTTATGTGTGCCTAGGTTTTTTCGCTTCTTTTGGTGTGGGAGCTTTTTCAGGCACCGCGCCTTCAGTGAAGGAAATGACTGTGTGGGATTACATGTATGATTGGGGAAACTCGTTTTATAATGTATTCGTACACATGACTTTCACTCAAGCAACATTTTGTTGTTTGGTTAGTCTTGGGTTTTGCATTATTGGACTTAGCTTATATGGCGTATGGGTGTCAATTAGCAACCGTGCACGTCGAATCTAGGTATATTGCTAGCGCCGGGATACAGAGATTTGGTTCTATACAAACTTGCAAACAAAAAAAGATATGTGACATATATGGAAACGCATCCATTTTTAAACACAGCCAAAGTCATGAATTGTATTGAACAGATCATAGCAGGTGACATTTTCTTGCTTTTTCTTAACCCAGTATTTTCTATGGCACTGGTCGCTATCTTTCCCTGTATTTCAATTATATGGGGATCTCTTTCAGCTAACAACAAATTGTCTTTGCATTCCGTAGTTGAAAGCATCCTTATGCGAGCCAAGATGTACGCATACCCATTGCTTTGCCCAATATACTACTCCAGTCTCACTTTACCAATCATTCTTCTAGGATGGTTTCACTTGATTGTAGGATCTTCCAAACTAATGGAAGTTCTAGGCACGTCACCAGCATTTTTTCCTTGGATTACATACGCAACCCGAAATCATTCTCATTTACCTCTAAATTATGTTGAAGTTGGACATAGTCCATGGATGAACCAAATATGGGTTACTTATGAGCCATCGAAACATATTGTTTTGCAATGGGTTGACTTTTGTGTCTACCATTATGTACTGGTTTGTAGTGTGGTTGTTTTCTTTATAGCAATCCTTACTGTGGTAGAAGGTGTGCTTTTTCTTGTCATCTACGGTCAACAAACACGCACGATAATGAATTATGAGTTTAACGGACTCCATTCTGGTCCTTTCAAGGCGTTGTTTTTTTACGTTTACAAAGAAGAACTGAAAGACATAGAAAAGGGGTATGAAGATGAGAGTGAACAAACCATTACCCCATTTGAGTCTTTTTTACTTCTTGTAGCTCGAATTCTTTTCGTCATAGACGATTATATTCTGGCTCCAGGTAGATTATTCATGGTATTCTTACCAGTCCTTTCCATGACATATGGAATTGAAGAACTCTTATTGCAAATGGGTTCACCATTGGACGCTCACAACCTAGGATTAAACAGCTCAGAACTTGTGACTTTGCTTGAAATGGGTCAACATACCCTTCATGCAAGTGCTTGGTACATGTACCCGGTTCATAAGCTTGTATTTGCTCACATGGAATGTGTGCATGCATTTTGGTCGTTTATTGGTATGATGTAACTGGCTGCAATACATCTTTTTTACATTAGCAGCGTGTAATTATTAAATAACCAACATCGAAAGGTGTTGGGAGAGTTATCTTAAAACAAATCCCAAAAAAATTGCCTTGGGGCTCTTTTGAGCTACGGGAATAAAATTAACTGAAATTATGAGTCTGAAAAACACTCAATTTGAATTCAACTTTGACAAATTTATCTATTCAGTGACACAGATTGTGTTCGCTCTTTCTTTTTTATACATCATATATGAAATGAGAATGTCCGAGCTGCATCTCCAGCAAGAAATCATTCAACAAAAACACGAAATCATGTCCCATTTCAACCGATCAAAAGGTATTGATGTCATGCTCATGGTAGTTTACTTGGTGTTTGGATATTTGAGCGCTCCTGCTATTAATGCAGGAATCGCTCTTCTAAAAAGAAGTTTTGGGGTCCCTTCGATCAAGGAGGCAAACCTGTTCGATCCTACAACGTTTTCATATGATTCGATTTGTTTGATCGATATCTCTTTTTCCCAGTGCCTTTTGTGGGGCATCATTATGATGATTTTGTGCATTATTACACTCTTAGTGTATAATGTCTGGTCTTCATTTGGCACACGTAAAAAATAAATATCATGCGTGTACCGTTCATATTGTTTTCTTCCGCTTTCGTTTGGTTTGTTTCGATGTTTGGCTTCTCTCATGACTGCGTTTCATATTGCGAAGGAAGTGTCGAAAATGCCCCAAATGGTGCAGCGGGTGATACAGATGTAAAGGCGGACAAGTAAACAGCGTGGACAGTATTAGTAAAGGGAGGATATAGATTGCCTTCCATTTATTTCATTAGTTTAGTTGGTTTGTGCAGGTAATTTGGTTTTACCTGCGCACAAAAAAAGAATATTTCAAAAAAAAGAAACTATGTATGTATTCCCATCCATTTTTTAATTCAACAAAAGTTGTGAATTGTATTGAACAAATCATGGCAGGTGACATTTTTTTCCTTTTTCTTAACCCAGTGTTTTCCATGGCACTAGTATGTATTATCCCCACAATTGCAATTATATGGGGATTTCTTTCGGCTAACAACAAATTATCTTTTCATTCGGTAGTTGAAAGTATTCTTTCACGCACCAAATTGTGTGCATACCCATTACTTTGCCCAATATACAAGTCAAGTTGGACTTTTCCAGTCATTCTTATAGGATGGTTTCACTTGATTGTAGGATCTTCAAAACTATTGGAAGTTGTAATGACATCACCAGCATTTTTTCCTTGGATTACATATACAACCCGAAATCATTCTGATTCCAATTTTGTTGAAATTGGACATAGTTCATGGATGAATCAAATATGGGTTACTTATGAGCCATCGAAACATATTGTTTTGCAATGGGTTGACTTTTTTGTCTACCATTATGTACTGGTTTGTAGTGTAGTCGTTCTCTTTGTACTTTTTCTTTCTCTTGTGGCATCCATACTCTTTCGTGTGATTTATGGTAACACAAAAACACGTATGATAATAGATTACAATTTTAAACGATTGGAAATAGGTCCTTTTACATCGCTATTTTTTTACGTGTATCCTGAGCAATTAGATGATGATGAAGATGCCATAGAACTTACGGCATTTGAATCTTTGGAATATTATGTATTTCGAGTAGTCTTGCTATTAGATGACTATCTGTTATCTCCATACGCGTGTTTTTATCTAGTATTCCCTTTCTTATCAGCCATATACGGAATTGAAGCACTTTACCTATCCGCAGGTACACCATTTGACCCTTGGAACATTGGTCTGAACAGTGCTGACCTTCACACGTTGTTTGAAATGGAACAACATGCCTTGCACACAAGTGCCTGGTATATGTGTCCGGTTCATAAGCTTGTATTTGCTCATATGGAATGTGTGCATGCATTTTGGAGATTTGTGGGTTTGATGTAAATGGCCTCAACACATCTTTTTTATTGAAGAGTGCAAAAGCAGTCTACATTACCTCACGTTATGTAGTTGCTGCCTCCATGATACTTTCCCTCCCTATCGAGCTCCTCTAATAAACTCGAGAAAAAAACATCTTTTTTTATGTTTGTATATATACAATCCCCCTGCTTTTTCTTGTAAGCGTTTTATTTGTAGCTTTCGAAGACTATATCTTCAAAACCTCAACACTTAAAGATCGCCTTTCTCAAGCTATCTTTGTATATATGAAGAATCCAATCTACTTTGTCCTATTCTCAGTAAGCGCTTTTTTGTTACTTTCAGATGGAAGATTCGCTGCTATCGGCGTTCAATTCCTATACTTGCCATGCATAGTTTTCATTGGAAAACTGTTTATTGACCTATGTATGAGAAATGAAACTGTCCAAAACTGCCACACCACTTATATGTCAGACAGCGAACGGCTTCAAAGCTATTGGACAACACACTTAATGATTGTCACTTGGTCTTTGCGCTTATTTTATGGTGCGATTCTTGTGTATGCATGTTTCCACTTATACGGACTTGCAGAAAGCGTGAACAAAGATTTGGTGGAGCATGAGTCGCTATTTCAGCAGTCTCAGGAAACCCTAATCAAACTTGACAAGCTCTGGTTTAGTGTACAAGCTTTTTTTACAACAATGATGTGCCAGCTCACAGCACAAGTAATGGTTGTGCATATGCTTCCTGAAATTCAGGGTCCAATCATGCAAACCTGTCGTTACTGTGTAACTTCAGCTGGAACCGTTGCAATTGTATGTACCGGAGGCGGGCTGATTATATGTGATCTGCCAGCTTTCCAACCAAATGAAGCTCACGCGGTAAACGACATGTTTCGTTCTATCCGGGGTCTTCCGTTGTTTGAAAGCGCGGCTGGAATGTTTATATTCCAAAACATCCAATTCTTAGTGAAGAGTGGGGAGATTGATTTGGCACTGATCACTGACCCAAAAACAGGGAGAGTGAGTGACGAACTCATGTGCCTTCACCTCAAAACCACGTACAAGCAACTTGTCACAGACAAATGTTCACCAGGCTTTGCTATGAAGTACGCTTCACCAGAAAGTCTGATCACGAAAGCTTGTCAACAAATATCTACAGATTGAACCCAGTGGGTAAAGAAAAAATTGTCTTTTCTCGAAGAGCTCCTTTGGAGAAAAGGTTAAAAGACAAATCTGTAATTACCAAAAAATAAAGGATGTAAAAACAAAATGCAAGTAACTTGAACACTTGCTACATAGGCGATCTCATCCATCGCCATATATGAACATGTCACGTGACCATTCAGTCCCTTCTTCGACGGAACATAACCGTCGGAATAAAGTCTGTAATGAAGTGGTACAATTCCACAAACGTTCCAAATCTTTTCAACATAAAATATTTTTTATGTTCTTTCGAATAAATGAAAACCCTTTTATGGAAAAAAACACACAAAAAACGGTGCTTATCACACCAAAAGTATTACGTATTATTTTAGCTTTAACTCTCGTATATGCTCTTCTTTTTTACAGTTTTTTCCAATGGAGTCTGGAAACTGTCGCGATGTATGTTACCTACGTAACATGTGTGGTATGTTTTGTCTTTTTTGCCCAATTTTCTGAGAGAGCGCAAAAGCAACTTGTCATTATGGCAAAAGACGTCAAAACCATCCAATCACACTGGGAGAAAGATCAGGATCTACGTTACTTAACTTACGTTATACGTGGACTGTATGGTTTAGCCATTGCTTTGTGGATAGCCGGTTTCTACTTCCTGGCCAATCTGCCCATGGAAGAGACGGCACGGGTTATGAGCGGGTTTATGCCAGAAGTGGAAAAGTGGTTGTGGGGGAGCAAGTTTTCGATTGCCTGGATGATGGGGAGCACGGTATTTGTTGTGAGTGCAACAATTGAGCTAGTTGCAAACTTACATATCATCTTTTACCGTAATACTCCGGTACGAGGCATATTTACAGCTGCGTGTAAGGTGTGTTACGAGTGGACTGGAAAAGTCATAGTTGGTACCTCTGCGGGGATTTCAACAGGACTTCAATTGGGATCTTTTATCCCCGGGATGGAAACCACAATACCTATGCAGATATTACAAAAGTTCGGTCCTTTCAACGCAGGATATAGTTATGAACTTGGAACTAGAATTCCGTCCCTGCGTAATGGGTTTCTCCTTCATGTCCCAGGATATAATCCATGGGATTTTGTAGATCCACAAACGCTTCTCTTAGACTCAGATTTGCAGGATAAGTGGATTAAAGAGAACATTGGTCAAGTACGAACACATTGCAGCGCCTCTACGTTGCAGCTCATGCAGATTGATCCTAAACCATTTTCGCGTTACTAAAAAAACTTGTTTATACACATTTAGATGAGATTCTTTTGCATCTCTCTTTTTCAGAGAGTTTATTGTGGCTAATTATCATACTGATTCATTGCATTACAGTGATGGCATGCATTGTATGATGCTTGGTACATGTATCCGGTTCATAAGCTTATGTTTGTTCATATGGAATGTGTGTTTCGGTCTTTTATTGGTGTGATGTAAATAACCTCAATACATCTTTTTTACATGCGGCGGCGTGTAAATGTAAAACAACCAACATCGAAAGGTGTTGGTAGCCTTCATTCTTTGATTTACGGGGAATATTTACCCTTTTTTTATCCTGAGCTCTTTGAGACTCGGAAAGTAAGACAAAAAAAAGAATACACGTATGATGTGGCTGAAAAACGGTGAGCAGTTAGACTCAGGCGTTCGCATCGCATTTATTTTCATGGTCCTAGTGCTACTCCTTTGCACTGGGAACCTCTTATACCTAGTATGGTGCATGAAGTCAATGGACCAAAACCTGCTCGCGCAGTTCATAGCTCAAGAGCAGAAAGTGTACCACACAATGAAAAGTGTGACTTCCCTGGACACATGGGCGACATACATTTTCGTCCTGCTAGGTCTTATTTCCGGTGTTACCGGATTAGCTTATTTTTGGGGCGGCTCAGGTGGCTTTATGCCATCCGTGTACGAGAGTACACCTTTCTTTCCGCTTCACCCGATCGAATTCTCGCATAGCCTAGAATGTGCGATTGGGTTTTTAATCTGTGGGATACTTCTCACAGTGGTACTGTGGATACTCCACAGTGCGTTACACCCATCAAGCCACAAGCCTCCGCTTGTAGATGGGCTTACAACAAAAAAAAAAGAATAGGTATGAAATCAAATCGATTCGATCAGCTGCTGCTGATCCTTGTTCCTGGGTGTACCATTTTACTTGCGCTCACATGTGTGTACACGTATCTGCAACTGCAGCAGGTGGAAACCCACATGATAGCCACCCTAGCGGTGCATGAGCGCGCCATGAATAACATTATGGACTGCAGCTCGTGGATACGCACCCTCACACATCTCACGATGTTTGTTCTGGGTTGTGTGGGTGGAGGAGTGATCCAGTTCTTTATACGTTCATCCACTGCATTTTCTGTGGTGGAGTCAGCGTGGACGGGCGAGCTATTTGCCAGCCTGGAAACACTCATTATAGGCAGCATTATGCTGCTCCTGGGGGTGCTATTATGCCTCAGTATTTGGGCCTTATGGTCAAGTATTGCTGACACGCGGCCATTTCACTAGCTATCCTGATCGCGTGTATTGATGCCCTTGGTGTCGGCAATGTGCTTCTTCTTCCCCTCTTTAGGGGTTGTGCAATGCCTTGCGGATGGTGGCGACCTCGTCACTGGGGTCGAAAGGGCTGTCCAGACGAACACAACCATTGGAACGGCGCTCACCCGGACGGACAGCATTGTCCAAACGGACATGTTCCCTGCGCCGGAAAATGCCGGCAGCGCTACCGAGATTGGTGTTGATCTATCGACATATCACAACGTGATGTCGTTTGTCACCAGAAACCAAGTACTCCTTCGACGCCTCCTTCTGCGTCTTTAACTCATGTACGCTGAGCTGCCATGCATACGCAACCCAGCACAACTGATGGGGCTTTCCCTCGCAGGGAGAGGCAACTTCGGAGTCCCTTCTTCGGAGAAACGCAACCTTCGGAGTGTTGGTTAGCCTGAGCAATTCATCTGCATTCATTAAAACATTGTTTGTGCAAGGCATTTCACCTTGTACAACGCAACGCTTCCACTTGGAGGTGTGAACAAAAAAACAAGAAAAGTATGCGTCGACTTTCTCTTTTAAAGCAGCCGTTATTAGCGACTGTAAACGATCATTTAATTGATTACCCTACACCAAGTAATCTAAGTTACTGGTGGGGATTTGGATCACTTGCTGGTATCTGTCTAATTGTTCAGATTGCTACAGGTATTTTCCTTGCCATGCACTATACACCTCATGTTGACCTTGCATTTGTAAGTGTAGAACACATTATGCGTGACGTAAATGGCGGATGGTTCTTACGTTACATGCACGCTAATGGCGCAAGTATGTTCTTTATCGTTGTATACCTTCACCTGTTTCGTGGTTTATACTACGGAAGCTACGCAAGTCCACGTGAACTTGTATGGATTGTTGGTGTAGTTATCCTTCTTCTTATGATTCTTACAGCCTTTATTGGTTATGTATTACCATGGGGCCAAATGAGTTTTTGGGGTAAACAAAAGTGCCCAAGATGAAACACTATCACACAAAACAAAGAGCATCTACACGAATTGGTCCACATCCAACGTTTGTTTTACAACTTATGATTGGCAACTTACTTGGTGATGGAAGTCTTGAAAAGAGACACAATGCTACACGATTTGTATTCTCACAAGAAGCAAAAAACCAAGAATATCTTCACTGGTTACACACACAATTTGCTACATATGGCTACTGTTCACCACAAAAACCAAAACAATACAAACGAATTGGTAAACAAAATACAGTACGCTGGACAATACGTTTTCGAACCTGGTCTTATAGCAACCTGAATTGGTTATACGATGCATTCTATACACCAATCTCACAAAAACCACTCCAACCATATGTACAGGACAAGACTCTTTCCTGTTTGAAACCACGAAAAAGAATACCACAAAAACTTGATGAATGGCTAACACCGATGAGTCTTGCATTATGGTTTATGGATGATGGAAGTGTTTCCAGGAATCCTTCGACTGGAGGTCTTAAAATCGCAACACATTGTTTTACAAAACAAGACCTTCAACGTGTGCAACACATTTTATTCATGAAGTTTAAGGTGTGTTCAAAGCTTTCTTTTGACAAATCTCAACCAGTACTTGTGTTTGGTCAAAAAGATGCAGCAAAGTTTGCTCAGCTGATTTTGCCTTGGGTTCACCCAAGTATGCAATATAAACTACGATTTGTCAAATCCAAGCAAAGTATATAAGGAGAAGCAATATTTTTGTGTTTAAAGCTTTTGAGCAAGTCTTGCAAGTATGCAGGCTTGAAATTGTGTTCATGCTTTTCAAAAAAGAAAAAAGTGATATTGTTTTATAGTACGTGTGCAAAAATCCTTGTAATCGTCAATGAAAAAAGGATTTTTTTTTATTCTATTCAGTGGTTCAAGCAAAAACATACATTGTGTGTTCATGAAACACCTTCTAGAGGGTTGCTTGGCATTTCAATCCGAGCACGAATCATGTTTGTATAAAAAAAGGGAACACGTGCAACACTTGTGAAAACGGTTAAAAAAAGTGTTTTTCTTTTCAGACCGTCGGTTGATTGATCAATCGCTACAGACTGGATCACTTGTGGGTGCCTGAAATGGTGCTTAATGTACAGTCGGGGTTTTTGGTACATACTGTTTTGTATTGACTGGCTTCAACAAAACAAAGGGTTGTTTGTTCGAAGGTTTCAATTCTCAAGAAATGGCGAGCTCCTGTGAAAACTTTGGGGGTGGTTCATATTCTGTCAGAAAGCGGGTATGTATTTCTAGGGCTTCACGTAATACCTTTCAGGGAGTGAAGTACAGTCTTGGCTTAGAAAAACAAACAAATGTGTTCGATTTGTTTTTAAGCGCATTGCAAAAACTATTGGCTACAGTAATTACGTCTCTTGCATCAGCTATCCCTGTTGTAGGAATGGATATTACATATTGGTTATGGGGTGGATTCTCTGTAGATAACGCAACCCTGAACCGTTTTTTTAGTTTACATTACCTTCTGCCTTTTATTATTGCAGGAGCAAGTATTGTACACCTTGCCGCATTACACCAATATGGTTCAAACAATCCATTAGGTTGTCTTGCAACAGTAGATAAAGTGTCATTCTATCCATATTTCCTTCTCAAAGATCTTGTGGGTTGGGTAGCTTTTGCACTTTTCTTTTCATTTTTTATCTATTTCGCACCAAACGCACTTGGTCACCCAGATAACTATATTCCAGCAAACCCAATGTCTACACCTGCACACATTGTACCAGAATGGTATTTCCTTCCTGTGTATGCAATTCTACGAAGCATTCCGAATAAGCTTGGTGGTGTAGCTGCAATCGGTCTTGTGTTTGTGTCGCTGCTTCTGCTGCCATTCATTAACACATCAGATATCCGAAGTTCAAACTTCCGACCACTTTACAAGAAACTGTTTTGGTTACTTGTTGCGGATTGTTTACTGTTAGGCTGGATTGGTTGCCAACCTGTAGAAGATCCATATGTATTTATTGGTCAAGCTGCATCTGTATACTTCTTTGTATACTTCCTTGTGTTGGTACCGTTTTTAGGAAAGTTTGAAAAAGCTCTTCTTCAATACGTTCCACGTTAAAACACTATGCCATGCACCAGTATGTATTGTACTGGTGCTTCTTGTGCATGCAAAAAAAAATACTTTCTTATGCCCACAATGAATCAACTTCTTTTGGGAACTCAACAACGTACGCGCAAAACTCGCATGCGTGATAAAAAAACACCTGCATTAAAAGGCAGTCCACAAAAACGTGGAGTATGTATGCGTGTGTATACAAAAACACCTAAAAAGCCTAACTCAGCAATTAGAAAAATTGCTAAAATTCGATTAAGTAATACACGCGAAATTATTGCATATATTCCAGGTGAAGGACATAACCTCCAGGAACATTCTGTTGTACTGGTACGTGGCGGGCGTGTAAAAGATATGCCAGGTATTAAATATAAAGTGATCCGAGGCATTTTAGATGCGCAGGGATTAAAACAACGAAAGCAAGGCCGATCTAAATATGGCACAAAAAAACCAAAAAGCGTATAAAACACCAATATAATAAAACCTTGCATAGCATTGAAATGCTTACTAAACCTTTTTCACACGAATGGGCAGAACAGGCCCAAATCACAGTTTCTCCGACAACTCCGTCAACTCATGCAGCCAAAGTGATACGTTTTTTGATACAAAGAAAAAAACATACACCACAAGCTACTGTGTCTGACCACGCATCACAAGAGAAAACGTCTAGTGCTCCGATTCCATCGCTGCGTACAGTAAAAGCGAATGCTAGCCTGTCACAAGCGTCTAAACAAAATCTTCTAAAAAATCAGAAAACAAACCAAACACGTGAAACCGAACACATAGTATTTTCAGAACAGGAGATGCAAGATATTCCGTTGTTGGCCAAATGTATCAGTTTTATTATGAAACGAGGGCAAAAAGCAAAAGCAGCTCGCACCATGAATACAGTGTTAAGAATGTTACAGGGTCTTTCTCCTCAAAATAACAAAGACGTCCATGCATTAGACATGATTCATACCGCGATTCAGAATGTCAAACCTGCTTTTGAATTACGAAAAGCTCGCTTTGGTGGCAGAACACAGTTTATCCCTGCAACATTACCAGTGCATAAACAAGAAAACCAAGCACTTCGAGCTCTTGTACAAACAGCACGAACCAAACACCAAAAAGCATCCTACACAAATAAACATCACGACATGTACACTTTTGCATACTTTCTTGCACAAGAAATATATGACGCGTATAAACATCAAGGAGCTGCATGCCAAGCAAAACACGGTATACATAAACAAGCCGAACATAATCGAAACCATGTACGTAGACGATGGTGGTAGTATACTCCTAAAAATATGTCCCTTCCAAAGAGGGACTTATTTTGCCAAAACATTTCGAAGGTTGCGTCTCTCTCAAAAAGCTCCTTTGGAGAAAAGCTCTCTCCCCTAAACCTCCAATCCCAAAGAGCACCTCTGGAATGGAATGAACACCTTTGAAAAAAAGACTTGCTTCTTCAATGTTCCTCGAAAAAGGGACTCCCCTCATCTATACGTTTTTAACTGCAAATCTTTAGCTCACATGAATGCATGCATCCGACTGGAGTATAGCCAAGTGGAAAGGCATCGGTTTTTGATACCGACATGCAAAGGTTCGAACCCTTTTACTCCAAAAACAGCTCGACATACATACTCTGAAGGTTGTGTTTCTTATGAGCCCTTTGAGGCCTTCGAAGAAAAGACCCATGATATACGCCATGCAAAAAACACATGGCGCATACACAAAAATACTCAAAGGTTGTGTTTTGAACAAACCTGTTTTCAAGGCTTCAACCTCAGAAAACGCCTCTTTCCATTCCAAAGGAGCTCCTCGGAAGGAAAAGATTTCTGTTGTATCGCAAAAATCACATTACTTCTTTTGTGCACATACTTTTACAAGTAAACGGCAAAAAAAATGAAAAAATGCTTTCGAGTGAACATTCACAGGAATAGGATATTCTACATGTACTTTTGGTGCATATGTATCCATACAAGTAATCACTGGAATTTTTAAACGTTTTGCTTCATCCAAAATATGTTTATAAGTTGTTGTAGCTTGAAATAAAATCAATGCATCAGGCATATGTTGCATGTTTTGAACACCTGCAAAACGTTTTTGGGCTTTCCCGTACTTCGGAAATACAATATTATCCTCACGCATCATAGAAGACATAAACACTTCAAACTTTTTATACGCGTGTACCGAATATTTCAATTGTTGCCAGTTTGTTAATAAACCACCAATCCAATACTCATTGACATACGGTTGATTCATTAAAGATGCTGTCTTTTTTACCAAAGGCACAAATGCTGGATGTGTATTCACTAACAGTATATGCCCTTTTCGTGCATGAATTTGTTGCACAAAAAGAAATGCTTTTTGCATGCCAATTAACGTTTCTTCTACATTAAAAAAAGGTACACGATCACGATATCCAAGTACATATGGAAACATCCACGAATGAACTTGAGTTGAACCAAGCTGTGCCATACGACCATGCAACTGCTTAGCAAAGAGAGAATCAGACTGAGTCATACCATACATTTTGTTTTTTGTACCTGCTTTGTTCACATTCTTTTTTGAAAACAACAAAAAAACATGAGCTAGGCACTTTGTCTATACATAATTTCAAAGGTCCCGTTTCCAAGAAAGCCCACCTAAACCTTAAGAACAAGCGTTATAATGGGAACAGAATGAAGAAACATTTCTCTTTTTGAAAAACCTTCAAAGAACATTTACTTTTGGGGTGTGCCTCGAAACTTTGAAAGGCGCCTGTCTTCACTCTAAAAGAGCTCGCCAAAGGCACTCGCTTCTGCGGTGCGCAGCGAGACAAGCGGAGCACTCCGACGGTTGTGCTTCTTCGAAGAAGGCGCTCTTGGAGGTTCGAAGGTGATCTTGTCTAGAGTAGAGAAATGCTTCGCACTTTTGAAATATTCTCAAAAAGAGGAATGTCAAAAATGTCAAGTATTAAATAAAGAGAAACGTTTTGGTAGCTCAGTTGGTTAGAGCAAAGGACTGAAAATCCTTGTGTCAGTGGTTCAAATCCACTCCAAAACATATGTGACTAAAGTTTACATAAATACATCCTGAAATTTTGATTGTCTGAATAAACAACTTTTATTCTTCTTTGAGGGTTAAGAAAGCTTTGTTCATACACAAATATATAACACATTCATTCTTCAAAATAATTTTCACGTTGTTGGAAGATTTTAAACCTCATACTTCGACCTCCAAAGGAGCTCGCCACAGGCGCCCTTTTGGGTTTGAGAAGAGAGCTCTTCGAGGCGCACCGCAGAAGCGAGTGCAGATGTTTCGGTAGCTCAGTTGGTTAGAGCAAAGGACTGAAAATCCTTGTGTCAGTGGTTCAAATCCACTTCGAAACACTGAGAAGCATTTTTTGCTTTGTCTCCAAGATCTCCCTTCTCGAAGAGCTCCTTTGGAGTAGAGACGGAGGGTAAATTCTTTTTTGGTGCGTTTTGAAAGAGAAGTCTTTTGAAAACAACGTTCCACAAGAGAAATCGTTTGAAAAGACGAATGGTTCGGAAAACACATGTTTTTCGGGAAAAGAGAGGAAAGTTTATGTATCTTTTACTCGTATGTTTACCACTTGTAGGTTTTTTACTTTCATGTGGATTTGGTCGTTTCTTTGGTTTCCGAGGCGCACCATTAATTAGTACTGCTTGTGTAGCTTTCACAGCCATGTTGTCATGTGTAGCTTTTTATGAAGTAGGTATTTGTGGAAGCCCATGTTACATTCATTTTGCACCATGGTTTCATTGTGAACTTTTTGATGCATCATGGGGGTTCATGTTTGATAGTTTAACAGTTGTCATGCTTGTTGTGGTAACTGTGGTAAGTACACTTGTGCACTTGTATTCTATTGCATATATGGGTGAAGATCCACATTTACCACGTTTTATGTCGTATTTGTCTATCTTTACATTTTTTATGCTTATGCTTGTGACAGCCGACAACTTTATCCAAATGTTTTTTGGATGGGAAGGTGTAGGGCTTGCATCTTATTTACTCATTAACTTTTGGTACACTCGTTTACAAGCCAACAAATCAGCTATTAAAGCTATGCTTGTGAATCGTGTGGGAGACTTTGGTCTTGCATTAGGTATTATGGGTATTTTTGCAGTGTTTAAAACAGTGGACTTTCAAACTGTATTTGCATGCGCAGGTCATATGGCAAACGATTCTTTCCTTTTCTTCCATATGGATGTACACGCACTGACTGCAATTTGCTTATTGCTTTTTGTAGGAGCAGTCGGAAAATCTGCACAGCTTGGCTTACATACTTGGCTTCCAGATGCCATGGAAGGACCTACACCTGTATCAGCACTTATTCATGCCGCAACCATGGTGACAGCTGGTGTATTTATGATTGCACGTTGTTCGCCAGTATTTGAATATGCACCTACTGCTTTACTTGTTGTTACACTTGTTGGTGCAATGACTTCTTTTTTTGCAGCTACCACTGGTGTTGTACAAAACGATTTAAAACGTGTGATTGCATACTCAACATGTAGTCAGTTAGGATATATGGTGTTTGCATGTGGTTTATCACAGTATGCGGTTGGTGTGTTTCATTTAATGAACCACGCATTTTTCAAAGCTTTACTCTTCTTAAGTGCTGGATCAGTTATTCATGCATTAGCAGATGAACAAGATATGCGAAAAATGGGAGGTGTAGTGAAACTTCTGCCTTTTACTTATTCCATGATGCTTATTGGCTCACTTGCACTTATTGGATTCCCTTTCTTAACCGGTTTCTACTCGAAAGATGTTATCCTTGAAGTAGCATATGCCAAATATACAATTGGAGGCAATTTCGCTTATTGGTTAGGCGTTATTTCTGCATTGTTTACATCATATTATTCATTCCGTCTTCTGTTCCTTACATTCTTAGGACCAGTGAATGCATTCAAAGCTAATTTTGCAAATGTACACGAAGCACCATTACCAATGGCATTACCATTGATTATTCTTGCATTCGGAAGTATCTTTGTAGGATACCTTGGAAAAGATATGATGATTGGATTAGGGACACCTTTCTGGAATAACGCATTATTTACGTTACCAACCAATACCATCATTTTAGAATCGGAATATATTCCACAATCTATCAAATTCATCCCTATTGTATTTAGTGTACTTGGTGCTTTATTTGCACTCAACATTAATATTCTTGGAAGTGGATTTGCTTATATGATGAAAACAAGCCAAGTAGGACGAAAACTTTATATCTTCCTGAACAAACGTTGGTTATTTGACAAAGTATACAACGATTACGTAGGACAAAATGCTTTACAATTTGGTTACCATGTATCATTTAAAGCATTAGATAAAGGATTTATTGAACTTATTGGACCTGCAGGTATCATGCAAGTGTGTACAGAATCAATGACACATATGCGTAATATGCACAGTGGCTACATTTATCACTACGCATTACTCATGCTTTGTGGTGTAAGTGCTTGTGTTGCAGTCGTAGGCTTTTGGGATGTCCTTTCTCCTTGGATGGATACCCGTCTATACGGTGTATTCGTTCTTAGCTTTATCTTTTATCACCACACACAAAAGTAATACACAACAAGTGTACATTTTGAAAAATGCGTGTCCACTCCAGAAAACCTCTCTATTTAAGAGAGATGGTTCGACAAAGTGAAGACTCGACTTTCAATATATACACACTTTCTCCACTCTTTATGTGGGGGAAGGTTGTGCTTGGAGAAAACAAAACGATTGGTTCGTTTTTCACATAAACGAAAACATCCGTACTCGTTTCTTTGAAAATCTTCAACCCCAAAGTGCACCCATCTCCACAGGAGTTCGCCCTCGAAAAGCTCTCTTCTCGAACCCCAAAAGGCGCCTGTGGCGAGTTCCTTTGGAGTGGAGTGAAGAATAGTGCTCGCTTTTTGAGGTTGGAAGGCGAGTTCTTTCCGCGTCTGTTTAAAAGCTGTTGCAAAAACAGAGTCCTTTCTTCGAAGGAACGCAACCTTCGGAGTGTTTTGAATGAGAAATCATTCACTTTTTTCCATTTTTTTGTCGTCTTTTGTTCGCACTAGGCGATTCATCTCAGCTGTTTCTCCACTCCAAAAAGGCTTGCTAATAGCATTCTTTGAGGTTTGAGAAGACTTTCTGAAGGTGTTTTCAACCATGTGTTTTACTGGTTGAAGAAACAAAAAGCGTAGACAGTATGTTTTGTTTCTTATCTTTCCTTATGCTTTGTCCACTTGTGGCTGCATTTGTAGTAATGTGTATTCCAAGTTGGAATGTACGTGCTATTAAAACGGTTGCATTAAGTGCAAGTCTTGTGAATTTTGTAGTTTCGTTAGGTGTTTGGCTTCTGTTTGATAGTTCCACAGCAAAGTTTCAATTTGTAGAAATGGTTGGGTGGTTACCTTTTTTAAACATGAATGTGTACATCGGTATTGACGGGATTTCTTTATTTTTTATTGTGTTAACTACTTTTCTTGTGCCTATTTGTTTACTTGTAGGTTGGGTAAACATTACCAAACATGTAAAAGAATACTGTGTAGCTTTTCTTGTACTAGAAACATGCATGCTTGCTGTGTTTTGTATGCTTGATTTACTGCTTTTCTATGTATTCTTTGAAAGTGTTCTGCTTCCTATGTTCTTAATTATTGGTGTATGGGGCTCACGTGCACGAAAGATTCGCGCAGCATACCAATTTTTCCTTTATACATTAATTGGATCTGTGTTAATGCTTTTAGCTATTCTGCTTATTTATTTCCAAGTAGGCACTACAGATTTACAAGTTTTACTTGTATCTGCATTCAGTGAGCGTCGTCAACTGCTTTTATGGCTTGCATTCTTTGCATCATTCGCAGTGAAAGTACCTATGGTACCAATGCACATTTGGTTACCTGAAGCACACGTAGAAGCACCAACTGCCGGATCCGTTATCCTTGCAGGTATTCTTCTAAAACTTGGAACATATGGGTTTCTTCGTTTTTCTATCCCATTATTTCCAGAAGCTTCTCTTTACTTTACCCCACTTATTTATACAATGAGTATTATTGGGATTGTATATGCGTCGCTTACCACTTTACGTCAAATTGATTTAAAAAAAATCATTGCGTATTCATCCGTTGCACACATGGGCTTTGTAACTATTGGATTATTTAGTCTCAATGTTCAAGGAATTGAAGGAGCATTATTACTGATGTTAAGTCATGGATTTGTTGCCTCTGCATTGTTTTTATGCGTTGGTACATTATATGACCGTACACATACACGTCTTATCCAATATTACGGAGGTGTCGTACATGTAATGCCACTCTTTTCGTTCTTTTTCCTTGTATTTACAATGGGAAACCTTAGTTTACCAGGAACCAGTAGCTTTGTTGGAGAATTCCTTATCCTTACTGGAACCTTTCAAACCAATACATGGATTGCTACATTAGCAGCAACCGGAATGATCCTTGGTGGTGCATATTCCATTTGGTTATACAATCGTGTAGTGTTTGGAAACTTTAAACCAACTTACATCGATCGTTTTGCCGATGTGAATCGCCGCGAATTTTGGATGTTTGTTCCATTTGTAGCAGCTATTCTTTGGATGGGTGTATATCCTCAAGTGTTTTTAGAACCAATGCACATGTCTGTTGCCAATGTCATCCAACATGGCGCATATATGTAAACCAATTGTTTGTCACACGGCTTATACCGTGTGGCATTTCCGTCACTCCGAAGGTTGTGTTCCTTCGAAGAAGGGGGCTCGCTTCTGCGGTGCGCAGCGAGACAAGCAAAGCACTATAGGAAAGTTGTTTTCCTTCCAAACAAAACGCTTTTCAAAACGCCAAACAACAGCGAGTTATGTTCATAAAATACCTTTTTGTCCCAAATTGCTGACTTTAGAACAAAGCGCCTTTCTTATACAATTCATTTTTAATATGTATTCAATATTTGCCTTTTTTTACCCTTAGCTCAATTTCACAGCTTGTGTATCCAAATTCGAACTTCAAACCCCAAAGGGCGCTCTTCCAAACGACCTTGTTCTCAAAAAGCTCCTTTGGAGTGGAGAAAGGCATTTTTCGAAGTTCGAGATGGCGGGCGTCGCTGACGAGTTCCTTTGGAAACAAGCATAGTATTTTGAAAGGGATGTCTCTTTAAACAAGAGACTAGTCTGCATTCTCTATATGCAGAATATGAGAAAAAAAGAATGAAATATGCATTTCATCCATTTGTTTGAAAATGATTTTTATGCGTTATTTCCAGAGCTGTTCCTTACAACAGTAACTATGTTGTTACTTATGTTTGGTGTAGTATGGAGTACATCAAAAGCGCATGGCTATCCGGTACTTGTACATACAGTAGCTTGGTTAGGTGTGTGGAGTTTATTTTGCACATTTTTACTTACCATGCATATGCCTTTTTCAGTAATGGTGTGTTTTTACAATAGTTTTGTGATTGATGAACTTACTGGTTTATTAAAAGCTATGATTCTTTGTAGTGCAGCAGCAGCTATGTTGATGTCTATGGATTACTTAAAAACATCTCTATTAAATGTGTTTGAATATAGTATTTTATTATTATTTTCAACCATTAGCATGTTATTTCTTGTGTCATCATATGATTTTATTTCCATGTATTTAGCAATTGAGATGCAAAGTTTATGTTTTTATGTTCTTGCAGCCTCTAAGCGTCATTCTGAATTTTCAACAGAAGCTGGATTAAAGTATTTTCTTCTAGGTGCTTTCTCTTCAGGAATTCTTTTATTTGGTTGTTCGCTTGTGTATGGATTTACAGGTATGACAAACTTTGAGGATGTTGCAAAATGTCTTGCATACTCATCACACATGCAATCACATCATTCTCTTGTCCATATTGGTATGTGTTTATTAGCTGTAGGTTTTCTTTTTAAACTTACTGCAGCACCTTTCCATTTTTGGGCACCGGACGTATACGAAGGAGCACCTACGTCTGTAACTGCTTTTTTTGCAATTACGCCTAAGATCGCATTACTTGGTGTATTTGTACGTCTGTTACTTTGCAGTTTTTATGACATGCTTTTTGCGTGGCAATATGTTCTTTTCTTTTGTAGTGTATGTTCACTTTTAATTGGTGCATTCGGTGCAATGGCACAGAAAAAGATCAAGCGTCTGCTTGTGTACAGTTCTGTTGGGCATGTTGGTTATTTACTCATTGGTTTATGTTGTGGAACAGTTGAAGGATTACATGCTGTATTACTTTATCTTGTGATTTATGTGATCATGACAGTAAACATGTTTGCAGCTATTTTATCATGTGTAGATCAAAGTGGCAACCATCGTATTAAATATATTCAAGATTTAGGTTTACTTGCACAAACACATCCAGTGTTAGCATTGACAATGAGTGCAACTTTATTTTCAATGGCAGGTATTCCACCGTTAGCAGGCTTTTGCAGTAAATTTTATCTTTTCTTTGCAGCAATGGGCTCATCATTATACGGTCTTGCAGTACTTGGTGTATTAAGTAGTGTGGTAAGTTGTTTTTATTACATTCGTGTGATTAAAACAATGTATTTTGAGCAACCAACTCAAGTTGTAACGTTCAAACAAATGGATCATGAAAAAGCAGTATTACTCAGTTTAAGTACATGTTTTACTGTGTTCTTTTTCCTCTTTCCACAAAGTCTTTTCTTATGGACATATAAGATTGCATATGTGTTCTTAGGCTAACACAACATGAGCTTCGATGCAGTTGTTTTCTCTACTCTCAAACATGCTTTTCGAGATTCCGGGTTCGAGAAATGGCGGGAGGTTTGGAGCCCATTCTTGGATGGTCTTAAACCTCAAAAAGCGCCATTCTCCAAAGGAGCTCTTTGAGGGCGAGCTCATGAGAGACACAACCTTCGGAGTAATCGCACCATCATTGATGGTGCGAAACATTGTGTTTTCGAAGGAGCGAAAGAGTGATACAAACTAAAATCCCTTGTTTACAAAGAATTCTGTTTGTTCTCACACTTCTTAGTTTCCACCCCACCAGTAAATAGCAACAAAAAGAAATAACCAGACCACATCCACAAAGTGCCAGTACCATGCGGCGGCTTCAAATCCAAAATGATGGTTGATTGTGAAATGCTGCTTGTATACACGTACAAGACATACAAAAAGAAATACAGTTCCTACGAACACGTGAAAACCGTGAAATCCAGTGGCAAGGTAAAAAGTCGAACCATAAATACCATCGGTAATGGTAAATGGAGCTTCAATATATTCCATTACTTGAAGAGCTGTAAAGAATGCTGCTAATAGAATGGTTACTTGTAAGCTTAACATGGCTTGTCCACGTTGACCTGCAAGAATTGCATGGTGTGCCCATGTTACAGAAGCACCAGATGTAAGAAGAATCACAGTATTTAGAAATGGGATATCCCATGGGTTGAGAACCTCAATTCCTTTAGGTGGCCACATTGCTCCAATTTCAATAGATGGCGCAAGACTTGAATGGAAAAACGCCCAAAAGAAAGCGAAGAAAAACATGATTTCAGAAACAATGAATAAAATCATGCCGTAACGTAAACCTAATTGTACTGTAGTTGTATGATGTCCTTGAAATGTTGATTCACGGATAATATCACGCCACCATACATACATGGTGTAAAGAACCATACAAAAGCCTAGAGAAGCAAGCATTTCTCCACCCATATACCCATGCATATACATAACAGCACCAATGGTAGTAGAGAAAGCACCAAGAGAAGCAAAGAGAGGCCATGGACTTGGATCCACGAGATGAAAAGGATGTTTTTGTGCGTGTTGACTCATAAATAGTTGGTTTTTTGTGCATGAAGCACATGAACCCCTCAAGGCTATGTCTCAAAAGAACATGCAATACATTCGCTCTCCACTCCAAAGCAGCTCGCCAATGGCGCCCTTGGGGGTTCGAGAAGAG
>Ga0209654_1000708_pt1 | contig 30797 bp, 18 predicted proteins | sample SaaInl1SG_22_DNA_FD_184646 | JGI IMG/M metagenome (GOLD analysis project Ga0209654, IMG submission 184646) | Marine microbial communities from expanding oxygen minimum zones in the Saanich Inlet - ESP_161SG_22_DNA (SPAdes) (version 2) | ecosystem: Environmental > Aquatic > Marine > Intertidal... | reverse complement strand
ATCCTTTTAACCACCTCTCGATTATTAAATCATGAAAACACGTACTAAACTGTTCAATTTTTTTGCTCTATTACTTTTCCTTCAAGGCTGTTCTTCCTCAAATAAATACTATTCTGGAACATGGATTTGTGAAGGTGAAAATTTTCAAAACACTTTGGTTCTAGAAAAATTACCCGAAAAAAAGAACACTTATAAATTCTCATTTAATGGATGGAGAATATCATACGATTCATTCGCCAAACAGAACATAAAATTTCTTGGAAGTATGTCAGATGATGTATTTATTGTTGAAATTGCAGATGATAAGGCTAAATATAGTGATGACGGTCGTGAATTTGATGAAGAATTCCCTTTGTACAATGATGGGGAAGATCGGTGTAAATTATTTTTTGAATTTACTGACACTACAATCATTGTGAAAAGTGAGAGCTGTCACTTTATTTATGGCGGTAAAGGCGTTCTTTTTGATGGAATCTATGTAAAACAGAAATAGTTTATGTTAAAAACTGTTGTTTGAGATGTAAAACAAAGTTAAAATTTACTTTTACTCAGAAGCGATACCCTAAAACAACTACTATTTATATCAAATCTTTCTGTTTTTATAGATCAAAAACTTACAAAAGAGGAATTTTCGTCATCCTCAAACCCAGAATTATTTTCTTTATCATGATCCGAGTCAAAATCTAATTCAGGTAAGTCGAACTCTTTTATGTTATCTTCACCATTTATATAATAGTCAGTATTGGCTTTCAAGCCATCTAGGTCTATCTCGGTCTTATTCTGTTTAGCCAAGTAGCAGTTCACTATAAAATTACGCTGTTTTTTATTTTTAAAACTAAGGTGATAAATGCCATTTGAATAAATTAAACTAGCACCATTTAAAAAGGTAAGCTTTAATTTATGTACAGTCCTTTTTTCTATGAATTTAAATAGTTCTTTACTGTTATTAAACCTCCTCCTCATTTTTATAGCCTCGTTTCTATTTTTAATTATTTTCCCAGGCTTTCGATATTTAAAATAATATACCTCTAAATTAACCATTTCGAAATCCTCATAAGCCTCAAGGATATCATATGTCTTATAGTTTAAATTGATTTCTAGCTTTAAATCGGTGAGTTTGGTTATACCCATGTAAAAAGTCGGCTGTTGAATTAACGGTTCATCACTTATTTGTATGATTTGAATTTTAGATTTACCTGATTTTACAGTTGTGCCTAACCCTTCACCAAGTAAATCTTTAGCTCCTGGCTCTTCAAAAAAAAGAACCTCTTCTACACCATCTATTCCTTCTAAATCGGGCTTAAAGTTGGTGATGTATACGGTTATATATAATCCGTCATCTATCAATATATCAATGTATTTACCTATTTCAACGGTCATGTTTATTTTTGATTTTTTCATAGAGTAGGTTTTGTTTTTTTGATTAAAAATAATTTAGTCCTTCATGCAAGAAGATTGCTATATCTTTAAATTATTTTATTCTTCAATCCACTTACCCATCTTTCAGGGATAGAATTAAATTTAGCACTCATCATACTACCAGCGATACATCCATTTGTATCAGCATCTCCACCTTCTAAAATTATTTTCATCAAACCTTGTTCAAAAGAGTCAGCATAATAGTATCCCCATAAACCAGCACAAAGTGATTTCAGCGTATATCCCCAAGTCTTGGAATCATCTAATTGAAGCGTTGTGATGTCCTCAGATAAATTTTGCTCAATGTAAGCCAATGTTCTATTGTCTAGATTAGGTAGTGCACTAAGTATTGATTGAAGGCTTGTGTCTCCACCATTTAACTCTCTTGCAATAATTAAACCCTGTATCTGACAGCTATCTACGCATCTTGAATCAAAGTGAGTTAATTGACATACTTTTTTGCAGTTCTCTAATACCTCATCTTCATTGTGATAGTTATGTAGGACAACTGCTGAGTTTCTCATAAGAGCGCCATTTGGAGCAATATCTCTTCCCTTCATCTTCCAGATAAATTCGGCGCATTTTTCAGGCTTTTTAGTATATTCTGGAAGTTTGAGTATTTCATAAGTAGTCTTTCCAATCCCCATTGGATTGTCGTTAAACCAATTTTTAAATTCTTGAGCAATATCTAAAGTGTCAACACCCCCAAATTTCTTTATGCTTCTATCAATGCATAGAAATTGATCTGTATCGTCGGTCCAGTCTCCAATAGCCCACCTAGAACGATGAGCATCTTGAAAAATATCTTCGTAACTAGTTATTCCATTAGCATAGTTAATTGAGATTTCGTCCTTTGTCATAAACTCGGTTGCCAACCCAAGAGCATCTCCTATGGCTTGGCCCAAATAAATATTTTTGACTTTAGGATTCATATTTGTAAAAATAATAACAAATTGACTAATCCCACTCTCACAATATGGAGAATTGGAAAAGCTGTAATTCTAATCAATATATTTATTTAATAAAACTTTGTCCTTTTTACTTCTCAAAAACTCTGTAATCATAATGTATAACACGATTGATAAAAAGCTTTGTTTTAAATTGAGTGTCAAGTTAAACTTTCTAAGAAAATCAGATTGGCTAATTTATAACAGAGACTTCTTTTTATGATTTTCATAAATCATTTGGCATATTTTGTCCATTGACATATACAATTCAGCATTAAATTCTGTAGAGTTGGTTAAACTTGTCAATGTCGTAATTGCATTGTACAGCACTTCATCATGCTCTATCGTATCTATAGAATTTTAACCAAATTTTAGCTGATAAATTTCAATTTTACAAAATAAAAATCAGTGTTCTAGTTGTTTATCTAATTTCATTTTTCTTATGGCAAAGCAAAAAAAATAAACAAATTCGACAGAACCGAATTCTGAAAAATAAAATTTATAACCGTTTTCGAACATATTTATACTGTGATTCATTATGTGATAATTGGGATCAAAAAAAGATCGATGTTTATTTCAAAAATTTTTAAGCCTGTCAATTCTTAAATTTAGGTATTCATAGATTTTATCTTTCGCTAAACCATAAATAATATCTTCAATTTAACATTCTAATTCATTGATAAACTTCAAAAAATCCGTAAGAAAAATTTGACCTAAACTAGATTATATTAATTTTGGTAAGTGTTTTTCTATTCAGCCTTTATTTACTAATAAAAACCACTTGAAAAATCAATACTATGTATTACACTATGAAAGGCTCCAAGGGCCTTAAAAAATCAACAACTTTGGAAATGGCACCTTTAACCATCTTAGTAGGTAAAAATGGTTCTGGAAAAAGTTCTGTAATTTCTGCTCTTGATAAGATTAAAACAATTTCAAGTATTGGGACTCGTTTCAAGAAAAATGTAATGGAATCTTATCTGAGCTTCAATGTTTTAAAAAGAACTGACTTTGGCTGTGAAATTAGTGATGACCTTGAATATGCAATTCCGATTAACCTATCTTTTTTTAAAGATAAATTTGAACTGCGTACTAAATATAGCTGTAATCGCGATTTAATGCACCTATCAAAATTTGAGATTTTTAACAAAACAAGAAATGCAGCACTCTTTCTTATTCAGGAAGAAAAACTAAACGAAGATCTTGAATTACCAAAAATTACAATTAGAATTAATTTAGCTTTTTTAATTGAGGAATTTAAAAGACTGAAAAATACAAAACCATTTGATTGGAAATTATTGAAAGATCATATTGCTAGCACTTCGGCTCAAGAAATTGAGGAAACCATGAATTTTGAAGCCCAACAATTCCAACAATTTAAAAAAAACCTACAGGTTGGGTTCAATGATTACAAAGACAACTTCAAACAAAAAAATGAAGCGTTAGAGGAAATAAAGGAGCTTAGCCATAACTTTGAAAGTCTTCAATCAACAACTGAAGACCTGAGCTTATTTGTTATTCAAAAAGAAGGTGAAACATTAAAAGCTGAAAATTACATTGAGAAGTTAATCTCTTCGATACAAAATGGGATGAAAATTAATCATAGTTCCTACCTTCCTGGAATTGACCACCTTGTAGAAAGTCTTTTCAATGAAAAATCAAAGCATATAATTTTTTCTCATGAATCTTTATCTAAAAATGAAAGTATAACTAGTGGATATAATATGCCTGAGTTACTAAATGCAGAAATAACCCAAACACTTCTTTTCAGAGAGCTAATCGATAATATGTTGATTGATAATATTCACTCTAACACCTCATATTTATTAAGTAATAGTAAGTTCACTTATATTCCTCCTAACAGAATAGCGAAATACTCAAATGAAAACGAATCTTCTGCTGGATTTGCGCTGAAAAGATTAAGTGAAGGGTTAAAATACCTTGGATATTCTGATAAGTCATCCTCATTTTTTATAAATTATTGGTTCAAACAGTTCAACATTTCAGAGAATATTAATAATCTTGACCTAGCTATCAAACTATTAGAAGATAAAAAAAATATGGAATCTGAAGGGTACGGTATTCAACAGATTATTCCTTTAATCATTATTTTGTCCCTTTCTGATAAATTACATAATTCGGACTTAACGAATAATCAAGATCAGTGGATGCAGAGTTTTTTTGACCAAGTTAGGTTCGAAGATGTAAAGAAATTTCTCATAGAAGAACCTGAAGCTAACCTTCATCCTTCATTTCAGTCCAAACTTGCAGATTTATTCTTAGATGCATGGATCAAGTATGACCATGAATTCGTTATCGAGACGCATAGCGAATATTTAATCCGAAAACTTCAGTATCATGTCGGCACAGGAAAAATAGATTCTAATGTAATTAACATTTATTACTTTGATAAAAATGAGCAACCTCGCAAAATAAATATTAACAAAGATGGAAGCCTCAGTGAAGAATTTGGATCAGGATTCTATGATGAAGCTGATAACCTATCAATAGAACTATTTAAACTTAATAAGTCATATTTAAATTGATGAGTAGAATTGAAACATATGCCGAATCTAAATTTATTATAAACTTATGCGAAGACATACCAATTGACGAATTTGATGACAAGTACCTTCTTTGGCGTAAGGTATACAATCTCATTTCAAAGAAAAGTAATCTTCTTATAGATTCGAAAGACCAACTACATTAGCTGCCATGTTGAACAGTTTGCAAATGGGCTTTAAAACCTTGGCGATTCAAAAACGAAGCAGTGAAGTTTGGCAAATATTAGGTGCTGTTAAAACAGAATTTGGCAAGTTTGGTGGCGTATTGGAGAAAGCTCAAAAGAAACTAAACGAAGCCAATAAGGAGTTAGACGCATTGGTAGGTACTCGTACCAAAATGATGCTCTCTAAATTGAAAAAAGTAGAAGAACTGCCAACGGCTGAAAGTGTAGAGCTGTTGGATGGTACAATAGAAATTGAAGAAGACGAAAACGAAGAAATTTAATAAAGGAGATTTAAAATTAGTGAATTATAACACAGACATAAATATTGTAGGAAGTATTCCTGACTATCATCTTATTTATAAGGCGTTACCCTTACTTATATCTAAAGATGATAAGCTGACACAAATATTGGTTAAAGACAACGAATTTAATCTTAGGACAGAAAAATCACGTAAAAGGTTTCTTTCTGCTCTGAATTCTGCTTTTGTAGGCGATAACGATTTAGTTAATGAATTCATTGGTTCTGTACTGATCGAAAAAGAACTTGATGATAAGAGTAAAGCAATATTTCTGTTTTGGGTATTTAGCATCAATAATGAATTGTTTAGAGAATTAAACAATAAGCTGTTTTTGAAATATTATTATCAGGGAAGAGCGGAATTTCCGGCTAAAGATGTCGAAGCTTATTTAAAGGATTTAATAAATAGAACTGAAGATTTACAAGGTAGATGGTCTGAAAACACAATAAGTACAATAGCCTCAAAATACTTAACGACCTTAAAAAAGCTCAATTTATTAGAAGGAACTCAAAAAAAATCTTTTTGTTTCATACGAGTTTCAGATGAGCTAATTGTTTTTTTAATACACATATATACCCTACTTGAGCAACAAGGATCAAATTTTTTAGAGCATGAGTTTTCACAATGGATGTTTATCTCAAAAGATTCTATTCTCGAACGATTGAAAAAAATTGGTAAAAAAGACTGGATAAAAATGAACTACACGGGCTCTGCTTTGAGAGTTGAAAGTGGTTTTGATAACAATAATATTATAGATGGCATATTTAGAAGATCATAAAGCGAAATTTGAGAACCTAAAAGTGAGTCTCAATATGCAAAACAGAGATCAGCTTCGAAGGAAAGCTAATGGTGGGAATAGTATCATTTTCACTTATCCTCCTGAGGAAGAATCATTATACATTCAAAAATTTGAGGAATTAAACTCTGAACAGTCCTACAGTTTTGTGGATGTTGCTAAGTTATTAGTGGAGTTTATTGATTTAGATGGTTGGACTGATTTTGAAAGCTACTATAATGATTTCAAAGACACGCCTCATTTAATATTCAAGTCCGAGGATGAATCAACTGATTTAATGGACTTGATTATTTCAGCAATAAACGATGCCGATCAAAAAGGTAAAATACCAGTTCTAATTAGGACTGGAGCTTTATATGGTACAGGGATCGAAAATGTGAATATCATGGAGCATAAAACAGTAATGGGCTTGAATAATCCATTGGTCATTTTATATCCAAGTAAAATAGAAAATGAAAACTTGTATTTCTTAAACTTTAAACTAGCATCTAAATATAGATGTACAGTAATTGAATAGCATATGGCAACTATTAAAGATATATTAAAACTTGATCTTCAAGAAGATATTAAAAATGTAATCGACTTAGAAGATAAGTCGCAAGATGAAATTCAATCTGAAATTGAATCATACATTATTACAGATGGGCTCGGTAAACATTTATCAAAGTTCGTTTCTCAATATACAAGTAACATAAAAGAGACTGGGGTTTGGCTTTCTGGTTTCTACGGTTCGGGTAAGTCATATTTTGGAAAAATGCTCGGTTATTTAATTGATAACCCGATGATAAATGGTACTTCGGCTAGAGATCGCTTTATGCCACGTTTAGCAGGAGTTACGAATCAAAGTTTAATAGAAAACGATATTCGAAAACTAGACTCTATTAACAGTAAAGTTATCTTTTTGGATATAGCCAAGCAGAATACTGATAATGGTCTTGCCTTCACCTTGTTTTCAAATTTTCTAAAAAGCCTTGGTTTCCGTGATGACAGATACGGTTATATGGAGTATGAGCTTTTTATAGATGATAAATATGACTTCTTAAAAGACAAGGCTAAAGAACTTTTTGGAAAAGATTGGGAAGAAATTAAAAAAAGCAATCGTGAAATAGCAAGGGCTATGAGAAGAGTCTATGCTGCGATGGATTATAGCGAAGCGGAATATGAAGATACTCAAGATACATACAGTAAGGCTATTCAAAGTTTTGATGCAGGTAAATTCAAAGAAGAGCTTGAAAAATACCTAGTAAAATTCCCTGATCAAAACCTAGTCTTTGTCTTTGATGAAGCCAGTGAGGCAATAAGTCAAAAGAAATTTAACCTGTTAGACTTAGAGGGAATTGCAGAAAGCCTTTCAAGCATTAGCAATAAGGTTTGGACCATTGCAATTGCTCAGGAAAAACTAGATGATGTAATCAATAATGCAAACGTCAATAAAAGTCAACTAACAAAAGTTACGGACAGATTTAAAACAAAGATGCACCTTGAATCTACTGAGGTTGATGTAATTATTCGTAACCGTTTGTTATTGAAAAAAGATGAGGCACACGCTTCATTGGTAGATTACTTTAAAAAGAATGAAGGTTCGATTAGTGATGCCACAAATCTAAAATCATCTTTTCCTACTAAAACGGAATCAGCAGAGCAATTTGCAACTTATTATCCGTTTCATAAATATCAATTCGACTTACTTCAAAAGTTCTTGTTTAGCTCAAATGCCTTGGTTGCCACTCAAATTGCAGCAAGAGGTATGATTATTACCACTTTTGACGTACTGAGAAAAGAATTGCGAGATCGTGAGCTCTATAACTTTACTACTGCTCATGATTTGTGTAGTGAAGCTCAAACCGCACCACCGGCTGACTTAGTAAACAAGTACAGTATTGCCAAAAGCATATTAGAGAATAGTAAAATTGATTTAGATGGTGAATTACTACTCAAATCTCTTCATTTCTTAAATGAGTCAGAATTGGCTTCTCCAACAGTTGAAAACATCACCAAGGTTTACCTCGATGATATTTCAAAGTATTACGATGTTAAGCCCAAGGTTGAAGAAGCTCTTAATCTGCTTGTTGAATCAAAATTACTTTTACTGTCCAATAGCAATTATAAAATCACTTCCAACCTTGAGGGTAAACTCCTGGAAGAAATGAAGGATTTTGATGTTGAGCTATTCATCAAAAAACGTGAATTGGTAGGGTACTTAAAAAAGCTATCTCTATTCAGACAAGTGTCGGTAATTAATGAAGATTCTGTTGCCTATAATTTCAATATACTTACTGATCTTGACGATGAAATTATTGGTTCCAATAATAAAAATTTAAGGCTTACGGCTTATAGTTTATTCAATATCAATGAAGAAAGACAAGATTTCATTGAGGGCTTAAAATTAGATACACAATACACCAAGGAGCTTATCACCCTTGTTCCGGATAATAGTCGTTTTGCTGAAATTGATCGCCTACTTGAAGAAGTAAAGCGATATGGCTACATGGAGGAAAAATATGCAAATGATGATGATGCCAACAAACGTCAAATCATAAGAGAGTTTGTAACCATTAAAGAGGAAAAGGAAAAGGATTTAGTAAACCTAATTGAATCGGCATATTACAATGGTTCTATTATTTATTTGTTTGATGAAAACTTATTGAACAAAGATAATTTCAAAGGTTCCATTAATGAAATTCAGCGTAAACTGATTAAAAATATTTATACCAAAAGGCTCTCAAGTCAATTATCGGAGGCTGTTGGTGCTAAGTTGTTAAATGAATCTAATGACGAGAAATTACACCGTTTCTTTTCGGGTGATGAATTCAAGTTTTTCGATACCAAAGGAAATTTTGTTGGCGATCATTTGAAGGTAATTGAAGAAATTACCGCTAAAATAAAAACGAGATACATAGATGGAAAAAGCTTAGAAGACGAACTCTCTATTGCTCCTTGGGGATATTCGTATGGATCCATTTCCACTTCGTTGGCTGTGCTTTTCAGAGCAGGTAGATTGGTAGTGAAATATAACGATACTGAGTACTTCTCTTATACAGACAAAGCTGCTCATGAGGTTTTTAACTCTAGTACAAAGTTTAAATCTGCTCGATACAAGTCAATTACCAAGACCTTAAATGCTTCTCAAAAGAATGCATTGATACAAAATTTATTAGATCTTGATTTTGAAAAACATACCAATAAAAAATTAGGTTGGAATGTGAGCGATTTTGAAGCCTCTGATGCCATTACTCAATTGGCAGAATATTTCATCACATCATTGAGTACACTGAAAAATACGCAATCTGATTTCGATAAACTATTTTCTAGTGTAGGTGCCCAAAAAGATATATTACAACGCTATACCGGAAAAACTACGGAGGCTAACTATATAGATAAAGCAGAAGATTTCTTGAATAGTAAAGATGAATACATTGCTGCTATCAAGAATATTATTAAAGCTGAAAAATTCATAAAGAAAAACCTGGACAAGATTAAAGGCTTTGACCGTTTTGTAAAAGCCGTTAGTAACGAGCTGCAAAAAGCAGGAATTACAAATGATATCATAACATCAAATACACAAGCTTTTAATGAAGCTATGAGTAAAGATGTTATTGAACAATTTACTGATATTCAAAATGCAGCTCAAGGCATTAAAGATGCTTACTTCGAGCTAATGAGTACCAATGCTAGTACTATGAAATCGGCTTATGAAAATCTAAAAACAGCCATTCAAAGTGCCCAAAAAGATTTGACTAGCAATTACCCTGCTGATCTCAATAAAGACAACTCTTTTAAGCTCAATAATCTAATGGCGTATTGTGCCAATAAAGTAATTGATGGAGTGCGATTGGAATACCATATAGAATGTCAAGATTCCAAGTTTTCATTGTCAGACATCTTAAACTATATCGCTCTTGCTCCTTCAAAAGAAGCAGAGTTAGAAATGATAAAAGGTTCGTTTGTAAAAGAAGCACCCAAACCTCCAACTCCTGGACAGCCTAAACAACCAAAGAAAATGCAATTAGGAATAGCTAATAAGGTGATGACTGCCGGAGAATACCGCAAACTCTTGGCTGCTCAGATTCAGGCAATGGCAGGTATGCCAGATGATGATGAAGTAGATGTTACGGTGATTAGTAATTAGTTATTGGTGATTAGGGATGAAGAACTTTAGAAATTTAACTATATGGCAAAAGGGAATTGAGATCAGTAAAATGATTTACCAATTAACGGAACTACTTCCCGAAAAGGAGAAGTTTGGTTTAGTGAGTCAAATGAACCGATGTTCAGTTTCGATACCTTCCAACATTTCAGAAGGTTGCGCTAGAAGTTCTGACATTGAATTAAACCGATTTGTTGAAATAGCTCTTGGATCTGCTTTTGAATTAGAGACACAGCTAATATTGACTAAGGAAATTTATAAAATAGAAATTGAAAAGGTAATGGAAGAATTAACGATAGAACAAAAAATGCTTAATGCATACCGTTCAAAATTACTGGCGAACCCAAACTCCAATTACCAATCACAAATAACTAATAACCAGTAATATGAAATTAAGTGAACACGTAGAGCATATTCGCTCCTTAATATACAAGGCATTCAACAACCAATTTTCTCGCTTAGGTGTTGGAGCAAACAAATTAGTAGAAATTGAAAAGATCCCTGCTGATTTGATTTCAAAGCGACAAAAAATTGAGGTACTTATTGATAGCCATACAGGTGAAACAGGAAGTTATGCCGAAGCAAGAGAAAAGGCTTTAGATGAATTAACATTTACGCTTTTCAATCGTTTGGCTTCCGTAAAAGTAATGGAAGCTCATCAGCTGTTTCCTCCAATGGTCACTAAAGAAGCCGAACATGGCGATCGTTCTTTTGGTCATAAAATGTGGTTGGAACAAAACCCTGATATGCGATCGGAAGAACTGGAGGGCTTACGTGAGTACTTTAAACATGAGTTTAACCAATTAGGCACATCCATCCCTTTATTTAGCAAAGATTATCCTTATGCTTTATTACCTTATGTTATTGAATTAAACGAGATAATTGATGCCTTCAACGCAGTAGATAAAGACCCACAAGTAAAACCAACAACTAATAACCAAACCCAAAGCACCTCCCAATCACCAATCCCCAATCCCCAATCACTAATATGGCAAAGTGACGACATTTTGGGCTGGCTATACGAAAGCTACAACAACGTAAAAAAACAAGCTCATAAAGATAGTGGAGATAAAACTGAGTACAACAAAGTAAGTCTTCAATCACAGGTATATACGCCTCGCTGGGTGGTAGAATTTTTGGTGCATAATTCTTTAGGGAAACTATACCTAGAAATGTACCCCGATTCTGAAATTAAAGACGATTTCAAAATAGCTAATGCACCTCAAAAAAGAATTAGGGAACCTAAGCCATTGCATGAAATCAAGCTTATTGATCCTGCATCGGGTTCAGGGAACTTTCTGCTTTATGCTTTTGAGTTTTTCTATAAACTATACCAAGACCAAATAGACAATTTTGGGGCTGATTATGATGAAGATGATATACCACAACTCATTATAGAAAATAACCTACACGGTGTAGATTTAGATGATCGTGCCATACAGTTGGCACAGTTAGGTTTATGGATTAAAGCCAAACAAAAACGCAGAAGTACCGGTAGCCTAAAATTTAATGTGGTAAGCTCCGATTTCTTTTTACCGGAATATACCGAAGTACAACACATTTTTGAAAGCGACCAAAGCCTTTCTGCTCCGCAGAAAAAACTGATACAAGAAGTTTGGGCAGACTTACAACAGGCATACAAGTTTGGTTCTTTGGTTAAGGTTGGGGAAAAAGTAAAGCTGCAAGTACAAAGCTTGTACGACAAGCAAAAACGTGGCGAAATGGACTTGTTTTTAAGTGCCGAAATTACCCAGTACGAAGCCTTTGAAAAAGAATTTTTCACCAACCTAGAAACCGCAGTAGCCCAATACGCTACCCAACAAGGCAACTCCTTTTTAACAGACAAAACCAAAGATGCCATTACCTTTTTAAGGCTGATAACACAACGCTACGATGTAGCTACAGCAAATCCTCCTTATACGGATAGTAGCGATTTTGGACCCGATTTAAAAAAGTTTATAGAAGCCAACTACAAAAAGCCTTATAAGTTTAATACCAACCTCTACGCAACTTTTATTAAACGCTGTTTTGAGCTGACTAATGAGCAAGGAAAAGTAGCCATGATTCACCCTCACACTTTTATGTTTATCAAAACATTTGAAGATGTGAGAACTTATATGATTGAAAAATCACATATTGATGTGATGGTTGATTTTGGTTTAGACCGAGTTAATTTATTTGGACCAGGAATTCTTTTAGATGCTACTTTTTATGTGTTAAGTAAATCATCTTCGAAAGAAAAAGGGCTTTATTTTAATCTGACGACTAACCTCCAAGAAAAATTTAAGAAAGGAAAATTTCTAGAAGCTCTTAACGACCATTGCGAAAACACACAAAACGAACGTGTTTATGAATTGGAGCAATCCAAACTAAAAATCATCAAATCCTATCCTTTTATTTATTGGATTAGTGATGAGTTTAGGGAGAAGTTTAAGAGTAAGTCTATTGACGATGTACTTTTTGTAAGGCAAGGAGGAGCTACGGGAAATAATTTTCGAACTTTAAGATTGTGGTGGGAAGTTCTTGAAGAAGATTTGTCGAAAGAATTAGATGATGGAAAAAAATGGGTGATTTATCAAAAAGGCGGACCATTTCTTAAATGGTATGGGAACAACTGGTGTATTCTTGGTTATAATGATCCCGATGAATATGAATATTTGAGTACACACGGTAATAGACTTCCTAGTGAAGATTTTTATTTAAAAGAAGGGGTTTCCTATTGTAGTAGTGGCTCCAAGGGGACTTCTTTTAGGTATATGCCCGAGAATCAAATAATAAGTGGGGCAGGTCCGGGTATTTATCCTTCGAAAGAATTTGATGATGTTTATTATTACCTAGCATTTTTAAACTCTAAGATTTCATTTTACCTAACTTCTTGTTTAAATCCTACTGTAAATACTACACAGGGAGACTTAAAAAGAATACCATTTGCTTTTCCTTCTCAAGATGTTCAGAATAGTATTAATACTTTATCGAAAACCAATGTCAATGTTAAGGAGTTTGTGTCCTCACTAAGTTTTATTAATCCTGAATTTGATAAAGCAGCCTTTTACTTTTTTAAAAACGAATCTGAGTTAAAAAATAGAGTTAAAAAGTTATTCGATAAAGAAAACTTTTTAAATACCCTATCAATAATCAACGAAGCCATCATCAACGAAAAAATCTTTGAGGTATATGAGTTGACAGATACTGATAAAGCCATGGTATTGGCAAAAGAGGGCGAAAGTATTGGAGCCTTATCGGTTAGCTCTGCTGCCAAAGCTGCCTATCTCGCTAATGAGGTTGATGAGTTTTCTTTGGATAATATTAGAGCATACATCCAAAACCTACCGGAACAAGAGTTTGAAGCAAGCACAAGGGAAGCCATAGAAAATGAGTTTCCACAGCTTTACCAAAGCAATAACGATTTGGAAGAGTTTTGTATTCGTCATCAAATCAACCCAATAAACGTATGGTATTGGTTTAAGGAGAGTAACATCATTCCTAAGCAACGCATGAACGATTTAACTATGGAGTTTTTGGCGGATCTATTGCGTGAAATTCTTATGGAAGATGATGATGGTATTATTCCACTCGTGCCCAATGCAGGAGAAAAAGTATTGCTCGATCGTATAGAAGAAAAGTTCATGGAAAAAGGCTTTTCTATGGCTCAGTATTCTTCTTTTGATAGTGTATTGGGTAGAGAACTCAATGATTACATCAATAATCATTTCTTCAAAAACTTTAGCGACCATCTCAACCTGTTTATGTACTTGCCAAAAACGCCATTTATATGGCACTTAACCAGTGGTCCGGAGCAAGGTTTTGATTGCTACATCATTATATACAAATGGAACCGAGACAAACTATTAAGTATTCGTTCTCGCTACATTGAGCAAAGAGAACGCTCCTTAGAAAATCGCCAAAGCGATTTACGAGCTAAGAGTGTTTTATCTGCTTCAGAGCAAAACGAGTTGGATAAAATATACAAGCAGCTCAAGGAAATAGAAAGCTTCAAACAAAAAATAGATGAGCTATTGGCAGAAGGCTACAAGCCTGTGTTAGATGACGGTGTGGGTAAAAACATAGCACCACTCCAAAAGAAAAAAATGATCGCTTATGAGGTTCTCAATGCAGGTCAATTAAAGAAATATTTAAATGCGGATTGGTAATGATAGACAACTGGTTTAAAAAAGATATAGACAAAATATTAAGCAATCATTCCATTGCTGTTTTTGTAGATGAATCTACAGAGGCTTCATTTTTATTAGAGAAATTGAAGAATGAAGCTACTATTTATAAAGTAGCAAACGAAGTAGAAGAATTAAAAGCCAAGTATGAGATTGAAAAATCCAATGGTAATGGTAGTAAGTATTTAATCTACACAAGTACGCCTAAAAACAACCTGAAGTTTGTTCGAGAATACTGCGAAACAAACGGTTGTGTAGAAATAAAATATTTGGATCACTACATCAAGAAAAAAGTAAGTCAACACCTAAACTTAAATATCAATCTGCCTAAAGAAGAGTTGATTTCGGCAGCAAAGGTTAGCGTAGGCAAAGACCAAACCTATTGGATGGATTTGAGCCATAAGGGAGCATCTGAAATTTTTGATTTAGAGAAAGAGTTGCTTCCCTTCTTGGATAATCCAAAGGCATTTGTGAAGAAATTTGATACTGCTACGCAAGAGATCTTCTACAAAAAAGTAGCTGAACTTATTGGTCAAAGTTATGTAGAAAAACCGGCTACCACATTGGCTTCAGAAGTTGCCAATCATTTGCTAGATGGTTTATGGAACAACAATGTTAATCCACTGCTTTTAAATGTTTACAAGGCATGGTTGGATAGTGTAAGCTACAAAGCTTCATTCCAAAGCTATCTCGGAAAATATAAACCCGGCAAAAAAGCAAATCCATTTGAAATACATCCCTCACATCCGTTTGTTCAAGTTGATGAGCTGTGGTTAAAGGAAATTGGGGCTCAATTAGATAGTACTTCATTTATTGCATCTATCCTACCAAAAGTGAATCAGCGAAATGCTGATAAATCAGCTAATGGATTAGGAATTACTTTTTGGAAGCAGGTTAAAATACTTTTAGAGTTTGATGAAAAAAATATCAACCAAATTAGCTCCTTTAAAGAAGCGGTCGATTTTTATATAAAGCATTTCTCAAAATTAGATGGAGCCATTAGAAAGCTTTACAGTTCATTTCTAGCACAAAAAGAAATTATAGAACCATGGCAGGCTTACTATAAAAATTTAGCGACCATTTATTTAGACAAGTGGTTCAGATATGTTGATAGCTATCAATCTACTCAAACTGGTAAAATTCAAGAAATACTAGATAGCCATAAGGATAAAACAGCTATTGTGGTTGGTGATGGTGTTTCTTGGGAATTTGCACAAGATATTATAGAGGCGTTTGGTAAATCGGATTACGAACTATCGAAAAACTATCTTTTTGCAGGTTTACCTTCCGAAACGGAACACAACATGAGTCAGTTATACGTGGCTACCGGAGAAGTGCTTCCGACTAAAAAGGACAGAGAACAATACCTTACAAAATCGAATGAAAATAAGAACATCGAATTCATTGATTTAGAAAATGTAAATGAGACCACCGACAAATCGGACTACCTTATATGCAGCTACAAGGATCCTGATAAACTTGGAGAAACTTATCAGCAAAAAGCATTAAAGTATTTCGATCAAGTAGCATCCATATTTGCTGATAAAATAAAACAGCTCCTACAAAATGGATATAAACAGGTTTATTTGGTTACTGATCATGGCTTTACTTTAACCGGTATTTTAGAAAATTCAGATAAAATAGAAGTCAGCTTAACAGGTACTACGGATAAAAGCGAACGATACATTCGTTCGAAAACGCAACAACAATTTGATAGTAGTTTATTGGTAGAAAGAAAGCTTCCTTACAAGGATTTTGAGTACTGCTATTTTGCAAAAAGATTGGGTCCATTTAAAACTCCCGGTGTTTATGGATTTAGCCATGGGGGAATTTCCCCACAGGAAACGCTGATTCCCTATTTCAAGTGGTCAAATAAAAATTCCAGTACAGATTTACTTGATGTATCCATATCTAATAAGTCAGATTTAAAGGAAATCACAGGTAATCTTTATGCTGTTAAGATCCAAGGTCACGCTGATTCAAGTAGTTTGTTTGCTTCTGAGCGAAAAGTATTCTTAATGTTTTTTGTCGATGACAAAGAGGTTAATAAAAGCGACATCATGACCATTGAAAAAGGCAAAGAAATTAAAAAGGAATACCAGTTTGATGGACATCAGCAAATTGAAATTAAGGTACTAGATGCCAATACAAGAGAACAATTAGACAAAGCCACAGTAACTAAAAGCTCTGCAAGAGACTTGGGTGGCTTACTATAAAAATATTAGTATATGATAACATTAGACGCTTTAGATAATAAACTGTTAGATGCCTTTAGAGGTTTTGTGGTAAAAAAAGACCTTGTAAGATTAGTTAAGGTTGGAGCAAATGTTCCTGTTTTTGTTTTAGAATATCTTATTGCTAACTCTTGCTCCACAGACGATGAAGATAAGATCAAAGAAGGAATGGCAAATGTGAAGAAGATTTTGTCTGAACATTATGTAAATCCTGAAGAAAGTGATTTAATCCAATCAAGAATCAGAGAAAAAGGAACTTATAAAATCATTGATAAAATATCTGTTAAGCTAGATACTTCAAAAGATGTTTACTGGGCTAATTTACAGAATAGTAACATTAAGAATGGAGTAATATCCGATGCAATGGTTAGTACTCACGATAAAATGTTGATGGGTGGTATTTGGGCAATTATAGATATAGAATATGATGCGTATTCTAAGGACGGCAATAAGGGTACTCCTTTTGTGATTCAGGATATTAAACCAATACAACTATCTACATTTGATAATTCAAAACTTTTAGAAAAACGCCATCAATTCGATAAAAAAGAATGGTTGAACGTTTTGCTAAGAAGCTGTGGGTACGAACCTGAATCGGAAGGAATGACGGATAGAGTAAAAATGCTTTTACTGTCTCGTTTAATTCCAATGGTTGAGTCTAACTTCAATTTTATTGAATTAGGTCCACGTTCTACTGGTAAGTCTTTTGTTTTTAAAGAGCTTACTCCATATGCGGTATTGGTTTCCGGTGGCCAAGGCACAGTTGCTAAATTGTTCGTTCACGGTAGTACAGGTAAAGTTGGTGCTGTTGGGCAATGGGATGCAATTTGTTTTGATGAATCTACAGATAAGATATTTAAGGAAAAAGATGCTATTCCTTTAATGAAGGATTACATGGAGTCCGGTTCTTTTTCAAGAGCAGGTGCAGGAGGAGAAATAACTGGTGTAGCTTCAATTATCTTGAATGGGAATATCAACCAACCTGTTGAAACTGTTTTACAAACAAGCCACTTATTTAGTGCTTTATCTGATGAAGTGAATAATGACACAGCCTTTTTAGATAGAATTCACTTTTACCTACCGGGTTGGGAAATGATTAAGTTCTCTCCTCAGAACTTCACAAGTAATTTTGGGTTTAGTACGGACTATTTCTCCGAATGTTTGAAGTCGTTTAGGAAAGTAACTTTCACGGATGTTATTGAGGAATATTTTACGCTTGGATCTCATTTAAAGCAAAGAGATACAAAGCCAGTAAAGAAAACAGTCTCAGGTTTCATCAAGTTAATGCATCCCGATGGTAAATACACAAAAGAGGATGTGCGTGAGTATCTTGAACTCGCTATTGAGATGAGACGAAGAGTTAAAGAGCAATTGAAGAGAATTGGAGGAATGGAATTTTGGGATACTAATTTTTCATACATAGATAAGGAGACTCAGGAAGAACATTATATTGGTCTTCCTGAAGAAAAAGGATCTCATCTAATTGAAAACACACCTTTACAACCAGGGGTTTGTTATACTTCAACAAGTGATGGAGAAAGCATGGCTTTAGTTAGAATAGAGGCGGTAATTACTACCGGTTCAGGCAAGCTAAATATTTCAGGTGTAAGTAATACTCAGGTAAAAGAGAATATTAAAAATACATTTCAGTACATAAAGGCAAACGAGAAGAGCATACTTAATGAACAACATTCATTAAAGAATTTTGATGTTTCTATTCAGGTTACCAATATGCTTGGAGCAAGTATTTCTACTGGAATAGGATCAGCTGTTTATATATCGATCATTTCAGCCATCTACAAAAAAAACTTAAAACCTGGACTAGCTGTTTTAGGTAATCTATCGGTTGGAGGAGCGGTTGAAAGAGCGATAAACTTTGCAGATAAAATAACAATGCTTTCTGAAAATGGTGCAAAAACTGTAATTGTACCAATGGATAACCTTTCAGAATTAGCAAATGTCCCGGCATCAGTTCTAGGTAATACAGATGTTCCTTTCTACTCGAACAATCAAATGCTTATGCAAAAGGGAATCCTTTTGGATTAAAACAAAAACTATGGCAGACCAAGCGAAATTTCATAAAATGTTGGAGGTAGTTTATAAATAACTAAAGTTATATGAGAGATTTTGAAGTTTGGAAATCATATATAGATGCTTTAGATATATTGACTAATCAGTATTCAGAGCCCTTTGATATTAAGATATTGGAGACTAAGAATGATTCGTCTGTTGTTTGTAGATATATTGATACCAATCAGAAGGATAAAATATTTGGAGGTTTATTAAAGTTATTTCCAAGTTTAAAAAAGGAGAATGTTAATTATCAAGACAACCACCTTTTATATCCATCATCCGAGGCAATAAATAATTCTGAAATTGAGGATTTAAAGTCCTTTGCTGATTCAAACCATTTTGAATTTTCATCAAAGCCAGCTTTCTCGGGAACTTTCAAATACAATAAGACACCTTTAATTGATTTTTTAAAAGAACATGTCGTAAAAGATGAGGCACAACCACAAGAGAAGTCTTTAATCCATCACATTAGAAGAGTTTATCCTAGCTCCACATATAAGGAGAAAAACAATGGGAAAATTGTGGTATTGGATGAAACCTATCTTCAAAGTAAAACACTTGAGGTATGGGGCGAAAACTATTCTGTTAAATACTTACTTTCCGTTAAAGGAATTTCAACACCAATCCAAATTTCACTTGATTTCGATAAGGTTATAGATATCACTCACTCCAAGATAAGAAACAAGATTAATGTCAGGCTACATGAGAAAATTAGCGAAGCTGAAATAGGAGAAATTAGAACAAAGCTAATTGAAATATTAAATGATGAAATTGGTAGGGTTCCCGAAATAAGTCTCAATATTGTTTTTACCCAAACTAATTTTAGTAGTCAGCCTAGAACAAAAAAAGTACCGGTAAAACAAAAGCTTGGTAAAACCCAATTTCTAACACTCGATGAGTTAGAAAATATTGATTCAGTACTGGAATCTAATCAAGACGTTTTTAGAGACGAAAACCTAGGTGCTATCTCAAAAATTGACGTTAGTGAAAGCTTTATAAATAAGCAATTTGATATTGCAGTAAAGTATCTAAAGGAACATATTGGATTAGATCCTTACAAGGTAGAAGGTTTCTTTAAGCAAATCCATTTAAAGGATGTATTTCTAAAAAAGGAAGTGTTTGAAGCTTTTCAGGAAAATACCTTCTATTCAAATTCATTTCATCTCGTTTCTTATACAATTACTCCGTATGAATTTGACAAATTTGAACAGATTAGAAAACAAAGAAAGATCTATTACAAATCTGAAGACAGACCTAATCTTGAAGGTGTAATATTACCAAATCCAGATAACAATATTTTCATCCAAACCTTTTCTGCATCCATTTCATTAAGTGACTTGCAATTTGAAATCTTCTTTTTTCTAAATACCCTCAAACGATATTTTGGAAAAGAACATATACAGATTGTTCATGAACACATTTTTAGAATTGATAAACAAAGGTTCTTCGAACATATTAAAGAAGTTATTCCTTATGAAGAATTTCAGATAAGTTCAGATGCAGAGACTATTTCATTCGATTTTAAAACGAAGGAGGAACTAGATGAAAAACTACAAAAGTTAGACACCTATGATTCTTTAATCTATTTAGGCTTTAGAGACAATCACAAATACAAAGTAACTTTTACCAACATCACTCCATTAATTCAAGTAAAGGAAAAACTGGATAAGCTAAATTTCACCAAAACGATTCTAAATGAATCAGTTAATCAGCTAAAGGTTTATGGGTTAATGTCGGATATTAGTTTACTCCCCATTGTGAGAGCTAATATCGAGAATGCTGCCGGTAATTTTACCCAAGACAGTATACAATTGAATTGGGATACTTTTGATAAAGGCTTAATAAAATACTACTTCCAATTTGATGAGGAAAGCTACAAGGAGGAAGTGTACAAGAAATTAAATAATCTAAGAGGCGAGCCATTAACACTTGTAGATTCTAAGGATGCCTTAGGTGTTTTAAAATCCATTTCATATCCCAACTTAACTATTCTAGCAGAAGAGAAAAGCCTGCTTGAAGAAGGGTCTTATCTTACAGTTAAAAGTGCCTTAAAGGGAGAAAAAGATAAAGTAAAACGATTAAGAGATGCTGTTGAGAAAATATATTCTGATTCAGGAAACTCAATTTGCAACAAGAATCTTAAACAAGCCCTGATTGATTCATCCTCATTGGAATCTTTTATTGATGGAGACATTACTCGTACTAAAGAATACCAAGAATTATATCAAAAGGTAAATGGTGACTTATTAAGTCCTTATGTCAATGAAAGACAAAAGGAAGCGATCGTAAAATGTTTATTAAGCGATGATTTATTTATTGTTCAAGGACCACCAGGAACCGGTAAATCAACTGCTATTGCAGAACTTATTTGGCAACATTTAGCACATGATGAAAGCGATACAGGATACAGGATATTAGTTACTTCTGAAACAAACTTAGCCGTTGATAATGCTCTGGATAAGCTTAGAAGTAAGTCACACCTGTTAATGAAACCTATACGATTTGGTAGTGAAGAAAAACTTGATGATGAAGGAAGAAGATTTTCTTTAGAAGCGATTAACTACTGGAAAAATGATGAATGGGAAGCTGATAGTTCTTTAATTTTAGATGACTGGGTTGATATCGTTAATAAACGGTGCACAAACCAGAGTAACGATACGTTTATTACACTTTGGAAGGAGCATTTAGAAGAGAAAGGAAAAGATCTTAGAGATAATTTCTATTCTTCTTATGTGAAGAACTGTAACGTAATTGGAGCTACTTGTAGTTCAATAGGGAAAATAAATTCTGAAGGTAAGTTTACTCGGTTTTTTCAAGATTACTCCAATGTTTTTTATCCCAAAGATTTTGAGAGATTTAAGTCCTCTCCAAGTAGGTCGTCTGCCACTAATCTTAAAAACAAAGAGATTGAATTTGACTTAGCTATTCAGGATGAGGCTTCTAAGGCTTCTCCACCTGAATTGGCACTTCCTTTTACTTTCGGAAAAAAAGCCGTGATCATAGGAGACCATAGACAATTGCCTCCAATGGTTGATACTAATGAGTTTATCGAAAGTTTGGTTTATCTAAAAAATAAAAGTAAGGACGATAAACAAGTCAAGAAAATTGCTGAGCTTATTCGCTTTATTAAGCAGCATAGAGAAAGTTTTGAGCATTCACACTTTGAAAAGCTCTTTACAAATATTGATACTAATCTCAAATCAACATTCGATACTCAGTATAGGATGCATCCTGCCATTAATGAAACTATCAAACAATTCTATAAAGGTGATTTCGAGAATGGAAAAGATTTGGAATGTGGACTTCCATTGGATTCTGTAGATGATCCGAATCTCAACAACCCTATGTCCAGATATCATGGTATTACCAAGAAAAAAGATACGCATGTAATGTGGTTTGATGTACAAACTCCGGAAGTTAAGAAAGGGACAAGTAGGATCAATCCGGGAGAAGTCAAAGCAATTGAATGGATAATTAATACTATAACGTCCAATGAAAATTATTCGACATTTATTACTCATTGGAAAGAGAATGAAAAAGATCAAAAGGAATTAGGTGTAATCACTTTTTATGGAGCACAAGCCGGGCTAATAAAGAAAAATGTCCCTGAAGGTATTGATGTTAGAGTGTCTCCTGTTGATAGATTTCAAGGAATGGAGAGAAATATCGTCATAGTATCTCTTGTAAGAAGTAACAATATCGCTGAATCAGAAAATGAAATAGCAGATTTTGAGATGTATCCTAAAAATGGGTATGCACAAAATGAAAGTCTTGGTTTTGCTGAATCTCCTAATAGATTAAACGTTGCCCTTTCGAGAGCTAAACGTCTATTAATCGTGGTTGGAAATTCTAATCATTTCAGTAAAAAAGAAATCTACAAGAATGTTTTTGAAACAATAAAGAATCATCCTCAAGGAGAAGTCTGGGGCTTTGATGGTCAAAAACCTATTAAAATTTAGTATGCAAAGTATATCTATTATAGAGCCAATAAAAATTAGACTAAAGGGGTATAAAACTCTTTTTAGACGTGCTTTGCCTTTGGAAAAACATGAGAAGGCAATACTAGGATTGATTAATCAAAATAATGGTAGTTATGAATTCATTGAGCTAGGAACTGTTTTAGGGTTCGCTGTTGCTGATAATCCTGAACTTCAAGTGCGTAAAGATGTTGCTGAAATACAACTATTTGAGTCATACCTTGAAAACCTAAAGTCCAATCATTTGATTGAATACAACAGCCAGAGTATTCAATTAACTTATTGGGGTGAGAAAGCAATAAATGACGATTTAAAATACTCTTTTTACTCAGGAAACATTCAAATTCCGGAGTTTTTTGATATTGAGCTCTCGAATGAAGCATCCAATTTTACATTTAAAGAAATTGGGGTTGAAGTTAGATTAACAAATGAGCAGAATCTAAATAAGGCTTGGGACTTAGCCGAATTAGAAGCTCCAGACCATAATCTCGTTAACCAATTCCATCTGAATAGGTTAAATAAAAATGATGCGATAATATTTGATAGTATTGAGCCACTTTCCAACTTAGGGTTGATAGAGACAGATTTAGAGTTTACAGAAAGTAACAGTTCTATTGATGTATTGTATGAGTCCAAGCTTCATGAGCAACTATCAAAAGAAATTAATAAAACTCCTAACAAATTAAGAGCGGATTACCTCAAACTAAAAATCAATTGCAAGAGGTTGGTTGAATCCAAAGAGGATTTTTTAATTGAAGATTTAACTGATTTTGTCTCAATTATTGATTGGAGTGATGTACTTGAAAGACCAAATATTGTATGGGATAGTAGCTCTATTGGTTTGCTTGAAAATTTTCAAGTCAATTGGAACCTAATAAGTTCAAAGGCTCCTATCTCCACAATTCAAGATGCAATAGATAACTATCTTGATAAATTTGATTGGCTTGAATTAACCAATCGCCTTAATCTTGAATTTATACTTGCAAATATTGACCAGTATCCTTGGGATGTAGATGTTTTAACCGATAGAATAACATTAGATGATTTTAAAGACCATTTTTCAGGTATTGTAAAATTACCAGGCATTGACCTTCACAAATTCTATGAACAAGTCGACAAGGACTTTATAAGGCAGAATTTTAATCAATTACCAAACATTACAAGTTACATATCAACTAATGATTCAAGCGAACTTCTTGAATACATTTTAGAATATTCCGATGCTCCATGGAACCATACTTTGGTATCTCAGAAATTAAGCTTGACTGAAATTGAAGCGAATTTTTCAGATCTTAAACAGAATTTGAATTTTGAGATATTAATTGAACGGTTTATTTCAGATAGCTATGATTGCGATGTTGACACTTTTGAAGAAGTAATCTCTTTAGCATCGCTTTCTGATGATAATAAGATCCTTAATAGATTTTCAAACTGTGATCTTAGCCTAACGAAACTGCAAATACTAGAAAACCATGAGCTAATATATTGGGGGAATGATGTTGCTCCCGGATTCGAATTAAATCCATTTCAAAACTGGTCAATAGATACCGTAAGAACATTTGAGAATAAATGGGGCTATAGTGAGGCGATTAAATATTTGAGTGGCAATATATCCGATTCGGAGATAATAGAGAAGATAAATTTTGAATGGGACTTTGCTGCAATTAGTCAAAATAATAAACTAATTGACAATTTAGATTTTGTTGAGAAATGGTGGGAAAAGCTTGATTATTGGGGACTAATATCAAATATTAATAAAAGAATTGTTATTGAAAATCTAAAGTTTTTTTTAGATAAATCATATTTTAAGGATTATCCCGACTTATTAGATGCTGTTTCCTCTGAACTTAATCTTAGAGATGTATTAACTTTTTATAAAAAAAAACCAAATAGTTTTGATAGCATATATCGGTTATACAATTGGGATAACATAAATAACAATACAATTGATGATGAATATTTAAAAAACAAAGATACAATTGTTGAACTTATTTTAGAAGGCTATATATTGCCCGAATTGATAGATAATATTAGTCTAATTTACAGTATTAATTTCATTCTAGAAAATCCCAACGTAACTTGGAATTGGCAAATTGTTACTGAAAGAGCAATTGTCGAAGACCTAGTGGATGATGAGACATTAGTTGCTTATTTAGGGTATTGGGATTGGAAAGTATTGATTGAAAAATATTTCGATCCAGAAGATTTACAAATTGATGGAAGGTTATCAGAAATTGCAGCTTTGATTTCACAAGCTCCAGATGAAGTAAGCGAAAAATCGTGGAAGTTTATTACAGATATTTATCCTTCTCACTCTATATGGAGTGCTATCAATACGACTGATAATATTGATTTATTTAAGTGGGATTGGAATAGTATTAGTTCTTCAAACAAAATATCCTTGGACCTTAATACGCTCAATAGATATAAAGAAAGAATTAACTGGTCATTACTATCTAGTAACTTGTTTTTAAATGGTTTTTTCAGGAACGACCGTGAGATATATGGCACTAGAAAACAGTGGGAAAATCATGTGTTATCCTATTTGTCAAAATTTTCTGAGCTTTGGGACTTTAAGGAATTGTCGAAGCTAGGTAATATTACACGTAGCGAGAGCATTGTAAATTACTTTAGACAAAAATGGGATTGGGATATTCTATCTTCCGAAAAATCTAAACTTCTTACTACAAAAAATAAAGAAGGGGTTTTATTCAATAAACGCTTATTCCAAAAATTCGAACGGTTTATCAATTTTGAAGTAATCTCCAATCGCAAGGATGCATTTCTTGATTTTGAAATACTGAATAAGTTCAATGATAAAAATTGGGATTGGAATGCACTATCGAGTAACGAAAGTTTAAAAATTGAGAAGGAAATCTTACTAAATGAATTGTTAGATAAACCTTGGGATTGGAAGATTTTATCAAATAATCCTGCTATTACGTTTTCAAATGAAGACTTACTGTTACTAAGAGATAAGGGGCTCGATTGGAACCATTTCTCATCGAAAGAATGGCTTGCGAACTCAACAATTTTAGAGTTATCCAACAAGACTTGGGATTGGCATGCTATTTCAAGTAGTCGTCAATTAATTTATGATAAGAATTTATTAAGAATATTCAGCAATAAGGAAGTTGTTAATTGGGATAATATACTTAGCTCAAACAATTTACACTGTAATGAAAAGACCATTGGACTAATTGCTTCTTCTATTAAAGATTCGAAAGAGTTGTGGTCTACTCTTTCTAGTAATCAAAATCTAAGCTTTGAAAATGAAATTTTGTTAGATGAGTATAAAGAGTTTTGGGATTGGGATATTCTTATTAAGTCGAACAAAATTGACGTAAACTCAGAATTAGTTTTAAGGAAATACCAAGGTTACCTCAATTGGACAACTCTTTCCTCAGTTTCAAGCTTCTATGCAGAGATCTCAGTTCTTAACGAATTCAAATACTTGCTGGATTGGAAGCATGTTACAATTAAAATTGCTTTGAGTGATCAAATACTTGAAAATTTCAAGTCGTTTATAGACTGGAAAGTTTTGTCTAGGTATTCTGATTTCAGTGGACAATTGCCTTTGATTAAAAAGTACTCAGATTTTATAGATTTTGAAGGGTTAGAAAACAATCCTTCAATAGACTACGAGACAAACCTTTACATAGAAAACTATCTTAAAGAGAATATTCATAAGAGATTCGTTTATAATCTTAAAAAACAGCATAGTAATTGGGCGGGATTCGTGTATCATTTTACTCATCTTGAAAATGCAATTGATATAATTAAAAACCGACAAATATTAAGTCGTAACAAAGCAACAAAAGATGGAGACTTTAGTGACGCTGCTGGTGATGTGGTAAACCGAAGACATGATGCTCATGATTATGCTCGCTTTTATTTTAGACCACAAACCCCTACTCAGTTTTATAATGAATGCTTGGGTAAAGATTACCTCTCTGACAAATATGATCAAGCACTAAACCTTGGATTACCCAAATGCCCAATACCTGTGTTTTTCAAGTTTTCAATTGATGAAGTTTTCAATAATCAATTTGACAAGTGTTATATAAGTAATGGTAATCTTCAAACTAACTGGGCAAGAATCGGAACAGTTAGTGAAATGTACAACCTGTTTGATTTTAATGATGTTTATAGTACAATTCAAAGTACCTCAGATGGAGATTGGAGAACATACATTAATAAATCTCAACAGGAATTTTTAGTAAGGGATCAATTTGATTTTTCAGCTATCCATAATTACGAGATTTTAGTCCGAAACCGATCTGATTTGTTTCAGTTGAAACACCTCTTGAAAGATTACCCTAATGTTGTTCAGAAAATAAGAATTGCTGATTATGACGATGACATTTACCTGAATAATAATAAAGAGATTGAGTATAATCTTGAAGGGAATACTGTATCAGTTTCTACAAACTATAATGGTAATGGAAGTAGGTCGGGGTATTTTGAAATGGAAATTGAGGAAGGAACTTATAGGATCAACTCTGGTCAAGTTTTATCGAAAACTGGCAATACAATTCGTTTTTACCCCGGCATCAATATAGAGTTTGAATCTGAGCCTTGTTTGAAGGTTACTTTTAAAGATCAAGTAACAAATAAAAAACCTTGGCAAATTTTAAATTATTGTAAAAAAGATAATAAATATCTTAATGATAATGAGATATCGGTAATTGAGGAAATTATTCAAATAAATTATCTTTTGAACATAAAGTTCAATTTTAATGAGCTGTCCAAAATATTAGATGAACAAGATTACAATCCTTATAGAGTATATAAACGGTCTTTTGGAAAGAGCTTTGTATTTGAACCTGGTATCAAAATTAATACTGATAAACTAGAATATTTCCTATGCTCGAACCTAAAGCTCGAAAACTTAGACTTTTTACTTCCCTTTAAGTATTTGAAGGCGGTTTGGGCTTATGATTGTATGGACTTTAACGAGTTTATTAAAAACTCAAGACCCAAAATCGAGAAACATTGTATAGCTACTGTTTTTGGCGACATGGATGAGGATACCATACTAACAAATTCCGATTGTTATTTCGCACTATATTTTAATTTAAGGTTATTGTCTGATCATTATGCAGAGTTAAATAATGGAGAAAATTATATCAGAGTATTTAAGAAATATAATGAATTTCGGAAATTATTTGAAACCAAGGTAAGACATTATATACTAGAAGATCATACTCAGCTTGTCTTAAACCAATTCCATAAATATTTCGAGCATAAAAATACTATAAAAGATTGGTCGAGAGATTTGTTCAACTACTATTCGGATGATTGGTTTAAAGTTTTGCTTACAGTTCATGATATTGGGAAACCAAAGTCTTCTGTAAACGGAAATACTAAAAGACAATATGAACATACCTTAGAAATTATTGAAGAAATATCTCATGCTCTTCCTTTCAGTCATATTATTGACATGGAGATATTCAAATATGTGTTGTCAAATGATGTTTTAGGGGATTACTTTCAATATAAAAAGACTCTACTTGAAACAGCAGGATATTTCACGTCTAATGAAAGAATAAATCCAGTAAAACTACTGTATATCCATACAGTATACTATCAATGCGATACGGCTGCATACACAGCAGATGCAGGTGGCTACAAATTTCTAGAACACTTATTTAGCTATGAAAGTGGACAGAAAGTGTTTGATGAGGAAGCCGGAATGTTAAGATTCTCGGATAAATACAGAGAAATGTATAATAGACTTAAAGACGAAATTTTAAAATGGCAATAAAATTTATAAAAGGGAATATTTTTAACTCTAAGGCTCAAACGATTGTGAATACAGTCAATTGTGTTGGAGTAATGGGCAAAGGAATCGCTCTTGTTTTTAAACTGAGATATCCTAAAATGTTTGATTTGTATAAAGATCACTGCAAATCAAAGCTGATTGGAATAGGAAAGCTATGGCTTTACAAAGGTGAAGAAAATGCACCTTGGGTTTTGAACTTTCCAACAAAGTTTCACTGGAAATATCCGAGTAAAATCGAATATCTCGAAAAGGGATTAGAGAAATTTTGTTCAACCTATAAAGACCAAGGGATTACTTCTATTGCTTTTCCACTGTTAGGAACACACAATGGCGGACTAGATAAAGATACTGTTCTGAATTTAATGGAAGAATATTTAGGTAAGTGCGAAATAGACATAGAAATATATGAATACGTACCAGAAGCAGTAGATGACTTGTATGAATATTTTGCTTCTAATTGGTCAAAATTAAGTTCCGAAGAAATCAAATTAAAAACGGGTATTAGGAAAGATAAAATTGAGAAGGTAACCGAAGTGGTTGAATCTGGTACAGTCAAATCAATGATAGGATTAATTAACGAAAAAGGGATAGGTATTAAGACTATGGAAAAGTGTTTTCAATTTGTAATGAATAATAAGAATACTCAACCTTCCTTATTCGATTAAAACAAAAATTATGGCAGACCAAGCGAAATTTCAGAAAATGTTGGAGGTGCTACTCATGCTTGATTGCAAGTATGGGAGAACCATCTCGGAGCTTTCAGATCGCTTTGATATTTCTAAAAGAACGGTGTACCGCCATTATGATACTTTCAAAAAAGTGGGCTTCGTTATTGAAAATAACACGGACTATTTTAGGATAGACATGGAAAATGCTACGGCATAAGATATTAGCCAATTACTACTGCACTTTACCGAAGAAGAGGCTTTTATTCTAAGTAAAACCATTCATGCCATTGACCAAGTTTCAGAATTGAAAGAGAAACTAGTTAAAAAGCTTTACAGCCTATATGATTTTGACTGGGTGATCCATGCCATTACCAAAAAAGAAGAAACGGAAAACATATATGGTTTATTTCAAAAAAAATCATCTATAAAACCAAGAATTAGCTCTGCTCAGCGCCATCTAACTTTAGTTTTTCGCGTCTCGAGAGCCTTCGTGATTTTTCAGAAGTAAAAACTGTCAAGTTTTGTTTATTTTTGATTAAAATGAGATTTTAGTGAAAAACTATTAAAAACGACTAATACGTCAGAGTCAGATAATATATAAATATGAAAGTTTTAAATGAAATAATTTTGTTATTAACCTTTGCTTTAATAGCAAGTTGTAATTCTTCTCAATCAGAATTGGAATTGGAATTGGAATTGGAATTGGAAATATTAAAACAAGAGAACGAATCTTTAGAAAAAGATATATCAAAAGCCAAAGCTGAATTTATTTTGTTAAAAGAAGAATTGTTTACCGTTAAAGATAAGCTTAATCAAAAAATAGAAGAAGTTCAGGATATTCACGAGGTCGTAAGCTCTGATTTAATGAACTTAAGTTATTATATAAATGACTTACAATATTCAATCAATTATGGATGGGACGATGATCACGACTGGGACTACACAGTAAGGAGGATGCAAAACAATTTAAATAATATGTCCTACACTATTGATGAAATATTATCAAATTATTAGGTTATATATTTCATTCTAAAAAAGTTTAATTATTCTTAGACTAATTTATTTAACTTCAAAAAACATTGTTCAACCATTTTATAACTTCCTAGTTTTCATCTAATATTAATTTCAAGTAAAATATTCTTTTAACTATTTAAGTTTTCATTTCTAATTGAAACTGACAAATCATTTTACTTTTCCAGACTTTTTAAAGTATAAAGGAACTTAATGAATGATGGTCGAAAAAAATTAATGCGACAGAACCAAATAATATGAACACTGATCAATCTCTACTTAAATTTCATTAAACTGTCTAGCAAATTTTCGTGTCTATTTTTTCACCTCTAAAACCTTTGGCTTTAAATTTTTAATAGTGCAGCTCTTTTTCATCTTGTTTTTCTAAGTATTGCTTCCTAAGGTATAGCACTAGGCCAATGACACCCGCTATTGCAACTCCCGTTAAAATATATTTAAGCTTGCTATTATTCATTTTCAAAACTTTATTTTCTGCTACAATCGAAGTTAGTTCTGGTGTTGGAGGAAACATATTTATATCACA
>Ga0209654_1000707_pt1 | contig 30822 bp, 39 predicted proteins | sample SaaInl1SG_22_DNA_FD_184646 | JGI IMG/M metagenome (GOLD analysis project Ga0209654, IMG submission 184646) | Marine microbial communities from expanding oxygen minimum zones in the Saanich Inlet - ESP_161SG_22_DNA (SPAdes) (version 2) | ecosystem: Environmental > Aquatic > Marine > Intertidal... | reverse complement strand
AATGATTTAGACCTAGGTGGCACACAAGCAAGTTTTGAGTGTTGGTATTATCCTGTCGCTCTAGGTGCTTATCAAAATATGTTAGTTAAGTATGGCGGGTCTATTGCTTGGAATACAACAAGTGGTATTGAGTATGCATTTGCTTTTAATAATGGTGTTTTAACTTTAAGTTACAACGATGGAGACAGTAGTCCAACAGTCATAATAGACCCTACAACACGCTCTGCAAATCAATGGTATCACCTAGCTGTAGCAACCGATGCCAGTAATAACATTGCATTGTTCGTTAATGGAACCCGTGTAGCTACGGGAACAAATGCTATTACAAAACCTTCAACACGAACATCTATTGAAATAGGTTCAACAAACAGCCAATTTCTAAATGGGTATTTATCAAATGTAAGATTTATTACAGGTAGTGGTGCAATAGACCCAACTGTAACATCTTTCACTGTCCCGACTGCACCCCTAGAGGACATCACCAACACATCTCTGCTCACTTGCCAAGCCAATGGCTTTGTAGACAACTCAAGCAATGCTCACGCCATCACAGTCAATGGCAACCCTGAGCGCACTACGAATGTTCCATTTGGTGAAAGGTCTGTGGAGTTTGATGGGAATGATTATTTAACTACTACAATTGATTCAGCTATTGGTACAGGTGACTTTACTGTTGAGGCTTGGGTCTATCCAAATGTAACCAACACATATCAAACAATTTTTGAAACACGGACTGGTTATCCTGATTCAGCAGGAATGACATTTCAGCTTACAAACTCTGGAACAGTGGAATTTTTTAGTGGAACAACAGGAGTCACTGGGGGTACATATACCTCCAATAAGTGGCAACATGTTGCCTGTACTAGAGAAAGCGGAACAGTAAAAATATTTTTAAATGGACAGCAATTAAACTCTGGCTCAGTTAGTAATGATTTAACTAAAACAGCAGTTTCAATAGGAAAGACTTGGGATAATTATTACTTAAACGGTAATATTTCTAATCATCGTGTAGTTATTGGGACAGCCGTCTACACAGCCAACTTCACACCATCCACAACACCACTGACAGCTATTACAAACACATCACTCCTAACCTGTCAGAACGCAGTGTTCCAAGATAACTCTGGTAATGCTCATGCGATTACAGCCAACGGTGACCCACAGGCATCCACCAACCTACCCTTTGGTGAGCGTTCGGTTTACTTTGATGGGTCTGGTGATTACTTAACTTTTCCAGAACCCACATTATCTGGTGACTTTACTTTAGAGACTTGGGTGCAACCAACATCTTTAACTGGCACACGTTTGTTATTTAGTTCTTCAAGTCAGAGTAATGTACAAATACCTCGCATACAAACTAACGGTGGCGTTTATGTTTACATCAACGGGACTCAATTAAATGCAGGTAGTACAGCAACCGCATTAGCAAATACAAATGAATGGCATCACTTTGCATTAACACGCTCTGGTACGACAGTGTATGCCTTTGTTGATGGTGAAGAAATTTGGAATACTACATTTTCATCTAGTTTTAAAGTGGGTGTACTAGGTGCGTTTTTCCTTAGTGGAAGCCTGTACACAACAAATCCATACTACTTTGGTGGGTATGCTTCTAATACTCGCATTGTAAACGGCACTGCACTCTACACTGCCGCATTTACTCCACCCACAGAACCCCTCACAGCAGTATCCGGTACTAGCCTACTCACCTGCCAAGATGCGGTGTTCCAAGACAACTCAGGGAACGCTCATGCCATCACTGTGAATGGAGACGCTGAAGCATCTACGAACATCCCATTCGCACCTGTAACAACCTATGGCGTACAGCAGTATCTTGATGATGCCTTCACTGTATCACCGCAGGGTGGTAGTGGGTATTTTGATGGGACTGGGGATTATCTTAATTCTTCTGCATCAATGACTATCCCAACAAACGGAGATTTTACAATTGAATGTTGGGTGTATGCTACCACGCAGACTAACCAAGGGGTTATCCAGTTATCCACTACAAACTCTATTGCAGATTTTGATATTTTTATATCAATGTATCCTAACCTAGAGTTTCAGTGGGGTTACTCCTCAGGCAATAACTATGTGAGTACAACTGGAAGTAAATTCCCAATTAGAACTTGGCTTCATGTAGCTATGGTTAGGAATAGCGGTACAACAAAGTTATACATTAACGGGGTGGACAGCGGCGGTACAGTTTCCTCAACCACAGCATATACTATTACAAATATGTTTGTTGGGGGTTATTACAGTACATCCAATTTGTTTAATGGTTACATTTCTGACGCTAGAGTTATCAATGGAGCAGCTTTATACACTTCAAACTTCACACCCCCAACAGCACCACTAACACCAACATCAGGCACATCACTCCTCTGCAACTTCACCAACGCATCCATCATTGATGCCACTGGCCGTAACGTCATAGAGACTGTCGGTAACGCACAGGTTGACACGACTACGTTTAAGTACGGCACAGGTGCGATGGAGTTTGATGGGACTGGGGATTGGCTGCAGACTCCGCCTTCTGATTTGTTTAACTTTGGTGCAGGCGATTTCACCGTTGAGTTCTGGGCAAAAATTGATACACCGTTATCTAACTTCAGAAAAGGTGTTGTTGGTCAAACAGAAAATGTAAATGGTAGGTGGCAAGTTAGACCTGCACAAAACAATGGAAACTTTGGATTTACTTACTATAACGGAAGTACCTACAGAGACATGGACGGTGGTGCGGCTATTCCAGATAACACTTGGTGTCACCTAGCTGTTGTTCGTGATAGTGGCACATTTAAGTTTTTCATTGATGGTGTTAAAGGAACAGACAACAGTTCTTATACTTCTGAGTCCGTAGGTAATAGCACTGGATTGTATATTATGCGAAATGTTTGGGACAACCATGACTTAGCAGGAAGCATAGACGACCTCCGCATCACCAAAGGCATCGCACGATACACCGCAAACTTTACACCGCCAACGGCAGAACTTCCGGTTGTAGGCCAATAAGGAGAGGCATGAAAGATATGGCAACAGAAGGCACTAAGCAAGTCGTAGATGCAGTTAGTGTACTCACCGTAGTTGGAACCATAGGCGAATTGTTGCCTCCTTTGGCGGCCTTATTCACCCTTGTGTGGACAGGGATTAGGATATTTGAAACAAAAACAGTACAGGGGCTTCTAGGAAGGAACCCTCCTAGTGATAGCTGAACTTGCTGCAGCCAATGCCGCCTTTGGTGTCATCAAAGAAGCCATAGCAAACGGTAAGCAACTCTATGAGGCAGGTGACGCACTAGCAGACTACTTTGGCCTCAAGGCTGAAATACAGAAGAAGGCACATGAGCATGGATACAAGTCCGATATGCAAGCCTTCCAAGCAACAGAGCAACTTAGAGAATATGAAGATGCTTTGAAACAAATGATGATATGGCAGGGCAGAGCAAATCTTTGGACAGACTGGCTTGCATTCCAAAAACAGATGAAGGACAGCCGTGAAGCGGCAGAGAATGAAGAACGAAAAAAGAAAGCCCGTAGACGCAAACTCATTAAAGACTGGTGTATTGGTATCGTTGTTACCGTGGCCACCCTTTCTGCTGTTGGCATATGTGCTTACTTCATATATTGGCTCGTAACAACTAAAGGCACTTAGTATGTGGATTACATTAGGCATTTACGCCATTGCACTACAACAAGGAATCTTCCAAGTTGTAGAGACTAAAGAGTTTACAAATCCACAGGATTGTTTTCAGGAAGCCTTAGTTGTTGCTCAAGACACAGACGATCCACGAGGTATGCTTTGTGTACCTATTAAAAAGGATTCCATGTAAATGTGGACAGCACTCATTGGCCCTGTTGTAGACCTTGCCAAAGGATTTATCAAAGGCAGGATAGACGAGGCTAAGATTAAACAAGAGGTCAAGTTAGAACGCCTCAAGAATGATGCAGACTGGGAAGCTAGAATGGCTGACGCATCTGCTCATAGTTGGAAGGATGAGTGGTTTACGATATTGTTGTCATTGCCTATTGTCTTTGTAGGATACGGTGTAGCGGTAGATGATATGGATGTGATTGAACGTGTGCATCGTGCATTTGAAGTGTTAGCAGGACTACCAGAATGGTTTCAATTCTTGTTATACACAGCGGTACTAGCGTCCTTTGGAATCAAAGGTGTTGATAAAGTCATGGGGAAGAAGTAATGCCAAAAGTCGGAAGCAAACATTATTCATACACAGCCAAAGGTATGGCTAAAGCAAAAGCAGAAGCTAAGAAGACTGGAAAGAAAGTCCAGTACGGTAAGAAGAAGAAAAAGTCATGAGTAAAGGTCTCTATGCGAATATCCACGCTAAACGCAAGCGTATTAAAGCCGGTAGTAACGAAAAGATGCGTAAACCAGGTAGCAAAGGTGCACCGACTGCAAAAGCATTTAAAAAAGCAGCCAAGACTGCCAAAAAGAAACGTGGAGCAAAGTAACAATGTATCCTAACCAGCCGTATGTATCTGGAATGTTCTCTCAGATCATTGATAGAATGCAAGGACAAGTACCAGCAATTCAGCAATATCTAGCACAGAATCCAGGGCTGAGTGATCTACAATACTACCAAGCGGCTCAACAGGCTAACATCTCTCCACTGGCTATTGCAATGGCTACTCAGTCTGATCCATACCAGATCTATAATCGTTTTCAGACTGCAGAACAACAATACAATGCAATGCAACCTGGAATGCTCACAGGCGGACAAACAAACCTTGGACGTGGAATCGGTAACGCTACTCAACAATACGTAGAGGACAAGTTCATTGAAGCGGGATTAGCGATGACTCCTTTAGCACCAATTGCACCGTTCGTAGGGCCTATACGGACAGGAATACGTCTCTTCGGATTTTAGGATAAGATATGGCTACAAAACGCTCAGTAGGTGCTGCACTTACAACAACATTAACAGACATCTATGAAGTACCTGCCAATAAACGTGCAGAATGGATTCTTGTGTATGTAACCAATACTTCAGGAAGTACTGAAACATTTAGTGTGACATACTACGATGCCTCAGCAGATGCTTCACTTCCTATTTTATCCGGATATTCACTTTCTGCTAAAGAGTTCTTTCAAATCGGTGGGCAGTACAATGAGTTCATTATGATGGAAGCAGGGGACAAAATACAAGCAAGTGCATCGACTGCAGCGACTATCTTAGTCTCTGTCATTGAACACAATGCGACAGCAGGTAGAAATTAATGGCTACAAAGAAAGATTCAAGACTTGACAAAGCAGGTGTTTCAGGGTATAATAAACCTAAGCGCACTCCCAATCATCCTACCAAGTCTCATGTCGTTGTTGCGAAAGAAGGCGACAAAATCAAAACAATCCGATTCGGTCAACAAGGTGTCACTGGCGCTGGTAAGAACCCTAAGACAAAGAAAGACAAAGCACGGCGTAAATCCTATTATGCTCGCCACAATGCTCAAGACTCCAATCCAAGTAAACTCAGCGCTCGCTATTGGTCTCATAAGGTGAAGTGGTAATGGCTACGTATTTAGATATTGTTAATGATGTACTGGTTCGGTTACGAGAAGACGAAGTCTCTTCAGTAACACAGAACCCGTATGCCAAGTTAATTAGCAAGTTTGTCAACGATGCGAAAGAAGAAGTTGAGAATGCTTGGGACTGGTCACATCTGAGAACAACAATTACTGTCAACACAGTCTCCGGTACATTTGGTTATGTACTCAGTACGTCAGGTACTCGTATGGAAGTGCTTGATGTCATTAATGATACGTCAGATTGGTTTATGCAGTATCGCACTGCAAAGGAATTTACCAACTGGTACCGCAACACAGACAACGTAGTCTCTGGTGCTCCTGTGTATTACTCTTTTAACGGTATTAGTTCATCTGAGGATACAATTGTCGAAGTCTATCCTAAGCCAGATGCTGAGTATACATTGCGTTTTAACTTACTTGTTCGCCCTGGTGAATTGACAAATAATACAGATGTGGTCTATGCACCAACACGCCCTATTATTATGTTGGCGCTTGCAAAGGCGATTGAAGAACGTGGTGAAGATGGCGGTATCTCAGCGACAAGCGCTTATGCAACTGCACAGCGTGTAATGAGTGATGCGATTGCTTTTGACGCTGAGAAGCATCCTGAAGAGTTGATATTTAGAGAAGTCTAATGGCAGAGGTTCTACAGTCTACAACAATTTCAGCACCCGGTTTCTACGGCCTGAATACACAGGACTCTGGATTACAGAACAGCCCTTCTTTTGCATTGGTTGCAGAGAATTGTGTTATTGATAAGTATGGGCGTATCGCTGTTCGTAAGGGATGGGAAACATACTCTAATCAGGCTGATGGAGTTACAGGGTCTGTCAGAGCAATTGGTGAGCATGTTGAGACAGACGGTACATATTCTATTCTCTTTGCGGCTAATAACAAACTCTGGAAGTTTACTGATAACGCCAGAGACCCTGTAGAACTTACAGCCAATAGCGGCACACCAATCACAATTACTGCAGATGACTGGCAGATTGTTTCGTACAACAATAAAACAGTGTTTGTTCAGCAAGGTCACGAGATGGTGTACTACGATGGCTCTGCAGATGAATACTTTGAATATACGAACGGACCGGCCTCGACAACACCATCCTGCGCATCTGCTTGTTTTAACAGGATGTGGGTTGCAGATGACTATACAGTTTACTGGTCTCAGATTTTAGACCCTACAAACTTTGCAGATGTAGGTTCTGGTTTCATTAATATGCGTGAAGTGTTCGGTGAAGACGATACAGTCACTGCAATCACTGAACATAATAACAGGTTAATTATCTTTGGTCAGCGTAACATCGCAGTCTTTTCAGGTGGCGAAGACCCTACAGGGGTTGGGTTTATGCTGCAGGACCATATCTCTGGCATCGGCTGTATTGCAAGAGACTCAGTAGCTAATGTAGGCACAGATGTGTTCTTCTTGTCTGCTGAAGGAGTGCGCACACTTGGAAGAACAATCCAAGAAAACTCTTCTCCTGTTCGTGATATCTCTCGTAACGTCAGAGATGACTTATTAGATGCAGTATCTGGTACAAATGCTAATCAGATTAAGGCCGTGTACTCGCCAACTGATGCATTCTATGTTCTCAGTATTCCTGGCGCACGTATCAGTTATGTATTTGATCTCAGAAGTCAACTTCAAGATGGTTCTATGCGAGCAACGGTATGGAAGCAGATTAACCCAACTGCATTACTCCGCAGACGAGACAACACGATCTTGATGGGACAGACTGCTTACGTCGCACAACATACAGGCTACCTAGACAACGAAGATGAGTATGAGTTTAAGTATTATACCTCGCACATGGACTTCGGTAACCCAGCCATTGAAAAGATTCTAAAGAAACTCAAGGTTGTTGTTTATGGGTCTTCTGAGGAAGCCCTGACAGTACGTTTTATTACGGATTACACAACCAAGTACGCACCGGAAACAATTCCGTTGACTTTGTTTAACATTGCAGAGTTTGGTACTGCTGAATTTGGCATTGCCGAGTTTTCTCTTGGAGAGGCTATACAGCGTTTTGGTATCAACCTCCGAGGCAAAGGCTCAGTAATCCAACTAGGGTTTGAACTCAGTGTTAACAACACGAAGATGTCTTTCCAAAAACTAGATATCTATTCTAAAACAGGAAAATTAATCTCATGACGGATACAACTTATACTCCTATTGAATCCAACTTCAGCGCAAAAGATGATTTAGATTCTGGAAACCCAGATAAAGTCATCTCTGGTGCTTTGTTTGATGCTGAGTTTTCAGCAATCTCTGTCGCAGTTAATGCAAAGGCTGATAAAGCCTCTCCAGCATTCACAGGAACACCTACTGCGCCGACTGCTGCAACAGATACAAACACGACACAACTAGCAACAACAGCTTTTGTACAGCAAGAGATCAACGCAACCTTAACAGCCGGTACAGAAGGATTAGACGGTAACTCATTCTTCACAGTCTCTATATGGCAACGAGCAGCATCTACACCTTCTAATCCTACTGGAGGTTCTTTCGACTTTGATACACTTGTCCTTACTCCTCCAACAGGATGGACTCGTAACATACCAGCCGGTACTGATCCGGTGTACATCTCAACAGCCACAGCAACAACAATCGGCTCTACCGGCGTTGATAGTACACTGACTTGGTCTACTCCTGTGTTGGCATTCCAGAATGGTGCAGACGGTACAACGGCTGATACGAAGTTTGCGAGTGGTTACCTCTACTACGAAACTTCATCATCAACTGCACCAACTGCACCGGTTGAAGATGTTGATACATCCAACTACAGTTTCTCAACAGGTACATTCTCAACACTGAAGGCAGGATGGACTCACGTTTTTGAAGTACCTTCTGCAGTTTCAGGACAACGATTCTGGGCTGTGTACTACACTGTTGAAGAAGACGTTGATGGTAACCAGACCATCACAATCAGTAACACTGCCTTTAACTGGATTAACTTTGATGGCTTGGTGACGTTTACGAATATTACCCAAGGTATTGCAGACAACGTAACATCTATTGATGGCGGTAAGATTACTACCAATACATTGAATGCCAGTGCAATTGAAACAGGTACGTTAACAGCCGATAAGATTTCATCAGGCGATGTTACATCTGGAGTTGAGTTCCAGCTTGGTTCTGATGTCGATTCTGTGGGTAGTGTGTCTGCCGGTGCTGCATTTAAGTCAACATCGTCGAGCAAAGGCGGTGTGATTGCAGCGAATACAACATCGTATTCTGCACTGGTTGCTGGTAACGTAGGTAACACCGACTCACCGACATCAGCTGCTGGCTTCTATCACGCAACATCAGCAAACTTCAGCACCTTCAACAACTATGCCGAACTCGCAAGCGGTGTACGTGCTGGGTACTTTTCTGGTGATGTCGTTGTTACCGGCACAGTCAATCCATTTACAGGTAGTCACATCTGTTTAACATCTTCTCCATACGATGTAGGAGATATCGTGATTGATACAGGCACTGTACATAAAGTTGATGTCTCTAACGTAGTTGGTGAAATCTCTCAATCAACTGCTGCAGAACAAAAAGCAGTGGTTGGTGTGTTTGTTAAGAGTTTTGAGGATGATGCCTTTGCAACTAACATAGATCCACAAGGACTGTTTAAAGACATTACAACTAATAAGACATACTGCCAAATCAACTCAGTTGGTGAAGGTCAGATTAATGTCTGTGGAGAAAACGGAGACATTGAAGTTGGTGACTTAATTGTCACTGCGTCACTCAACGGTAAAGGCATGAAACAGTCAGATGACGTTGTACGCAGCTATACAGTTGCAAAGGCTCGGGAGGCTGTGACATTCAGCAGTCCTACTGAAGTAAAACAAATTGCTTGCATTTACATGTGCGGATAAGGAAATACTATGGCACTTAATCCAATGATAGCGGCCGCTGGTGTAAACCTTCTTGGAGGGGTTCTTGGAGGCCGTAGTCAAGAAAGGGCAGCTGCCTCGACAGCACAGGCTCAGTTAGAGGCTGCTAAACTTGCGGCACGGTTTAGACCTGTCGGAGTCACTACTGCGTTTGGCCAAGCAGACTTCCAGGTTGAGCCAGATTACATTCCACAAGTTGATCCACAGACAGGACAGCCTGTATTAGATGCCTCAGGCAACCCAGTCATGGTGGAGAATCCTAATGCAGGGTTCTTGTCAGAAGCTGGTTACACTCTGAGTCCTGAACTACAGGCACAGCAGGCTTCACTTCTTGGATTACTTCCTACAGCGTTAGAGAGGGCTACAGGAGCCTTTGCTACTACGCCATACCAAGACCTCAGTGAACAGTATCTACGTCGTGCTCAGCCCTTCATTCGTGATATTGAACTTGATCCTACCAGAGCAGCTGCAGAGCGTGTTGCACGTATGCAGACTCTACAGGCTCCAGGACGTGCAGAGACTGAAGAGCGTTTATTTAGCAACTTAGCTGCAAAAGGCTTAACAGGCTTAGGAGTCACTACAGGCACAGGCGCTACTGTTAATCCTTACATGGCTGCATTGCAGGAAGCACAGGCTCAGGAAGATGCACGGATTGCTGCTGAAAGCCTTGACTTGGCTCGTAGAGACATTGCTGCTGATCTTGAATTAGGTGGTGGTCTACTGAGTTCTGCACAGGCTCTAGAGGGCTACTCAGCCGGACGTGTAGGACAAGCACTGAGTCCTTATGAAGCACTATTAGGACAAGCAACAGGTCTTGAAGCACTTGGTCAGCAGGCTCTAGATATCGGTACAGCACTTGGTACAGGCGAACGGACTGCAGCGTCTCGATTAGCCTCTGGTATGTCTGCAGCTGCACAGACTCGTGGTGAGGCTGGAATGCTACGAGGTCAGCGTATTGCTGGATTGTTTGGCGGTGTAGGTGATATCATAGGTCAATACACTCCACAAACACCTACAGTATCAGGCGGATTAATGCCTCCCGGTGCTGGAGTTATGATGCCTCAGCAGACTCCTAGCTACAATCCATATGCTGCAGGTTTTGATTTCTCATTACCAACACCGGCTCCTGCAGGTGCATTTGGACCCTACTCAGGTGGATACGGAGGCTACAGTGCATCATACGCTGCGCCTTATACACTTAATCAGGTTCAACCAATGGTAACTCAGCCTGCACCACTATTGACTCCAGGTCAGGGTGCGACAGAGTCTTTCTACCTTTCACCATAAGGAATAATCATGGCACTGAAACAATCAGAAATCTTAGGACTGTTTACATCGCCAGGTGATATTCAGCGTTCTATTGCAGATCAACTTGTACAACGATCTACACAAATCTCTAGTGATCCTATCACACAGCAACTCTATCGTGGTGCAGGTCAATTAGCCGGTGCAGTGGCTCAGCAACAAGGTATGATGCTCCCTGGACAAGCAGAGGCTACACAGATTGAAGAGATTCGTAAGTCTGTACCGTTTGATGCTGAGAATCAGTCAGAGTACTACACAACATTGGCTAAGCGTATGCTGGACCAGGGACTGACTAAAGCAGGATACCAAGCGTTAGAATTGGCTAGACAGGCTCGTTTAGACGAGGCTAAAGTTGTTAGAGATGAGAAGAGAACTGCAGGCGAGTTAGGCGCTGCAGATAAAAAAGCCATTCGTGAAGCCTCTGTTTCTGCTCGTGATGCTCGTGGCAGGGCTACTCAGTCTCGGGGCCTCCGTGACCGCTTTTTAAATGAACAGCCGATGTCAGGTATCATCGGAAGTATTATGGGTTCATTCAGAAGTTTTGTTGGTGGACAAACTGAACTTGATAACTTAAAGAAAGAATACGAAGGACTGCGTATCTCAGATGGTATGGCTAACCTCCCTCCAGGTGCTGCATCAGATAAAGATGTTGAACTTGCATTGTCTCGTTTTCCTAACAAAGACGATAACCCAAACTATATTGCAAGATTCCTAGATGGACTGTATAAAGCCTCTGTCGTTGAATCAGAATATCAGACATTCTATGCAAAGTATTTGAGCCAGAATTACGGAGACTCTTCAGGTGTTGAGGATGCTTGGAAAGAGTATGCAAAAGATATTGATTTTGAGTCTAAGTATGGGTTTCAATGGAACGCTGATGCGGGTGCTGTCGAAGATACTTCTACCGGCACTTCAGAAATCCGTGAATGGAGTACATTGTAATGCAAGTCAGATTACCTAGTGGTATAATTATTAACGGTATCCCTGAAGGGACATCCAAAGAAGAAATTAAAAGAAAGGCTATTGCCGCTGGTATTGCAACTGAAGAGGATTTTAAAGTACAGCCTATTCAGACTGACGAAGGCGAAATGGAAAACATGGAAGCATCTTGGCAGGATCGCTTAAAAGCCTCTGCTATTGATATGCTTCCTGAGTTGTCTGCATTAGGTGGTGCAGCCAGTGGTGCCTTGCTAGGCGCTCAGGCAGGCTCTATCGTTCCCGGTGCAGGTACTGCGTTAGGCGCTTTAGCTGGTGGTGCTATTGGAGCCTTTGCAGGTGGTGGTGCAGGCGAATCAGCCCGTCAGTTAATTGAAGGTGAAGAAGCAGATCCACTGAAGGCTTTAGAGACTGCGTCATACGAAGGTATTCTGGATGTTACCGGTGCTAAGGCTATTGACATTATTGCCGACACAGGACGCTTAGCTGGTAAATTATTACCTAAAGGTGATATGCCTGTAGATATTGAAGATGTTAAAGAACTTCAGCAAGCACTCCGTGCTCGTGGCTCTACACTGAGAGCAACACAGGCCAGACCAGAAGATGCGTTTCGTGAAGGTTTAGAATCTGCTGCTGAAGGTGGTCTTGGTACTAAGCAGCGCTTTAAGATGATTGCAGATTCTCAGCAGGCGTACATTGATGATCAGATTGATGCCTTGGTTAAAACTCAGTCATCTCTTTCTACTGAGCAAACTGGTAGACTTCTGCAGAACTTAATTGAGAACACACGAGTGGCTTCCTCTGAAGCATTCCAGCGCACCTTTGATGAATTAGATGCAGCCGGTAAAGGCGTGACAATTAATATCCAAGGGATTCGTAATGTTGTCACTCGTGGACGTGCTGAGTCAATGGAAGGACTTACTAAGAATGCTGAACGTATTGCAAAGGCAGGAGGGCAGATTCCATTCTTGGAAGGGACCATTAAGAAGGCTTATGATGACATTATGTCGCTTACGCCGAATATGAAGTTCTCCACAGCATTTTCTAAGTTAAAGAATCTAAAGAAGCGCTTAACAGCATTACGTGGAGACCCTGCAACTAAGAATGATCCAGCAGTTGCAGAACTTGCGAGTATCGTTAATAACTTTGAGACTAAGATGCTTGCGCAGGCTCAGAAGACATCTCCTGAACTTGTTGAGATGTACACTAAGGCGATGAAGCAGTATTCCCAAGCACAGGATACGCTTTATAATAACACGATGAAGGCTGCGCTGAAGGATGATCCTGAACTTGTTGCACGTCACTTGTTATCCTATGGACGGGTGACTCCGATTAAGGATATCCGTAATCTCGTCAAAGAAGCTAAGAAACTGAAGTCAACAACTGGACGTGATGTCTTAGCAGGACTTCGTAGAAGTTTTATGGAGAAGGCCCTTGCCGGTGAAGGTGGACAAGGTATTAACCAGTTGCTTAACCTTGAGAAGCGTTTAGGCGATCCTGATTTCTTAAGAACTTATGAAGAACTCTATGATGCGCAGACTGTTGCAAAGGTTAATAAACTTATCAAGCAAGCAAATATTCTCAGTCGTGGTCCTGGAGGTGAGTTAGCACTCTCTATTCGTTCTAGACAGGCCACTGCAGCAGAATCTGTTATTCGTCCTGATCGTACACTTGCACAGAGATTCTCAGCAGTTGTGATTGCAAACATGCCTCGCATCATTGCAAAGAACATCACAGACCCTGCGTCAATTGACAGATTGTCAAACATTGTGAAGGTTGTGATTAAAGCAGAGAACGAAGGTAAGCGTATCCCTGCAGCGGCTGTGAGAGGCTTGTTAGTGATGGCAGGTGATGCAGGTATAGATATTGAAGATGATAGGCGTATTGCTGAGGTTAACGCACTGCGTAAGCAGTACGGTCTTGATCCTGTTGAGCCTGCGAAGCCTAGACAAGCTGCACAGCCTGAAGAGCCAGTACTGACTCAAGAAGAACTTCTTAGACAAGAAGCAGGGCTATAAAAAACCCCGCCGAAGCGGGGATATCACTGGAGAGTGAAACTGAAGGCTATGTAGGAAACTGCATAGCCTTTAATCTTAGTTATTCAAAAACTTCAAAGACATCTCCGATCATGATCTTAATGAAAGGGATGTTGATTACAAACCCGTCAAAGAAGTACACCTGAGCATCCTCAATGTCAGCGTTCTGCGCCCATCCTAGGACTGGTTGAGATTGAACAGTCTCTATAGACAAACCAAATACATGATGAAAACGTGCTGCTACCATCCCCAATCCTCACCGTTTAAACCATGTGCGTTGTAATCTGTTACTCTTTTCTCAAAGAAATTAGAAATAGAGGAACCTCCAAGCAACTCCTCCATCCACGGTAGAGGATTCTCCTTAACCTTCCAATTCGTCTTGAGACCAAGTTGGAGTAAACGTCTGTCTGCGAGGTAGCGAATGTACTGCTTGACATCTGCCGCCGACAAACCTTCCAAGTCACCCATCTCATACGCAAGATCAATAACTTTATCTTCAAGTTTGACTGCAGTTCTAAACATTTCGTAGATATCTTTCTTAAAATCATCATTCACAACTCTTGGATGCTCTTCGCAGAACGTCCTAAACAATTTAGCCATGCCCTCTGCGTGTTGACTCTCATCTCGGACTGACCATTCAACAACAGTACACATCCCCGGCATCTTACCAAATCTCTGATAGTTAAGAAGCATTGCAAATGCTGAGAACAAAGACATTCCTTCATTCAGCACAGACCTTGCGATTGCTAAGGCAGTACCTTGGTGCGAATGTACGTCTAATCCGGACATGAACTCCAGTTTTTCAGACATCTGAGTATACTCAAGAAATGTGCTGAACTCTTCTTCAGGTAATCCTAAGGTGTCGTTCAGGAGGGCATAGGCACGTTGATGAATAAATTCCCTAGAGGCAAATGCAGTCAGCATCGCCCGAATCTCGTTATTCTTAAACTTAGGAATATAATACTCAAGATAGTTCGTACCAACCGCTACGTCTGTCTGCGTGAACAGGCGAAGAATCTGCGTTATGTGGTTCTTCTCAGCCTTCGTTAACACATCAGACTTCCAGTGGTTAACATCTGTCTGTAACTCTAACTCATCCTCAATCCAATGAATACGTTCATGCTGCGTAGAATACTCAACAGCCCAAGGATACTTGAATGGTTTGTATGTAGTATTACTCTCCAGTAGTGACATTTAGTTCTCCAATAATTCTTGGTTCTGATAGATTACATTCATAAGATTGTTGTTATGATACTGTAGTCTATCAACTTCGTCTTGTAAACTCTGAATGTGTAGATGACAAGCATTCAGTAGTTGTTTATTAAAAGGATCAATATCCTTCACGAGTTCCAATCGCTTAATTAAGTTTTCCGTTTGACTTTTCAAGTATTCTAATCTCCGATTCCAACCCGATGATCTTTGCATGTAACTTACGGGCCTTATCCCAATTCTTTTTACACGATGCTTTAAGACGTTTCAGCCACGTCTTCTTTAGCTTCAGGGCTAAACTCATAGCCTTTCTCCTTCTCTAGTGCCATCTCAAGCAACCGCCTGAGTCCAATCTCAACTAACAGTCTTGTGGCTTTTGGGTCTGTATCAACAACCAGTGTTGCAGAGCCATCTTCATGTTCAACGTAGTCCTTTACGTCGATTTTTCCTGCTTTGGTTTTCATTTGTTCTTCTCCTTTGCATAGGAATACTATGCATATATTCCCACTTTTATGCGGATGTCATCCCTGACACGATACACACTCCTCGCCTTCAAAGTCCTTCAGAGCATTACGATCTACCTTAGTTCCAACTTTCTCCGCTGTAACACCTGCAGTCGTCCGGAGATAGTATAATCCTTTAAGCCCTTCCTTCCATGCCTTGAGATGTGTCTGATTAACAATAGCTTTGTCAGTACCCGCCGGGAAGAACACATTAACCGATTGTCCTTGACAAATGAACTCTTGTCTTTTGGCTGAGTGTTCGACAACCCATGTCTGATCCAGTTCAAACGCTGTTTTAAAAGTATCCCTCTCGTCATCGGAAAGGAACCCCAAGTGCTGTACAGAGCCCTCGTTCTCAAGTATGCTTTGCCACACCTTCTTGGTGTTCTGACCTTTCTCATCTAAAAGTTTCTCCAAGTACTTGTTGCGGACTGTATGACTTCCCGCCCGTGTTCTGTGAACATAACAATTAGATATACTAGGCTCAATAGAGGCAGAACAACCACATAAGATGCTGCTGTTAGCGTTAGGAGCAATAGCCAATAGATGCATATTCCTAACACCTGTGCCACTACCATCAGGACATTCGCCACGTTCTGCAGCCAGTTGATACGTTGCATCGACAGCTTGCTCCTTAATCGCTTTGAACATCTGATAGTTTTCTGAGGCTGCCTGCCAAGACTCCCAGGCTATTCCTTTGCTTTGGAGGTAGCCGTGGAAGCCCATTGCTCCCAAGCCGACTGAACGTTCTCTATAGGCTGAGTAAACTGCTTTGCCAAGTTCTTCTGGAGCGTTGTCGATAAAGTATTGTAGTACGTTGTCCAGGAGTCTGATAAGGTCTCCAACCATTCCTGATGTACACCACTCGTCGTACTTTTCGAGGTTGACTGAGGAGAGGCAACAGACTGCTGTGCGTTCTTCACTTGTTGCGAGGTGGATTTCATTGCAGAGGTTAGAGCCGTTAATGCGTAATCCAAGTTCTTTTTGTTTAGCTGGTAGGCTTCTGTTGGCTGTGTCGATAAAGTTAAGGTAAGGGCTACCAGTTCTAAACCTAGCTTCAAGGATTCGTTGCCACAGCTTACGAGCCGGGATTGTATCTCTGACAAGTCCTGTATTTGGGTCTGTAAGATTGTGTTGTCCGTCATTAATTACTTTCTCCATAAATTCATCTGTGAGATTCACAGCATTAAACAAGTTAAAGCACTTACGATTGATGTCACCACCAGTAGGTACTTTAAACGAAATAAATTCTTCAATGTCAGGATGGCTTACGTCCATGTAAGCTGCGTAACTTCCCTTCCGAGTCTTGCCCTGTTTGTACGCTGTCATCTGACTGTCCACTACCTTCATGAATGGTATCGGGCCTGGGGCTTTGTCGCTGATACCTCTCACATCTGACCAGTGCCCACCCACACCTCCGCCCTTTACGGAAAGCCATGCTACTTCACCATTATGTTCAATAAGGCTATCAAGATTGTCCCCCACGTAAGTAAGGAAACAACTAATAGGCAGGCCCCGATTGTTTCGTGCATCGTCAGGTGCGTTCGACAGCACAGGCGACGCAAACATAAACCAACCTTTTGAAGCATAATCATAAATACGCTGCGCAAAGTCCAAGTCACCGGCTGAGTAGGCCACAGAAGCCCTTGCAAAAGCCTCTTGAGGACTTGTTTCATGCTCGTACATGTAGTAATCACGCATGAGCGTAATTGCTTGATCACTGAGTCTTTCGTCTCTGCCATAATCAATCGTTATCCCAAGATAGTTCTTCGTCGAATGGGGTGATTTCATCAAATTCTCCAGTTAGTTCTAGGTAGTTGGATTCTATTAGATCGCTAAAGCGATTGACTAAATCAAATGAGGTAATCTCTAAAGTTTCCAATAGAGTTACCTCATCCAACTGTGCCAGTTTGTCTTTGAGTTCTTCTAAAGTAATCACGGGCACGAACCTACTATTCTATACGATTTCCAAGAGTTTGTCAAGGTAATGCTTGCACTTTTCAAGGTCTGATCGCCCACCTTTGTCTTCCCATCTAGCTAAGTACTTGATTGCATTACCCCAAAGAAATCCTTTGAAGGCTTCTTCAGACATCCAAGATTCCATAGCCTGCCAAGGCTGCACAGACTTTGACGTGTAATGTACACCACCAACTTGGTGATTATTCGCTGTCATCTTGTTTTCCTGGGTAGTAGATACCAATCTCTTCATTGATATTAAACGAGTATCCATAGGCAGCCTCAACAACAGAGACTAGGTCATCTACAATATCTTTCCAACTTACATCTTCAGGATATGTTGCATCAAGAATACGTGTTCTATCATGGGCTTTTATTTCTAGTTTGACAGAGAACCTTTCAGTGTCAAAAAAGTCAAAACTATCCATTATGTTTCTCCACAAGATTTAAAAAATGCTCAAGGTCAACTACTGCTAAAGGCTTCGATCTGTTTTGTTTGATAACGACAAGAGGCTCATACTCTGCTGAGTTACCTTCACATTGATTGTAGTAGTTGTATACTGCGATCTTTGCAAGGTTCTTACACTCAACAGAGTATGGAAACAGTTTACGAGCAGCAGGAGACAACTGAACGTCCTCTCCAGACTGACCCATCCCTGTGCTGCGAACATCGTCTGGCTCAAGCGTTGGGAAGCGCTTTAGAATACCATCACGGACTGCTTGCTGTAGTTTTCTGCCTTTTGCTTTGGCGGACTGTGCTTTCATGCTGTAGTCTCTGTTGGTGGTATAAACTTATCACCGAACGATCTCAACATGTAAAGCAGATGTCCGTTCTCCATTGCTCTGTCGTAGCCTAAATGCTCTACGATAACATCCCACATCTCCTGCTCAGTCTTCCCTTCCAACAACTTAGTTGCTCGTTTCTCTCCGATACCGTGTACACCGACAATGTTGTCTACTCGGTCACCAGTGAGAAACTGTTTATAGAAGTTAAACTTAGCAGTCTCTTCATCAATGTAATACAGGAGACCTTTAGCAAAGTTGAAGTGCCAGCCAACAACTTGGTCCAGGTCTTTGTCCAGTGATACAATGATACCTTTATCACCTTTCTCAGTTGCCTCAATGGCAACCGCATCGTCTGCTTCAATCCCTTCCCAGATTGTTGCATCCCAAGACCAAGCGAGATAATCCCTGAGTGCTTGGTAATGGACAGGCTTAACAGTTCCCTTACGATTTCCTTTGTAAGGGACTGTAACGGCAATATCATCCCTGAAGTTGCCCTTACCTGTTAAGTGTAGTGACCACGTGATGCAGTAAGGTAAGTCAAACATAATCATATCTTCAACATACCCTGCCATTTGTTTGATAGCCATCTCTTCCGATTCTTCGTTGGCTGCAAAGCCAATACGGTAGACTAAGATGTCTGCATCAATGATCGCATGATAACACATTAAAGGATTTCGTCCTCGTCATCCTCTTCAACAAGGAGTTCCTCAACGCCTACGTCATCCCCAAACTTGATTAAGTTGGTGACTACGAGTTTCTTCAGAGACGCAGATACGCCTTCCTTGTTCTTGAACTTCCAAGAATACGGCTCAATCAAAGCAATACACTCTGAACCATTGCCGATCTTTACAGCCTGTGGAGATGGAGAACCATCATCCTTTAGCGGAAATCCAGTCAGTTGCATACCATCTGCATCGTAGGTACGCATAGGCAACTTAGACTTACAGGTCACATAGTAACCTTGTCCTTCTTTCTGGTTGACAGGTATTCCCATACCTTCTAATGCATTCACTGCATTGTCACTGAGGTTACAAATATCCATCTGATACTTTTCAGACATTGGATTCATGACATCTGTAGAAGCCCACATAATGTCGCCTTTGATTTTCACACGGTCAGTCATCACATTCTCCTCTTGGTGTGATAAGATCATTATAGCACTGTAAACTCACAGTTTAGTGAGTCTCGTACCAATTGTTGCCGATTTTACTCTCAGCATCTACTGGGCATCTAAAGCCCAAGTTAATCCCTGCTTGTTTCGCAGAGTCTACCATGATTGACGCAACGTCTTCGCCATAGCGATTTGCTGTTTCAATCTGTATTTCATCATGGACAAACGCAACCTGTTGCACAGGTACTTGTCTCTTCCTAAATGTTTTATGTGCTTCAATGCACCACTGTTTAGCTATAATAGCACCACAGCCTTGTAGTAAAGAATTAAGCGCAGCATGTTCAGAGCGCACAAGTATTCTTCTGCCATCTAAGCCAGGAACATAACCCTTCGCTGCCAGCTTCTGAACTTTCTCCATGAGTCGTGACAACGCAGGAGTGTTCGCATAAAAGCGACGGAGGATTTGTTGTCCCTCCTTGGCACCTCCGCCGACAATACTACCAATCTTAGCAGGACCTGCACCATACAACGTCGCATAAATCAAAGTCTTAGCTTGTGGTCTTGTAATACCAGCAGCGTCAGCGTTCTTCTGATGGATGTCGCCATTCAGAAGTTCCTCTGTCCACTCATCGTCCTGCATATAATGAGCAAGACAGCGTAGTTCAATGCCTGATAAATCCGTACCGACAAGAACGTTAGATTCATCGACAGTCCATAGCTTACGACACTCTACACCATATGGTTTAGTCACAGATGGTACTTGTCCCAAATTGGGACTATGGTGTGTCATACGTCCTGTCACTGCACCGTTTGTAATAATCGCACCATGCACTCTGTCGTCGTCATCAACATTCTTTAGCCAAGAGTCCATCAAGCCAACACGTTTCTGAATCATTAAATATTCAGCGATCAATTGAGCCTCTGGAATATCTAATCCTTCAAGAGTACTCTCATCGACAATAGGTTGACCTTTCTCTGTGTGCTTCGTAGGCTTCCAGCCAAGGCCCTGCAGCCGGTCTGCAATCTGCTTGCGAGAGCCTGGATTAAACACAGTGACTTTATCTTTCAGCTGCTTGCCGGTCTTTTCAGACCAGCGTTCCTCTACGATTGGCTCAAATACTTTCTGCATCTCATCTTCAATAACGCCCATTCGATCTGCCAAAGTAGCACGTAATACTTCTGCTTCAATACGATCCAGCTTAAACCCGTGACGCTCTTGCTTAGCACACTCAATAGCAACTTCGTGCTCAATCTGCAGAGAAAGAGACGGGTCTTTCCACTTGTTGAGGTTTTCAGAGAGATACTTGTAGAGTCGCACCGTGAGCGCAACGTCCTGCTTACAGTATTCAACCATCTCTTCAGAGTAACCACCATCGTAGTCTGTGAAGTCGATTTTCTCATCACCAAACCTCTTTCCCCAGGCCCTTAAAGAATGTCCTCCTTCGATTACGGGGTTTAAAAGACGAGACATGATCAGCGTGTCTTCCACCTGAGAGCGCTTGATTCCAACATTCCACAGCCTGTTCAGGACTGGAGCATCGAAACCAATCAGGTTGTGTCCGATTATCTTGTCGTAAGACTTCAGCAAAGAGGCTAAACTTTGTGGCTCTGTATGACATAGCACTTCTCCAGTCTCAACGTCTTCAGTCACACAGACCCAAATCGTACTGTGGGTGGTGTTCGTCTCGATGTCTAGCACTAATTTTTTCACAATCAACCTCTTTAATCACATTGATAATTGTTTCTAGGTCTGTACGAAACCATTCATTCAGAAACTCTATTCCTTTGCTTTGTAGTGTGTTGTGAATATAGGTTTCAGCATCGTGTTGATTTGCAAAGTGTTCTGAGTATTCTACCTTGTAGTCACGAAACGGACTTGAGGTCTGATACCCACGACACCGGTCTGCAGCACTAATTGCCTTCCCAACCTTGTACCACTCAGGCCACGCTGGGTTACTGATAATATAGACATCACCTTCATTGATCTTGTCTAAGTCTTCATGAGACCATGCAGCCTCGAAAGTTGGGTAGCGGCCAGGCTTATGTAATGGATGTGATTTCGGTATGTACTCACCACCTACAAACATTCTTGTCAGGTTTTTCTTTGCATGTGATTCAAGTCGTTGACGGGCTGCTTTAGTAGCGCCTGCATACCAAAGTTCTCCTTTAATTTCAATTACTTTGCGGCTATAGTTCTTAAGATTCTTAATGCTCATAGAGCCTCCTCTTCATCAACTTCAGTCATTCTACCAGTAACTAAACTGTATAGCAATGCACAGGCTTTGCCGGTAATCCCGCTGAACCTGTTCTTGAGTACACGTACATACGTCGTGTTACGTTCGGCTTCATCGTCTGCTTGTCCGTTTCTCTCAAGTCCAATAACCATATCAGACAGTTGAGCAATAGAGCCTGATCCTCTGAGTTGTGCCAGAGACGTTGCAGCCCCTTCTTCATGTCCTCGACTCTCAGGTCTCTTTAGGTGACTCACGCAGATCAATGCAACTCCGGTTTCCTGGACAAGCATTCTGAGTTTCGTCATGATCTCGTCAATGGCTTTACGCTCATCTCCGTTGTTCTGCGCAGAGACGATGATACTAATGTGATCAACAAAGATGTAATCACAGCCAACTACCTTGGCAAGATAGCGGACACGATTAACAATGTTATCCACATCACTGGAACCAAAGTGATCAAATAGAAACAGACGATCTGTACCCAAAGTTTGTTTAAATGCTTCATCTTTCTCAGCCTGTGTTGCTTCGTTGTCTGGAAGATGCAGTAGTTTGTTTGCTGCCAAGGACATCAAAGACAGCCCAGTCTTCCGTGTTGATTCTTCCAAGAACATCAATCCAATATTGGCCTGAGTATTCTGCAGGATATGCCAAATAATCTCTCGTAAAAACTGAGACTTACCTAGCCCTGAGCCTGCTGTTACGGTGACCAGTTCTTGTTGTCTAATCCCATAGGTTAGTTTGTTCAGGCCATCAAAAGGATACTCACACGCAGCCTTCTCTAAAGGCTTCATTACCTCGTCATAAAGGTTACCACCGGCTACGATACCATCTGGAGTCCATCTCTCAGCCCTCCAAAAGATATTGACAAACTCAGCAGACCGATTATCAACCAAGTAATCATTCGCATCCTTCAGCCCATTCACATGCTTCACACAACGTGCTTTGTGACTAAACAACTCTGCACACTTTGCCTGAGCCATTAATCCAGGCTGATCCGCATCAAAGCAAAAGACTACGTTCTCGAAGGAGTCTAGGTAGTCATAGTTCTCTTTGCAGTCCTTCAACGCAGACTGCGCACCGTTACGCACAGAAACAACAGGAGTCTTATAGGACATCATCTGGTGTGCTGATAGGGCATCAAGTTCACCTTCAACCACAAGAATATACTTCTGACCTCCTGAGAACCTTTCTTGTCCAAAGAGGGTTGTAGCCTCTCTCCAGTTCCCCTCAATGGTAAACTCTTTATTCCCATTCTTCCGAACCTTCGCAGCAACACCTTCACCATACGGGAATACAAGATCATCACCTCTGAACCCTACCCCATATGCTTGCATAGCGTTCACAGATATCTTCCTATCCGTCAAAGCCCTGTGAATTATGCCCTCAGACGCATTGTAAGCCTTTGTATGCGATTCTTTTGGTCTCATTGGTATTACCCTACTACTGTGAGCCTCTGTAGACGCTGGAGGCGTTTTCTTTCCACAAGAGAAACATGTCCCCCAGCCGTTATCGTCAATTGCAAAGCCTCTTGAACTTCCGCAGTCTTCACAAGCCATTGAGTGCTTAACAAATGCCATAGGTCTTGATCGCCTCTTCCAGGATTGGGTAGTGTACTGCAGCTGGTGTTGCTTTGCCCTTCGCAGGCGCTAAAGTCTCTGCAGCAGCCTTCCACTTGTCATAGGCGATGTAGTCATCTGCCATGTCTGCTTCGTTGGCTAGAAAGACTGCCCATAGGTAGGCTGATTCACCTGTTAAGCCTGTGTCGCTTAAGTAGGGACGTTGTACAGGGGGTAGTTTACTCATGAGAATTGCTCCATGTCTTGTATACGTTCGTTAACAATGCGGTTGTATTCTTTGATGACCTTGTCCAGTTCATTAGAGAGTCTCAGTAAGGTTTTACTTCTGTTTGCTCTTAAATCACTGTTTAGGTCTTCAAGCACCGCATCATACTGAGGCTCAGGATCATACAGATAATCATCAATACGTGCTCTGAGACTTGTCATAAGGATATACGTATCTACTTCACTCATCGTCTTCGTCCTCTAAGTGGTTCACGCACAGTTGTATATCATCAAGATCACAGTCCATAGCGGTATATTCAGACAGTTTCTCTAAAAAACTCTGTAATCCCCAAGCGTGTACATACTCAGCGTTAACACACATCGCCATGTGTAAAGCAACTTCTTGCGCAGCAACTGCGTTCATTGTGTCCATATCGGTCCTCTGTGTAGTCTACTTAGATACTCAGTATCTCTCAGTTACTCATAGTTATATTTAATACTAATACTAGTTACTGAGTATTACTTCGTATCTACTTAGTACTATATAGTATATAGAGAAGGGTAACAGATTAAACTCACAGTTCATCATCAAGTTCTAAAAAATCTTGAACTGAAATCATGTCTTGGTTCTCTATCGTGATTAAGTCTTCCTTCACATAAGTAAAACAACCATTACAGAGGTCTATGAAGTCCCCTGTCATGGCTGATTTTCTTGTGCTCTCATAGTCGCTTAGGGCTTTGTTGCATGCTTTACAGCGCACGTAGGTTCACTCCTCTTTGTCTTTAATCAAGAAAGATTAGCAACCCAGGCTCACAGTACCAAGCAATTAATCGTCATCAATATAAAAATACATGAACGTTAAGCAGCAAAGCAGAGCCGTTATAAGCGCCTGTGTGTCCATTGTAGTACCTCTGTATTACTTTTCCGTTTAAATCGCTTACAGAGCCTCTCAGAGCGTCTCAGAGGCCTTCCAAGGCTTAGTGATGGACCAGTGCAAGTAAGGGACCGAACCATACCATTGTTTTTCAAAGTCTGTTGTTGTTGGTCTTGGTGTCGGATTACGTCCTCTGATTGGTGGTAACGTCAACTCCAAATCGTCTTTACGCTTCGATAAGACTTTACGCACTGCTGAAGGCTTTTTGCCAATTGCTTCGCTGATTTGTTTAGACGTAGCACCCTGCGCCACCATGCGACGCAGTGTACACACTTGGTCCTCTGTCCAGTTTTTAATTATAATCACGTTCAGCCATCCAGTTTCTGTATAGTACCTCGCCCTTCTCACAGTCTAAATCTGCGTCATACGCTTTAAAGTAGTCTGTAAAGTCTTCGTTATTTGTGTAGTACTCTTTGCACAATGTTTCCACTTCAGCCTCTGAAAGATTCCCCTTCCAGGCTCCGAAATCATTACCAAAGCCTTCGTTTAGATCGAATAACATTTCTAATATTTCCTCTCTCTGTTCGTCTTCTAACCACTCGAACCAGTCTATGAACTGTGGTTCTTCTCGGTCTTCAAAGTACATAATTTATCCTCTGATCATCCACCAGCAGAACCCAACACAATACACAAAGATTATAAGGGCTGCTCCGTTATCTATTCCTAGGAGTTGGGATTCAATCATAATATATTGACCAACTCAACAAGGCGTAGTATTAAGTCCACCAATTCAATCATATTGTTTCCTCATCCCATCTCAGTCCATTAAATATATGACAAACAACATCTACTGTCCAACTATTACCTAAAGCGTGATAGCGTCTGGTATTACTAACACCTTCTGTATATCCATCTGGAAACGTTTGTAGCCGTTCGCATTCTGTTGGTGTTAGTTTTCTGTACGTTGTCTCTGAAGTAATGATTTTAGGCTCTCTGTTGCCTCCAGAACAGGTATTTAATGTTGGTGCTTTACCATCAATACTGTAAACACGCTTCAAAATATCATGGCCATTTAAGTCAGCTTCGCCTTCTTGGATACAGTCTGTAAATACAAGCTGTCTACGTTTCTTGTTAAAATATTGTTTCAGGTTTCCTCCTTTATAATATGACGCATCCAGACAATATGATTTGTCTCTATCTACCCAACCTTCATCGTCTAATATGTCTTTTAACAATATTCCTTGGTCTTCGATGTTCCAATCAAAATTGATGTTAGTCCAATAGAGACGCTTTCTGTTCTGTGCTGATACTAATGCGCTGTTTATTTCTATTGGGTTAACACCAAGCATGTCTGTTATTACGTCCTCTGATTCCTTTTTCATTTTGACGTTTTCCAACAGGAAATACTTAGGCTTGCATTCTTTTAACAATCTCACAAATTCAAAGAACAATTGTGATCTAGGATCGTTAAAGTTTAATTGTTTGCCCGCAAAACTGAATCCTTGGCAAGGACTCCCACCTATAATCAAATCAATTTTATGTGGGATGTCAGCAGCTGAGATATTTGTCACACTTCCAAGCTGTACTGTGTCCGGATAGTTTTTATTAGCTATCTTGATCGCATAAGGATCAATTTCACAAGCGTAATAGTTATCTACTTTAATCCCTGCACGTTCAAGCGCAACACGTCCGGCACTAATGCCGTCAAACAGTGATAATACGTTCATGCTACTTCCTCAATTGGTTTAAAACGCTGTTCAACTTTCTGCATCACTTCATGCTTCAAGATCTGGAACGCCATCATCGTAATGTGTTTATCTAAACTTGTAAATTCCATGCCTAACTCATCCAACCATTCTGCACAGTCAGTGTACAGCTTGAAATCATGTTGGCGCACATAATGAACCAAGTCCCAAGCGTTAGCGTAATATATGACGTGCTCACTGCCATCAACTGTGACATGAACATAATCATCCCAGTCTTCGAACTTCCAAGCCTCTTTAGACTGACGCTGTTCTTCCTTCACCGATTCAAATAGATCTGTGATGATTGTTGTATATGTTTCGTAGTTCATGATGTTTATTCCTTTATCTAATGAATATGAGGACACTTTAACAGCTTTTACAGCCTGTGCACGCTTGTTAGACTAAAGTATAACCTGGCTTGGAAGTACTGTGAATTTATACAGTCTTTTGAAACTACGTGGGTACTACATAGACTCTCACACTTCAACTACATAGCCTGCAAAGTTGGCATAGTTTTTGCTAATGCACAGCCTGTGCCAGGACTACATAGCCTGCAAAGTTGGCATAGAAATTGCATAGTATTTTATAGGCGTGGGGGTTGGCATAGTTATTGCAGACTAGCAAGAATCGTGCCAGGTTTCGTAGCCTGCAAAGTTGGCATAGTTTTTGCTACTGCAAAGTCCGTGCCAAGTCTGCGCAGCCTGTGGAGTCATCGATGCCCCGGGGAGGGCTACGTAGTCTGTATTATTTTTGCAGTTGCTACATAGACTTGCAAGAGGCTAAAAATACTAAAAAGACTGTATAAACATACAGCAATAAGTAGCTACATATGCTTTATAACCTACTGAAAAGTAACTAGAAACTAAAAAGACTGTAATTTTATACAGTTTTTAGAGAAAAGGCTTGACAAAATACTTGACTTGTGCTTGGAAATATGGTAGACTGTACAGGTTATTGGGTAAAGTGTTGAACTCCAATGGAAAATGATGAGAAAACAACAATACAGACTGTAGAAATCCTTGAAGAGAAGGAAAAGAAGCCTCCAGCGAAGCGTGGTAGGCCTCGTAAGGCTGACGTAGAGGCTAAGAAGCGTGGTAATCGAGGTGTGCGTGGTAGGCCTCCTGGAGATGCTGCAAGGATTAATGAGTTTAAGGCCCGCTTGTTAGCAACATCGGGCGACAAAGTGATTAATAAGATCATCAACATTGCGTTAGATGATGAACACCCTGGTCAGATGGCTGCACTGAAGATGTGTATGGACAGGGTATTGCCTGTATCTTACTTTGAAAAGGATAAGGCAACGAATGGACGTAGTGCAGTGAGTATTACGATCACTGGTGTAGGCGGTGAAACAACAATTGTAGGTGGTGAGGAGCCTGAGGGAGAAGTTTATGAGCATGACGATTCCGAATAGTGTACGGAACATCATACAAGGGATTTTAAATAATGAGGGTGGCTTTCAAAACGATCCTGACGACACTGGCAATTATGCCGATGGTGTACTTGTGGGTACTAATTTGGGTATTACACCCACTGCCTTGGCTGCGTTTCGTGGAGTCGATGTAAGTGAGATTACAGAAGAAGATATCAGAGGGTTGACAGAGAAAGAGGCTACTGAGATCTATGCACAGGACTACTACTATGCTCCTGGCTTTGACAAGATTGACAACGATTACTTAAGAGAGAACGTTGTAGACATGGCAGTCAACGCAGGACCTGCACAGGCAACGAAGTTACTACAACGTCTCGCTGGTGTTTCTGCTGATGGTATTCTTGGACCAATGACAACTGAGGCTGTGAATAACGCAGGGATTAGTACGAATGATTATTCGACTGAGCGTAAGCGTTTCTACTTAGACTTGGTGCTCAATGATCCGATTAAGGTCAAGTATCTACCAGGATGGGCCTTCAGAGCAGACAAGTATAAGACGCAGGATGGTGAAGGTGTTATTCCGTTGGCTGCACAGGCGGAGGTAGACGAAGAAATAAAAAAGCCTGTAGCCGCTTTGCCTGAGGACATGGTTGCACAGGTCCCTGCAAAAGCGGTAGCAGATCAAGTAAGTTCATTTGATAATGAATTGCTTGGATTTAACGAAGAGTTCTTTATTGATCCGATGCTTGTACCGGAGTATAACCCACAGAATGTCTGAGTTAAAGGTTGAGTTACTTCCTTGGCAACAAGACGTATTTAATGCTGAAGAGCGTTTTAAGGTAGTTGCTGCAGGCCGACGTTGTGGTAAATCACGACTGGCTGCTTGGATGTTGATACTGAATGCATTACAGTCTGAGAGAGGTCACGTATTCTATGTAGCCCCTACACAGGGACAGGCACGGGATATTATGTGGGGAACTCTGATAGAACTTGCACACCCAGTGATTAGTAGTTCGCATGTGAATAATATGCAGATCAAGTTAATCAACGGAGCAACGATATCTCTAAAGGGTGCTGATAGACCTGACACGATGCGTGGTGTCTCTCTGAAGTTCCTTGTAATGGATGAGTATGCAGATATGAAGCCACAGGTTTGGGAGGAAGTACTGAGACCTGCATTGGCTGACCAGAAGGGTGAGTGTTTGTTCATCGGAACACCGAAGGGACGTAATCACTTCTATGAGTTGTACAAGTATGCAGAGTTATCAGAAGATGATACCTACAAGGCTTGGCACTTCACATCCTACGACAATCCTCTGCTAGACCCGGAAGAGATTGATACGGCTAAGAAGTCAATGAGTTCCTATGCATTCAGACAGGAGTTCATGGCATCGTTTGAGGCGCTAGGCTCTGAAATCTTTAAAGAGGATTGGGTTAAGTTTGGTGAAGAACCTGAAGTAGGTGATTACTATATCGCAGTGGACTTGGCAGGTTTCGCAGATGTTGCCAATGCAAAGTCTGCAAAGAGTAAACGCTTGGATAACACCGCCATTGCCATTGTCAAAGCAAATGAAGATGGTTGGTTTGTTAAGGATATTGTACACGGGCGTTGGGAAATTAAAACCACTGCACGTAAAATCTTTGAAGCGGTACACAGATACCGTCCTGTTGCTGTTGGGATTGAGAAGGGTGCATTGAAGAATGCGGTACTTCCATACTTAACAGATTTAATGAAGTCGAAACAAAGGTTCTTTCGTATTGAAGAACTGACACACGGTAATCAGAAAAAGACTGATCGAGTTGTGTGGGCGCTACAAGGACGTTTTGAACACGGACAGATTACTTTGAATGAAGGTAATTGGAATACTGAGTTCTTGGACGAACTATTCCAGTTTCCTAATCCGCTAGTACACGATGACTTAGTGGATGCATTGGCGTACATAGACCAGTTAGCAAAAGTTGCTTACTACTATGACTACGAAGAAGATGACTTTGAAATTCTAGATGAAATATCGGGGTACTAAGCAGTGGATTATGAGAATCGCTCAATGATGTTAGCAGGACTTGAAAACTGGGTTATCCATAAGTGTGACCAGTGGAGAGATCACTACGAAGCAAACTACGAACAGAAGTTTGATGAATACTATCGCTTGTGGCGAGGTATCTGGGACCCTTCAGATAAACTCAGAGAATCAGAACGTTCACGGATTATCTCACCGGCATTACAACAGGCTGTAGAGTCTGCAGTTGCTGAGGTTGAAGAAGCAACATTTGGGCGTGGGAAATGGTTTGACATTAAAGATGACTTAGGTGATCAGAATCCAATTGACATTCAGCAGATTCGTGGTCAGCTAGACGAAGACTTTAAGCGTACTGGTATCCGTAAGGCTGTTGCTGAGTGTTTGATTAACTCTGCAGTATTCGGTACAGGTATGGCTGAGATTATCTTGGAAGAAAACATTGAGATGCGTCCAGCAACACAGCCGATTATGGATGGTGCAATGCAATCCTACGGTGTTATGGAGCAGGATCGCTTTGTTGTGAAGTTACGTCCTGTGCTACCTCAGAATTTCTTAATTGATCCAGTTGCTACAAACATTGAAGAGGCACTTGGTGTTGCAATTGATGAGTATGTACCAAAGCATACCATTGAGCGTGGGATTGAATCAGGAATCTACAGAGACGTAGACTTAGAAGCGTCATACCTCGACACAGATTTAGAGCCTGACAAAGAACTCACCATGTATGAAGAGGACAAAGTACGCCTAACAAAGTACTACGGTCTTGTTCCTGCTGATTTGTTCTATGACGCAATTAAAGAAGAAGATGAAGAAGAATACTTCGGAGAGAAGAAAGACAGTAAGTACATTGAAGCCATTGTAGTCATTGCGAATGGTGGTCAGTTACTGAAGGTTGAAGAAAACCCATACATGATGCAGGATCGTCCTGTCATCGCATTCCCTTGGGATGTTGTTCCAGGGCGTTTCTGGGGACGTGGTATTTGTGAGAAGGGCTACAACGCTCAGAAGGCACTTGACACAGAACTTCGTGCACGTATTGATGCGCTAGCACTCACAGTACATCCAATGCTCGCTGTAGACGCTTCTAGACTACCTCGTGGTGCGAAGATGGAAGTACGTCCAGGTAAGACATTACTGACTAACGGTGATCCTCGTGAGATTCTACAGCCATTTAAGTTTGGCAACTTAGACGGCAACACCTTTAATCAGGCTGCATCTTTGCAGGCAATGGTACAACAAGCAACCGGCGCAGTAGACGCTGCAGGTATCCCAGGTTCTATTAATGGGGAGTCAACGGCTGCAGGTATCTCAATGGGGTTAGGAGCAATTATCAAGCGTCACAAGCGGACTTTGATTAACTTCCAAGACTCATTCCTTCTCCCGTTTGTTCAGAAGGCTGCATGGCGTTATATGCAGTTTGACCCTGAGTTGTACCCAGTGCAGGACTACAAGTTCACTGCATCTTCTTCACTTGGAATCATTGCACGGGAATACGAAGTAACTCAGTTGGTTCAGTTGTTA
>Ga0209654_1000706_pt1 | contig 30834 bp, 27 predicted proteins | sample SaaInl1SG_22_DNA_FD_184646 | JGI IMG/M metagenome (GOLD analysis project Ga0209654, IMG submission 184646) | Marine microbial communities from expanding oxygen minimum zones in the Saanich Inlet - ESP_161SG_22_DNA (SPAdes) (version 2) | ecosystem: Environmental > Aquatic > Marine > Intertidal... | reverse complement strand
AAAGCGCCATGGCAAGAATGTAGGTCTTTTCTACGTTAATTCCAGCCGCCCTGGCCGCATCGGGATTGAAGCCGACCATGCGCAGACGGAAACCAATTGTGCTTCTTTCCATCAACCACCAAAACACGACTACGGAGATGAGCGCAATGATTAGGCCCCAGTGCAAGGAGTAGCCGTCTCCGAGCAGTTTCGGAAACAATGCCGTCTCGGCGGCAGGATCAGCCTTCGGGTTGCCGCTTGCACGCGACTCCTGAAGAAGGGCAGGATCTCGCATTAGGAAAGTGAAGAAGTAAAGCGCAATGTAATTCATCATGATTGTAAGGATCACCTCGTGAGCCCCAGTTCTGGCCTTTAAAAAGCCGACCAGCGCACCTAACAGTGCAGCGCCTGCGATGCCAGCAATCAAAGCGACAACCATGTGGATAACCAGCGGTAGTTCGAGCCTGGTTGCCACATAGGTTGCGAAAATCATTCCAAAGATCAACTGACCTGTTCCACCAATGTTAAATAGACCAACCCTAAAGGTCAGTCCAATGCCAAGGCCTGCAGCTATTAGTGGTGCGCCCAACCTGAGGGTCTCAGTTAGTGGCCTGATTGCCCTATCAAAAGTCTCGGCATCAAAGTTATAAATGGAACCCTTGAATAGTGCTCCATAGCCATCACTCACCACAGCTGCAGCTGCGCTAAAAGCATCGCTTGGGCGAGCAAAAATATATCCGAGTGATTCAATGAATTCTTTATTAGAGCCGATCATGAACAGCGCTCCAACCAGGAAGCCGAGAATGATTGCAATAACCGTGCGGATGAAGCCTCCGGAAAGGATTTCCTTCATGACCTGGGAGGTCATGTTGTCAGATTTGTTGATGTCGCTCATGCGGTCACTCCGGCCATTAGCTTTCCAAGGTCTTCTCTTGAGGTGGCTGGGTCAACGACTCCAACAATTTTCCCCCGGTACATAACTGCAATTCGATCGGCTAGTGCAAGCACCTCGTCAAGCTCTGTTGAGATCAACACCACAGCCTTGCCGGCATCGCGCTCCGAGATGATGCGCTCATGAATGAACTCGATTGAGCCAACATCTACACCTCTTGTTGGCTGCGACGCAATCAGAAGATTGATTTCACGTGAAAGTTCCCTGGCAACCACAACCTTCTGTTGATTACCTCCTGAAAGCTTGCTGGCAGGCGTTTCAGCCGAAGGGGTTCTCACATCAAACTCTTCGATGAGTTCGTTGGCGATTTTCGTACGAGCCGCAAAATTGATGTTCAGGCCCTTGGTGAATCTGGACTTATAAGAAGAGTTCAGCATCAGGTTCTCTGCAACAGAAAATTCTGAAACCAGCCCGTCGGTCTTTCTGTCTTCCGGAATAAAGCCAAGGCCGCTGTCAAGAGACTGCCGAACTGTGGCGTTTGATATTTCCTTGCCATTCAAACTTGACTTGCCGTCTTTGCCGAGGGGCCTGCGAAGCCCCAGCAGAAACTCTGCCAATTCTGTCTGGCCGTTACCCTGAACTCCTGCAAGAGCGAGAATCTCACCCTCGTGAACTTCGAAACTCACGTCATTGACTGCCTTCTGAAATCTGTCGTCGAGTACGCTGATGTGCTCCACTGCAAGCACGACTTTGCCGGGGGCTGCACGCTTCTTGTCCACGGTCAAGATGACCTCTCGCCCAACCATTAACGAGGCCAACTCTGAAGTCGAGGCATCGGGTTTTGCGGTGCCGACAACTTTGCCAAGACGAATCACCGTGATCCGGTCTGCAACCGCCTTCACCTCACGAAGTTTGTGGGTAATGAAAACAATCGAAGTCCCACTCTTTGCAAGCTGCCTCATGATCTCCATGAGCTCATCGGTTTCCTGTGGAGTCAGAACCGCAGTGGGTTCGTCCAAAACCAAGACTTTTGCATCCCGGGAAAGAGCCTTGATAATCTCAACGCGCTGCTGTACCCCCACCGGAAGGTCCTCAATTAGTGCGTCAGGGTCAACATTGAACCCGAAGCGCTCTGAAATCTCTACTACGTTTTTCCTGGCTGTCGCCACGTCCATGACGCCGAGCGCCTTGGTTGGCTCATGCCCCAGAGCCACATTCTCGGCAACCGTGAAAACTGGAATCAACATAAAGTGCTGGTGCACCATGCCGATTCCGGCCAACATGGCGTCCCCCGGACCGGAAAAATTCTGCTTGACTCCGTCAAGCTCAATGTGCCCCGCGTCAGCGGTGTAGAGACCGTAGAGGACGTTCATTAGGGTCGATTTACCTGCACCATTTTCACCCAGAAGTGCATGGATTTCACCGGGTTCAATTACAAGATCAATCGCGTCGTTGGCAACTAGCGCACCAAAGCGCTTGGTAATTCCGGAAAGTTCTAATTTCAAGGTGCACTCCTTTGTGCGATTACTCTATTCGAAAAGCTGCAAGCAAAAAGGGCCGCGAGGTTTCCCCGCGGCCCCTCATGCTAGTTACTAGCTAAGTGGGTCAACTTCACCAGCAATGATGCCGGCTTCTAGCTCCACTAGTCGAGCCTTGGTCTCGTCAGAGATCTTCGAGTCGAAGTCGTAGAACGGGCTTAGGCCAGTTCCACCGTTCTGCAGGGTACCAACGTAAGGGTCACCCGAGAAGGATCCACCGGCTGATAGCTCTGCAATGATGTCGTATACCGCGTTGGTCATGCGCTTCTCAGCTGAGGTCAGAACATACTCTGCATACTCTGGGCTGGTAAGAGCAACGTCCTTGTCAACACCGATCATTACGCCATCGATGCCGGCTTCCTTGATTGCTTCAGAAACAGCACCGAACTGGTCTCCGCCAACTGGGAACAGAACGTCTGCTCCGTCGTTAACCAAAGCAGCGGCGATTGACTTTGAGGTTCCCGAGTTAGGAACGAAGTCACCGATGAACTGACCGGTTTGTCCCATTGGGTCCCAACCAACAACGGTCACTTCTTCTCCGCTGTCAGCTGCATAGGCCATAGCACCGTAGTAAAAGCCGTCCATGAAGTCAGTTACGGCTGGAATCTGCAATCCACCGTAGGTTCCAACTACCTTGGTTGTTGAGTATGAAGCTGCTAGGTAGCCAGCTAGGTAAGAAGACTGGTTCATTGTGTAGGTAACAGGCTTCAGGTTTGCATTGCCCTCTGAGTATCCGTCAATCGTGACGAAGTACATGTCTGGGTTAGCAGCGGCGGCCAAGTTCACGTCAGCAATTAGGTTGAAACCAACCGCGAAGGTAACGTCGCAGGATGCGTCAACCATCGCCTGTAGGTTTGGCGCGAAGTCCTCAGCAGAGCTTGACTCAGCGTCAGCACTCTGGGTGCCGAGCTCGGCCTCTGCCTTTAGTAGGCCGTCATAAGCTGCCTCGTTGAATGACTTGTCGTTCCAGCTACCTTCATCAGAAACTGCACAAGCCAAGAAATCAATGGCTGGTGCTGCTTCCTCGGTTTGAGTAGCGGTTGCTGTCGCGGTTGGCTCGTCCTCTGGGGCAGCGGCACAACCGGAAAGCACTAGTGCTGATGCGCTCAGTAGAGCGAATGCAGCAGATGCATTACGTAGCTTCAAGGTTCCTCCTGAATTAGTGACAGCGCCCTTATGGCGCCATTTGATTTCATCACTCTATCGCTAGCAAGATTGCGAAAACACTAGAAACTCAATGTTTATCATTTTGCAATCTTGGCTGCCTACAAAAGGTCTGAATGCCCCGTTTGTTTCAGGGCCTCAACCAAGGCCTTCACTTTTTGAGCGTGCTCTTTTGTGGTCACGAGAAGAGCGTCTGGTGTGTCGACAACAATCACGTCTTCAAGACCAATCAGTGCTACTAGGCGATTGGTTTCACTCACTAGGATTCCCGAAGAAGAATCAGATAGTACTTTGGCGGAACCCAGCACTGCCAGATTGTTTGTTGCCCCCTGAGACTGCAATTCCGCGATAGCTGCGAAGTCTCCGACATCGTGCCACTCGAAGTCTCCTGGAATAACTGAAACAAGACCCATTCTTGACGCCGGCTCAGCAACCGCATAGTCGATGGCAATCTTCTCAAGCTTCGGCCAGATCTGGTCAAGCTTTGCTACCCGTTCAGCGGTGTCCCAGTGCTTAGCCAGTTCCATTACGCCTGCATGCAAGGCAGGCTGAGTCTTGGCTAAAACCTCAAGCAGCAACTTGGCTGGAGCGATGAACATGCCCGCATTCCACAGATATTCGCCCGTGGAAATAAAGTTCTTGGCTTTTTGAATGCTTGGTTTTTCTACAAACTCTGCAACCTCAAACCCTTGAGTGTTTGCAATTGCGGAACCTTTTTTGATGTAGCCAAAGGCAGCCGAGGCTTCGGTTGGGACTATACCTATAGTCACCAATCGCCCCGTTGCAGCAAGTTCAATCGAGGCCTCGATGGCCGCGAGGAAGTTTTCGTCGTCTTTGATCACGTGATCTGCTGCAAAAGAGCCGATGATCACCTCGGGGTCTCTTGCATAAAGCACCGCTGCTGCAAGAGCGATAGCCGCTGTTGAGTCCTTGGGGGAAGGTTCGAGAATTAGGTTTGCCTGATCAAGTTCAGGCAACTGGCTCGCGACCAGGTTGGCGTGAACATCGCCGGTAACAATCATTTTGTTGTTCCCCGCAATCGGGGTTAGCCGATCCCAGGTGTCCTGAAGCAAGGTTTGCCCTGAACCGGTTAGGTCGTGGAGGAATTTGGGAGTGCTGGCCCTGGAAAGTGGCCAGAGCCTTGAACCGACTCCACCGGCTGGAATGATTGCGAAAAAATGATCGCCGCCACGTGTCTTTGAGCTGTCCATGATTTCACCCTAGATGTTCTTGGTTTCAAGCAAAAGGTTAGCTTGCTCTGGGTTAGACTTGAAGACAAATCGTATCTATCCATGGAGGCTAGTTTGGCAATTCGGCCAGCAGGGACCCTTTACCGAGGCAAAGTCGGCATGTGGTCCTGGGTACTACACCGCATTAGTGGCGTAGGAATATTTTTCTTTTTGCTTGTTCACGTGCTCGATACCGCGCTGGTTCGAGTTAGCCCGGAGGCCTACAACATCGTCATCGAGTCCTACAAGACCCCGGTTGTCGGTCTTGCCGAACTTGGACTTGTCGGAGCCATCTTGTTTCACGGTCTAAATGGTTTACGAGTTATCGCAATCGACTTTTGGTCGAAGGGAACTAAGTACCAGGCGATCATGTTTTGGGCTGTTATTGCGATAACAGTAGTAGCAGTGGGGGCATTCACCCCGCTGCATCTTGCAAGAGTATTTGGTCACTAGGGGTTGATGATGAGCGTAACAATCGAAACACCGGCGAAGCCTAGAACTCGCAGGCAGGCCAACCTAGAAAAGTACGGCTGGCTGTTTATGCGAATCAGCGGGCCACTTCTTGTGGTTCTGGTTTTCACTCACCTCGTTGTCAACCTGGTAGTTGGCGAGGGTATCAAGGCCATCGACTTCGCATTCGTTGCAGGCAAGTGGGCAGACCCGTTCTGGCAGGTCTGGGATCTCGCAATGCTGTGGCTTGCGCTAATTCATGGAACAAATGGCATGCGCACCATTGTCAATGACTACACCGAAAAGGTGAAAGTTCGTGTTGCCCTGGGTACAACGCTGTGGGCCGTATGTGGCCTCTTGATTCTGCTAGGCACCTTGGTCATCTTCACCTTTGACCCCTGCCCCGCAGGAGCTAACCCGGAACTCCTCGCATCATTTTGCCCAGCACAGTAAGTAAATAAGTAAGGAAAACACAGTGTCGCAACAAGAAACTGCTGACAGCAACATCACCTATCACACCTTTGACGTACTGATTGTTGGTGCCGGTGGTGCTGGAATGCGAGCTGCAATTGAGGCAGGGGCGGGCGCTAACGTCGGTGTGATCTCCAAACTGTTCCCAACCAGAAGTCACACCGGTGCAGCTCAGGGCGGTATGGCCGCAGCACTTGCCAACGTGGAAGAAGACAGCTGGGAGTGGCACACTTTTGACACCGTTAAGGGTGGCGACTACCTGGTGGACCAAGACGCAGCTGAAATTCTTGCTAAGGAATCAGTTCAGGCAGTTATTGATCTAGAGAACATGGGCCTGCCCTTCAACAGAACCCCAGAGGGAAAGATCGACCAGCGACGCTTTGGTGGTCACACCCGCGATCACGGTAAGGCTCCGGTTAGGCGTTCTTGCTACGCAGCCGACCGCACTGGTCACATGATCTTGCAGACTCTTTACCAAACTTGCGTAAAGCTTGGAATTAACTTCTTCAACGAGTTCTATGTTTTGGACCTTGTTATGAACGAAGGCAAGCCAGCCGGTGTTGTGGCTTACGAATTGGCTACCGGAGACATCCACGTTTTCTCTGCCAAGTCAATTGTTTTTGCAACCGGTGGCTTTGGGAAAATCTACAAGACAACTTCAAACGCTCACACTCTTACCGGAGACGGTGTTGCGATTGCCTTTAGGCGTGGCATCCCTCTGGAAGACATGGAGTTTTACCAGTTCCACCCGACCGGCCTTGCTGGTCTTGGAATTCTGCTTTCAGAAGCTGCCCGCGGTGAGGGTGGCATCTTGCGAAACGCATCCGGAGAGCGCTTCATGGAGCGCTATGCACCGACCATCAAGGACCTGGCTCCCAGAGACATGGTCGCACGGGCCATGGCCAATGAGGTTCGCGAAGGTAGAGGTGCAGGACCAAACAAGGACTATGTTCTTCTCGACCTCACTCACCTTGAGCCTGCAGTTATTGACGCAAAGCTTCCCGACATTACAGAGTTTGCAAGGACCTACCTCGGAGTTGAGCCATACACCGAGCCGGTTCCAGTGTTCCCAACAGCTCACTACGCAATGGGTGGCATTCCTACAAACATCAAAGCAGAAGTTCTTTCTGACAACGACACCGTAATTCCAGGTCTGTATGCGGCTGGAGAGTGTGCTTGCGTCTCTGTCCACGGAGCAAACCGTCTTGGCACCAACTCGCTTCTGGATATCAACGTCTTCGGAAAGCGCGCCGGTCAGTACTCGGTGGAATACGCCAAAACTGCCAAGCAGGTTCCAATGCCTGCAAATGCCGCGGACGACGTAATTGCCATGATCGAGAAGGTCCGCAAGTCAAAGGGCAAGGAAAAAATTGCCCAGCTTCGCAAGGAGCTCCAGGACTCGATGGACAAGAACGCTCAGGTTTTCAGGACCGAGGAGACTCTGAAAGAGGCAATGGAGAAAATCCAAGAGCTTCGAGGCCGCTATGAGAACATTTCGATTCAGGACCAGGGCAAACGCTTCAACACCGACTTGCTAGAGGCAATCGAGCTCGGCTTCCTTCTTGATTTGGCAGAGGTCACGGTAGTTGCATGCCGCGAGCGCCGTGAATCACGAGGTGCTCACTTGCGCGAGGACTACACCGAGCGCGATGACAAGAAGTTCATGGTTCACTCCATGGTTTACCAGCAGGACAAGGTTTCAAAACAAACCGGAACCAACATGAAGATCGACTGGAAGCCAGTCGTTGTGACCAACTACCAGCCGATGGAGCGAAAGTACTAATGGCGACTACAGCTGCACCAGTAATTGACTCATTCACAGTCACACTATTTATCCGTAGGTTCAACCCAGAGGTTGACACTGAGCCAAAGTGGGTCGACTACGACGTTGAGATGTTTGGCACCGACCGGGTGCTGGACGCACTCCACAAGATCAAGTGGGAGCAAGACGGGTCGCTAACCTTTAGGCGCTCTTGTGCTCACGGTGTGTGTGGATCGGATGCAATGCGCATCAATGGTCGCAACCGCCTTGCCTGCAAAACCCTGATCAAGGACCTGGACATATCTCAGCCAATCTACGTTGAGCCAATCAAGGGCCTACCGGTTGAAAAAGACCTGATCGTTGACATGGAGCCTTTCTATAAGGCCTACAGAGACATCAACCCATTCTTGATTGCAAGCGACAAGCCATCCAAGGAAAGACTTCAGTCTCCTGAGGACCGTGCCCGCTTCGATGACACCACAAAGTGCATCCTTTGTGCCGCCTGCACCACCAGCTGCCCAGTGTTCTGGACAGATGGTCAGTACTTTGGGCCGGCTGCAATCGTGAACGCTCACCGCTTCATCTTTGACTCAAGAGATGAGGGCGCAGAGCTCCGCATTGACATCCTGAACGACAAAGAGGGTGTTTGGCGCTGCCGCACAACTTTCAACTGCACCGAGGCTTGCCCGAGGGGTATCGAGGTCACAAAAGCAATTGCCGAGGTTAAGCAAGCAATTCTTCGGGGAAGACCCTAAACAACTTGGCTGTTAGAGCTTCCCATGACAATTAATCGAAGAGTCGCTCTAACCGGTGCCATGGCTGCAGGAGGGGCACTAACCCTCGCAGCCTGTGCAGCGGAGCCAGAGGTCGCAACCACTACCCCGCCCAGTGCAACCGTGGAAGATGCTCCAACAGAACCAACCGGTGAGCAGCTCCTTGGGCCAGTGACTGAAGTCATGGTCGGCTCAGGCAAGAAGTACGAAATCAGCGCTGCGTTGACGATTCTTGTAACCAGACCCAATGAAGACACCTTCAGAGCCTTCAACGCATCCTGCACTCACTCCGGCTGCATAGTCACGGGAGTGAGAGACAACCAGATTGCCTGCGGTTGTCACGGTGCAAGATTTGATCCTGATTCAGGCGAGGTGCAGGCAGGTCCTGCAAGATCACCGCTTGGCAAAATAATGATTGAAGTGCGCGGTTCAGACCTCTACGCAATCATCTAGCTCCTAGATTTATCTAGATGCTAAAAATTGCCAGCGTAAATGTAAACGGAATTAGAGCCGCAGCCAGAAAAGACATGGCTTCCTGGCTGCATCAATCATTACCCGACGTGCTTTGCCTGCAAGAAGTAAGAGCGCCGAGCGAAGACCTCATTGAACTTGCAACAAACGGGCCGCTTGCGATTGCAAGCGGCTGGGAAATAGCAGACCACGTTGCAAGCGCCAAGGGAAGAGCGGGCGTTGCAGTGCTGTCAAAGCACAAAATCCTCTCTACCAGTACAAAGCTTGGCCCTGAAGACTTTGACTCTGCTGGTCGCTGGCTAGAGGCCGAAATGGAGATTGCTGGTCAAGTTGTCACGATCATCAGCTGCTACGTTCACTCCGGTGAAGTAGACACCCCCAAACAGGTTGAGAAATACAAGTTTTTGGATGCGATGACCATTCGCATGCAGGAACTACTTGACTCTGGAAAGCTGGCGGTTGTTGTCGGTGACCTAAATGTGGGTCACACCGAACTTGACATTAAAAACTGGAAGGGAAACCTGAAAAACTCAGGCTTTCTGCCAGAAGAACGTGCCTACTTCGATGGATTTCAGCAAATGGGTTGGGTTGATGTTGGAAGGCAGGCTCACCCCGACACACCAGGCCCTTATTCCTGGTGGTCCTACCGAGGCCAAGCATTCGACAACGACGCAGGCTGGAGGATTGACTATCAACTGGCAACCCCAAACCTTGCAAAGCTAGTCAAGAGTTATCAGGTTGATCGAGCACCAAGCTATGACACCAGGTGGAGCGATCACTCCCCCGTCGTGGTTGAATACGAGCTATAGGAAAAATTATGACTAAGCCAAACTTGCTATCAGGCATGCAGCCTTCGGCTGCCAGCCTTCACCTGGGTAACTACCTCGGCGCACTCACGCAGTGGGTAAAGATGCAGGATGAATTCAACGCCTTCTACGTAATCGTAGATCTGCACGCCATTACCGTGCCGCAAGACCCCAAGCTACTGAGGGAAAACACCAGAAGAACCGCCGCTCAATACATTGCAGCCGGTCTAGACCCCAATCAGTCCTCTTTGTTTGTCCAGTCACACGTCCCTGCACACGCCCAGCTTGCCTGGGTCTTGAACTGCATTACCGGCTTCGGGGAAGCGTCAAGAATGACGCAATTCAAGGACAAGAGCCAAAAGGGTGGATCGGATAACTCCTCCGTTGGCTTGTTCACCTACCCGATTTTGCAGGCTGCAGACATCCTGCTTTATCAACCGACTGCGGTTCCGGTCGGCGAAGATCAGCGCCAGCACCTAGAGCTGACCCGAGACCTCGCAATGCGCTTTAACTCTCGGTTTGGGGAGACCTTTGTAATCCCCCAGGCTCATATCCTCAAGGAGAGCGCAAAGATCTATGACCTTCAGGTTCCGACAGCAAAGATGTCCAAATCTGCTCAAGACCCCAAGGGTCTTATCAACCTCATGGACGAACCGGGCCAGATCTTGAAGAAAATAAAGTCCGCCGTCACCGACACCGATGGTGAAATCAAATTTGACCCAGAGGCCAAGCCAGGCGTCTCGAACCTTATTGGAATTCAAGCTTCGCTGAGTGGAGAAAAAGTTGCTGACATAGTCTCACGCCTCGCAGGCCAAGGCTATGGAGCACTAAAGGCAGAGGTTGCTGAGGTAGTAGTCGAAAGCCTGCGCCCAATTAGAGAACGAACCAATGAGCTGCTTGCAGACTCAGCCGAGTTAGATCGACTCTTGGCCAAGGGTGCCGAAAAGGCGAATGAACAGGCAGAGAAAACTCTTGGTCGGGTCTATGAAAATCTAGGACTTGTCAGACCCCTCTAGGAATTTAACTTTCCAAAAGAGTATTGTTCTATTCATAAGCACAGTTCTTCGGGGTCAGTGAAAATCTGAGCCGGCGGTAAAGTCCGCGACCCGACTGAAAGCATTGCAACCAGCAATGCAAATTCAGGCGGTTGATCTGGTGAAATTCCAGAACCGACGGTTAAAGTCCGGATGGTAGAAGAACCAGGGCGCTAATTGCGCCCGCCTTTTTTCCGCGCCCGCGGTTCTGTGTTGCAGGACTGAGAGGGCAAAATGCTAAACGTTGACCACTATGAGTCGGCAATGTTGCGCGCCCTGGAGATATCTCTAAACGGTCCAACGCTGGGTGTAAACCCACGGGTTGGCGCTGTCATCTTGAATTCCGCTGGTGAAATTATCAGCGAAGGTTGGCACTCCGGCTCTGGAACAGATCACGCAGAAGTCATGGCTCTGAAAAACTTTGCCGAGGAATTTCCAGGCGAGAGCCTTACTGACCACACCGCAGTTGTCACGCTGGAACCATGCAATCACACTGGTAAAACTGGTCCCTGTGCCAAAGCTCTGATTGAAGCCGGCATAGGCCGGGTTGTTTTTGCATCCAGTGACCCAGGGGTCGAATCCAGCAGGGGCAAGGAAACCCTCGAGCAAGCAGGCATTGAAGTTATTGCCGGTGTTCTGCTGGACAAAGCCGAGGATCAAAACAGGGTGTGGCTTTTGGCCAATAGGCTCCAGCGGCCATTTATAACCCTAAAATGGGCCAGCACGCTAGACGGTCGGACTGCAGCCAACGATGGCACCAGCCAATGGATTAGCGGAGCTGAATCAAGGGCAGACACTCATGAGCGCCGATCTGAAGCTGACTCAATACTTGTTGGCACCGGAACTGTAAAAAGAGATGATCCTGAGCTCACGGCAAGAAGACCCGATGGTAGCTACTACGAGAATCAACCAATCAGGATTGTTATTGGCCAGAGCGATCTTCCCAAGAATTTGCGAATTTTCAATGACAAGTCGACAACGATTGAACTCAAAACTCGCGACCTAGATCAAGTCCTTTCTGAGGTTTGGGCCAGGGGCATCAAGCACATCTTTATTGAGGGTGGGCCGGCTGTCGCGAACGCTTTTGTGAAGGCGGGGCTAGTAGACGAATTCATCGTTTACATGGCCCCAATGCTTCTTGGTGGCAAAAATACGGCCCTTAGCGACATCGGCGTTGAAACGATGAGTGAGGCCATTGGCCTTGAAATTTTGGAGACAAAACGAATTGGAAATGACATTTTTATTAGAGCAAGGAGAGCCTAAATGTTCACTGGAATTATCGAAGAACTCGGAAAAGTAACCGCCATAGAAAACCAACCGGATGCCCTGAGGTTGACCATCTCCTGCGAGAAAGTCCTTGAAGATCTAAAGCGAGGCGATTCGATTGCTTGCTCTGGCACCTGCCTGACAGCCATAGAGATTGACGAGCATGGCTTCACCGCAGACGTTATGCACGAGAGCATCAGACTTACCAGCTTGAGTGAGGTAAAGGTTGGCGACCCGATGAACCTTGAACGTGCGATGAACGCCAGCACCCGATACGGCGGTCACGTTGTCCAGGGTCACGTGGACGGCGTTGGCGAGTTTGTATCGAGAGAATCCAGTGACAACTGGGACTGGGTAAGAATCAGAATTCCGAAGGAACTACTTCGTTACGTGGTTATGAAAGGATCTATCACCTTTGATGGCATCTCGCTGACGGTGAATGAAATCAACGATGATGTGATTGGGCTTTCGCTGATTCCAGAAACCCTTGCGGTCACAACTCTTGGTTCAAAGATTCCAGGTAACAAGGTGAATGTTGAGGTTGACGTCATGGCAAAGCACATCGAGCGATTGTTGGAGTTTAGATAAATGGAAATTCAGCAATCGAACATCGAAGAGGTCCTAGAGGCACTTCGTCAGGGTAAGCCGGTATTAGTAACAGACGCCGAAGATCGTGAGAACGAAGGCGATGCAATCATTGCCGCAGAGTTTGCAACGTCAGAGTGGATAGCCTGGATGGTCAGGCACACCTCGGGCTACATCTGCGCTCCGATGACCGAGGAGCGGGCCAACGAGCTACACCTGCCGCTGATGTGGGTGAACACCGAAGACCCCCACCACACCGCCTACACGGTGAGCGTGGATGCAACAGACCGTGCTACAACCGGCATCTCTGCATCGGATAGAGCCCTTACCGGCAGAGTGCTCGCAGATCCTGACTCAACCGCCGCTTCCCTGATTCGACCTGGCCACGTGATTCCACTTCGCGCTAAAGACGGAGGGGTCCTAGAAAGGCCTGGCCACACCGAAGCAGCCGTTGATCTTATGAAGCTGGCGGGCCTGCAGCCGGTGGCAATGATGGCCGAATTGGTCAACGATGATGGCACCATGATGCAGCGCGAGGAATTATTTTTGATGTCTGTCAGGTTTAACTTACCTATGACAAGTATTTCGAATCTAAAAGACCACATGGCTGAGCGTTCAATGCAGAACGCGAGCAAGAGTAACCGAATCCGCTTTGAAGCAGAAGCGAAGCTTCCAACCACTCACGGAGACTTCCGCGTACGCGGTTACTATGACGTGCAAACAACTGCAGACCACGTAGCGATTATCGCTGGTAACCCGACCGGCAAGAAGGTTCTAGTCCGCATGCACTCTGAGTGCATCACGGGAGAAGCCTTCGGCTCACTCAAGTGTGAATGCGGACCGCAACTTGATGCAGCCCTTGACGCCATCAACGCCGACCCGAATGGCGGAGTGGTCATCTATCTTCGTGGCCAGGAGGGCCGCGGTATTGGTCTTCTCAACAAGCTCAAGGCCTACGCACTTCAAGAGCAGGGCATGGACACCGTAGATGCAAACCTTGCTCTCGGCCTGCCGAGCGAAGCAAGGGAATACGGCGCAGCCGTAGCAATCTTGGAGGACTTGGGCATTGAAACCGTAAGGCTTTTGTCCAATAACCCGGCTAAGCGCAGCTTCCTAGAAGATGCGGGCATTGCAGTCGAAGAGACAGTTCCATTGATTGTTGGGCTTGCGGAGCAAAATCTAGGCTACCTAGAAGTAAAACGCGAGCGAATGGGACATGAGATACCCACTAATCTGGACAAGTGAGCGGTAGCGGAGCACCAGAGATAAAGGTTTCCTCAGCGGGGAAAAAAGTTGTGATTATTGCCTCAAGCTGGCATACCCAAATCATGGACGGCCTGATCGCGGGCGCCCAAAAAGAACTGGCCAAAACCGGCGCTACCGATGTTCAGCTGCACCGGATTCCAGGAGCTTTTGAGCTTCCCCTAGCTGCCGCCTGGGCCTTTGACCAGGGTGCCGATGCGGTTGTCGCTCTAGGGGTAGTAATCCAGGGTGACACTCCTCACTTCGACTACGTTTGCTCTTCGGCCACCGAGGGGCTAACCAGGGTGCAGTTAGACCACAACAAACCAATTGGCTTTGGCTTGTTGACTGTGAATAACGAGCAAGAAGCTCTTGACCGAGCTGGTTTAGAAGACTCCAAGGAAGACAAGGGAGCGGAGGCCGTGCAGGCCGCGCTCTCTATGTCAAACCTGCTCAACAGCTAGACTTGGGTCTGGACACTAAGGAGTTCAGAGCATGGATCTAGCAATCGACATCACCAGAAACACTTTGATTATTCTTCACTTTGTGGGCCTTGCGTCGCTACTAGGCGGCTTCTTGGTTCAGATCAAGTCCCTGAAAGCAAAAACTGCAAAAATTCTTCCAGCCATGGTTCACGGCGCGTGGACAATGCTGGCGACAGGCCTGCTTTTGGTTGGTGTTGCCGAGTATCGCGTGGCCAATGGTGCAAACTTTGAAGTTGACCACGTAAAAATTGCCATAAAGTCTGTCGTCCTGATCGTTATCTTGGTGCTTGTTCTTATAAACAAGAAAAAGCCCGTAGTTTCCTCCGGAGTTGTTGCAAGCATCGGAGCGCTCAGCACTGCAAACATCGTCCTCGCGGTAGTGCTCTAACCGCTTTTCCCTTGATTCCTGCAAAGACAGCTCCCCCCGAAAAGCTTGGCAATCGCAGGGTCACCGGCACTGAGCAGTACTACACCCCGAAGGATTTAGCGCTGTCTCTCGTGGGTCATGCTCTTGAATACATGGACAACTCTCCAGAATCGCATTTTCTGGAGCCTGCTGCTGGTACCGGCTCCTTTGTCGCTGCCCTGAAAAGCCATGGCCTTACCAACATAATTGCCATTGACAAGTACCCGATGGGTGATGGCATTAGCCAGGCAGACTTCTTGGACTGGGATCCGCCGATTGAGAACCTCATCACGATCTCCAATCCACCGTTTGGCAGAAATAATGCACTGTCCGTGCCTTTTTTCAACCATGCCGCTGAATTCTCAAGCCACATCGCTTTCTTGGTTCCGCGGTCCTGGAGAAAATGGTCGGTTCAGAACCGCTTGAACCCAAATTTCCACCTGCTGAGTGACATCGATGTGTCGGTGCAATACGAGGACAGCAAAGGCAGCAAGATTGTGGAGCGTAACGACCTTCGCACCTGCTTCCAGGTTTGGGAAAAGAGAGCACAGCCAAGGGCAAAGATCACCGTTCCCAATAACGGCTTCCTGGAAAAATCAGCACCCGAGGAAGCAGACATTGCAATTCGCGTCTTTGGTTACGGCTGTGGGAAAGTCATCAAGTCTTTCCCCAGAGTGCCAAACACAACTTTGATGTTTCTGAGAGTCTTAGATAAATCTGTTTTGGGCCTGTTGGATGGCTTAGATTATGAGAGGTTTTCAAACAACACCGCCTACACAAAGGCGCTGTCATTTCCAGAAATCAATTACCTATTGAACCAGCAGGTATTTGGGGATGGCTTTCACGAGAAGTTAGGCTGAAGCAGTGAGCGAGTACTACCAAGACCCCACCCAAGATCCAAAAAGCCGCGACTACAAAGGCCCAAGAGCCAAGCTAACCGACCTACTTCCATACCTGAAGGAACACCGCAAGACGCTCATATTTGCGCTGGTGCTCTCTGTCATCGGATCACTGTTAGCTCTTGGCCAGCCGCTGTTGATTGGACAGTTGATTACCGCCGTTGAGCAAAGCCTTGATGTCACCACGCTAGCCCTAGTGATAGTCGCACTTGTGATTTCTTCCGCGCTAGTGGGAGCTTTCCAGTTCTACCTGCTTTATAAAACAGGTGAGGGTGTGGTTCTAACCACCCGCAAAGCCCTGATATCAAGGATGCTGAGGCTTCCTACTTGGCAGTATGACCGCCGAAGAGTGGGAGACCTAGTTTCAAGAGTTGGATCTGATTCAACTCTCTTGAAATCTGTGCTGACGCAAGGGCTCGTTGATGCCCTCGGTGGGCTGCTGCAATTCGTGGGTGCAATCATCGTCATGGCCTTTATCGACCCAGTGTTACTCGGTAGCACGCTTGCGGTGGTGTTCATTGCAGTGGGTGCGATAGCACTCACTGGACGCAGGCTTCGAACAGCAACAACCCAGGCCCAAATCAGAGTCGGTGAGATGAGCTCCTCGGTTGAGCGAGCACTAAGTGCGATTAGGACAATCAAGGCAGCTCGCGCCGAAGAGCGCGAGACCGACGCTATAAACAAAGATGCTCACGCCGCCTATGACCAGGGCTTGAAAATAGCCAGGCTTTCAGCAGTAGTTGCCCCGATTGCACAGGTTGCCTTCAACAGCGCCTTCATAATTGTGCTCGGTCTGGGTGGGCTTCGCGTTGCCACCGGAACCACCTCGATAGCATCACTTGTCACCTTCGTAATTCTGCTGTTTTTCATGATTGGACCGCTGATTTCAGCATTCGGTGCCTATGCCTCGGTTATGGGGGCACTCGGAGCGCTTGCCCGAATCAAGGAAATCATGGACCTTGAAGAGGAAGAGCCAGGTGGCGAGAAGCTCCCACGAAAAGGCGCGAACTCAACTGCAATCGAGTTCAGCAAAGTGCGATTTAGCTATGCCACGGACCAAGATGAAGAACCCAAGGAAATTATCAAGGGCATAGATTTGAAGATTGCACGGGGTTCCAGAGTGGCCCTGGTGGGCCCATCCGGTTCGGGTAAGTCAACTATCTTCTCTCTGATTGAACGCTTCTATGAGCCAACCTCGGGCACGATCCTGCTAGATGGTCAGCCCGTGACTGAGTTTTCTAGAGAGTCTCTTCGTCAGCAGCTTGGCTATGTGGAGCAAGACGCTCCAGTTTTGGCAGGGTCACTCAAGGACAATCTGCTGCTGGGTAGGGCCGATGCCACCGACGAAGAACTGCAGCAGGTCCTTTCACAGGTCAACCTCACCGAGGTGCTAAACCGAGACTCCAAAGGCCTCGGCGCTGAAGTTGGTGAAGACGGCATCATGCTGTCAGGTGGAGAGCGTCAGCGCCTCGCCATAGCCAGGGCGCTGCTTGCCTCCCCCGAGATACTTCTACTCGATGAGTCAACAAGTGCCCTTGATGGCCCGAATGAGCAGCGCATGCGGGAAGCTATCGATGCTGTTGCAAAGGACCGAACCCTGATGGTTATTGCTCACAGACTCTCAACGGTTGTTGACTCGGATCAGATAATTGTCTTGGAGCACGGAGAGATTGTCGGAATTGGAACTCACTCGGAGCTCATAAAGAGCACACCGCTATACAAGGATCTGGCAAAGCACCAACTGTTGGTATAGCAATAGAGTTGGGGTATGAGCAATCATCCTGGAATCACCGTAGATATCGCCGACGAGCTGGACAATCAAGATCCGCTGAGAGCTTTCAAAAGCGAGTTCGTGATCTCAGATGATTCGGTCTGCTATCTAGACGGGAACTCGCTGGGCAGACTACCGAAGAAGACCGTTGATGAGGTCAATAACTTCCTGCTGAATGAATGGGGGCCCGAGCTAGTCGATGGCTGGTCACATTGGATTGATCAAGCCCAGCCAGCAGGTGACCTGCTTGCTAGAGCTGTATTGGGTGCCGGTGAGGGTCAAACCCTTGTTTGTGACACCACCAGCGTGAACTTCTACCAGCTCTGTGTTGCTGCGATTAAGGCCCGCCCGGGACGAAAAACAGTCATTATCGACTCTGCAAACTTCCCGACTGACCGCTATGTGCTGGCAGGCATTGCCGAGGCCATGGGCCTAAATCTCGTAACACTCGATACCGACGGTTCCGGTGGCCCAGGGGCAGTGCCGATTGAGTCAGAGTTTGAGAGAGTGACTGCAGAAGCTCTAACCCCTCACCTAAACGATGATGTTGCAATGGTCACCCTGCAGGCAATCAACTACCGATCAGGAGCAAGGCAGAATCTAAAGGAAATCACCGACCTGGTCCGCAAACATGGCGGTCTAGTGGTCTGGGACTGCTCCCATGCAGCCGGTTCAATCCAGCTTGATTTTGAAAAAAACGGTGTGGATTTGGCGGTTGGCTGCACCTATAAATATGGCAACTCTGGCCCGGGCTCCCCGGCATGGCTTTTTGTTTCCAAGAAAATACAAAAAGAGCTTCGGGTTCCAATCCAGGGCTGGTTCGCGCAGGACCTGCAGTTTGAGATGGGGCCGGACTTTGACCCCACCGACACGATTCGTCGATTTCAAATTGCCAGCCCCTCAATCATCGGTATCAGGGCAGTTGAGGTTGCCTTTGAGATGATCGAAAGAGCTGGCATTGCAAACATTGAGCAAAAAGCAGCTACTGGCACTGACATGATGATTTCACTGTTTAGGCAGTGGCTCGAGCCGCTGGGATTTGCGCTTGCAACCCCTGAGGAGCACTTTTTGCGCGGCGGTCACATCATCTTGACTCACCCGGAAGCAAAACGGATTGCCTATGCAATGCGAAAGATTTCCAAGGTGATTCCCGACTACCGAGAGCCAAATGCAATCAGACTGGCAATCTCCCCTCTTGCCACCAGCTATCGAGAGGTCTTTGACGGTTTTGAGAGATTGCGTGACCTGGTAGTCAGTGGCGAATACAAGGGCCTTGCCCAAGACGGAAATCGGGTGACCTAATGCCGACCGTTGCGCTGGCTCTGGGGTCAGGTGGAGCACGTGGTTACGCTCACATCGGTGCGATTCAAGAGCTTGAAGCACGCGGCTATGAAATAACCAGCATCGCAGGCACAAGCATGGGTGCAATGGTTGGCGGCCTCTATGCCACCGGAAACCTAGAAGAGTTTGCAGATTGGGTCACAAAGCTTTCCCAAAGAGATGTGATCAAATTGCTAGATCCTTCGATTAACACCCCTGGACCGATCAAGGCCGAGAAGCTTATGAAAAAAGTCCGCACCATGCTTGGCGGGGCGAAAATCGAAGACCTTACAATGCCATTTACTGCGGTAGCAACAGACCTCATGCAATCAAAAGAAGTTTGGTTCCAATCTGGACCGCTAGATGCCGCGATAAGAGCCTCGATCGCAATACCCAGCCTAATCTCTTCCGTAACCATCGGCGGCAGGCTTATGGCTGATGGGGGTCTACTAAACCCACTTCCAATTGCTCCACTGGCTTCAAATAACGCTGACCTACTGGTTGCCATTTCGCTTTCAGGTCCGGGAAGTCAATCACTCGGTAACCCGCTGTTGATTGCCAGTGACGCCAAAGCCAGAGATGTCAGCACCGACACTGCGATGCTCGCCAAAATACCAAGGGGGATCAGCACCTTTGATGTGCTGAACCGCTCGATTGAAACCATGCAGGGTCTAATCACCAGATACAGAACCGCCGGCTACCCGCCGGATGTGAAGGTGGAGATTCCGATAGATTCTGTCGGCATGCTGGATTTCCACAAAGCAAAGGGCCAGATCGAACTGGGTAGATCCCTCACCGCTAAAACGCTCGACAAGATGAACGGATAGTTTTGGAACACAATAAGCACGTCACTTACATTTCCTACCTAAAAGTAGATGAACTTCTAGAGCTGCAACAGCCGCTGAGCGAAGGCCCGGAGCACGACGAACTGCTGTTCATCACCATCCACCAGGTCTATGAACTCTGGTTCAAGCAAATGCTTCACGAAGTTCAGGCACTTCAGGTTTCGCTGGAGGCCGGCAAGTCCCATCGCTCCATGGCACTGCTCGGTCGACTTAGAAACATCATGAAAACCTGCGTCTCCCAGTTGGACATCCTGGAAACAATGACGCCGCTGCAGTTCAACTCCTTCCGTGAGCGACTGCAATCAGCCAGTGGGTTCCAGTCAGCACAGTTCCGTGAGTTTGAAGCTGTCTTGGGCAGAAGAGATCAAGCCGGGGCAAAAGCTGACAGTAAATCCGGCATGGGAATGGCTGAACACCTAATGCCTGGCTCTAGCGCCAGGGCTCGAGTGGAAGCCGCCATGACTAGGCGCTCAGTATGGGACTCTGCACTGCACTTTTTCAACTCCAGGAAACCAATTCCGCAAGAACTTCTCGAGCGAGACGTCACAGCAGCTTGGGAGCCGCACGAAGGCCTTCAGGAAGTTCTGATTGAGTTGCATCGTGAAGACCCGGAAGCATCGATGATCGGTGAGGCACTTGTCGACTTAGATGAGGGTCTTCAGGAATGGCGTTATCGCCACGTAAAGATGGTTGAAAGAACAATTGGTCACAAGATTGGATCCGGCGGATCTTCTGGCGCAGGCTATCTTGCCAGCACGCTGTTCAACCCGGTCTTCCCAGATCTCTGGGCTATTAGGTCCAGGTTCTAGCTTGCCGCTAGCACCACATTTTTCAACAGCATCGCACGGGTCATTGGCCCAACTCCGCCGGGATTTGGTGAAATAGAGCCGGCAATATTGTTGACCTCTGGGTCAACATCTCCCAGCAACTTGCCATCCACGCGCGTTATGCCAACATCAAGCACTGCAGCTCCTGGCTTTACCCAGTCTGGCTTTATGAAGTGAGGGCTGCCGATTGCTGCAACGACAATGTCTGCTCGCCTGATGGCCCCTTCAAGGTCCTTAGAGGCTGAGTGGAGCAGGGTTGGGGTGGCATCGACACCTTTTCTGGAGAGCATTAGCCCGAGTGGCCTGCCAACGGTTAGGCCTCTGCCAACAACCGCCACCTCAGCTCCTGCAAGTTTCACACCGTGCCTAGATAGCAGTTCGATAATTCCACTTGGGGTGCAGGGAAGCGGGCTTGAAATCTCACCACCTAAGTTCATCACCAATTTGCCAAGATTTACTGGATGCAGGCCATCAGCATCTTTTTTCGGATCTATCAGTTCCAACATCTGATTGGCATTGATGCCAGCAGGCAGTGGAAGTTGAACTATAAAGCCCGTTACTTCTTTGGCTTGATTCAAGTCTTTGATAGCTGCTTGGATGTCTGCTTTTGACGCGTCTTCTGCCAAATCGATTCTGATCGACTCAATGCCGACCTCTGCACAGTCACGATGCTTGCCACCGACATAAGACAGTGACCCGGGGTCACTTCCAACAAGCAGTGTGCCCAAACCGGGAGTGATGCCGCGTGTTTTCAGCTCCGCTACTTTGAGCGAGAGCTCGCTCTTTATTTCTCTTGCAACCTTTAGGCCATCAAGAATCTGAGCGGTCAAAGTGTTACCCGTTCTCTAGCCCTGGATAGAGTGGGAACTTATCGGTTAGCTTGTGCACACGGGCCTTCAGTGCTGCTAGATCAGACCCTGGAATCAGCGCCATAGCGATGATGTCGGCAACTTCAACAAACTCTTCATCACCGAAGCCTCTGGTTGCAAGTGCAGCAGTTCCAATTCTGACACCGGAGGTGACCATTGGAGGCCTAGGGTCATTCGGGACTGAGTTTTTGTTCACGGTAACTCCAGCGTCGTGAAGCAGGTTCTCCGCGGTTTGACCATCCACTTCGGAGTTTCGTAGGTCAACCAACACCAAATGGACATCTGTGCCACCTGTCAGCACAGCGACTCCAGCCGCAACTGCATCCGGCTGATTCAGGCGGTCTGCAATGATTCTGGCACCCGAGATAGTCCGCTCTTGGCGTTCCTTGAATTCAGGCTGCATTGCAGCCTTGAAGGCAACGGCCTTGCCGGCGATAACATGCATCAGTGGGCCACCCTGCTGGCCTGGGAAAACTGCTGAGTCAATTTTCTTGGCCCACTCTTGCTTACAGAGGATCAACCCCGAGCGCGGGCCACCCAATGTCTTATGCACAGTGGTTGAAATCACATCTGCATAAGGAACTGGGCTTGGGTGTACTCCGGCAGCAACCAGGCCCGCAAAGTGGGCCATGTCAACCCAAAGCTTCGCACCGACCTCGTCGGCAATCTCGCGGAATTTGGCGAAGTCTAAGTGCCTGGAATATGCAGACCAGCCCGCAATCAAAACTGCAGGCTTTACCTCAAGCGCCCTTGCTCTGACTGTGTCCATGTCAATCAAATGTGTCTCAGGGTCTAATTCGTAAGAGTGACCCTCATACATTCGACCAGAGAAGTTCAACTTCATTCCGTGTGTGAGGTGGCCACCATGAGCAAGGCTCAAACCGAGAATGCGATCCCCCGGGCTTGCAAGTGCCATCATCACCGCAGCATTGGCTGTTGCACCGGAGTGTGGCTGCACGTTCGCATGCTCCGCACCGAAGAGCTCCTTGGCTCGCTCACGAGCCAGTTCCTCTGCGATGTCTACTGCCTCGCAACCGCCGTAATAGCGCTTTCCTGGATAGCCCTCAGCGTACTTATTGGTGAGCACTGAGCCCTGAGTTTCCAAGATTGCATGCGAGACGAAGTTCTCGCTCGCAATCATTTCCAAAGTGTGGCGCTGCCTATCGAGCTCCTGCTGCAGGACTGCGGCAATTTCAGGATCGGCCTGGCTAAGAGGGGACATAAAGCTTGCAGATAGATTTGGCATGCGCCCAAGTTTACAGGCGATGTGTATTTCAGGCTCCCCGCAACAATAGGATTATCAAATGTCTTCACCGAAAGAGCACTGGGTTCTAACTTTTGTCTGCCCCGACCAACCAGGAATTGTCCATGCCATATCCGGCGCCGTGGTTGAAGCAGGTGGAAACATCACCGAGAGTCAGCAATTCACCTCGAGTGACACAGGACGTTTTTTCATGCGCCTCCAGATCGAGGCCGACATCAGTAAGGCTGACTTTGAAAAGCAATTTGAGGCATTAGCCGAGTCACTGGCGTTGGAATACGTTCTAGATTATGTTGGCCGCCCAATGCGCACGGTTGTCCTGGCTACCAAGGCGGATCACTGCCTAAACGACCTGCTTTATCGTCAACGAGCGGGGCAACTTCCTATCACCGCAACAAAAGTGTTTGCCAACAACGATGAGCTAAAAAAACTCGCCGAGTTTTTCGGTGTGCCATTTGAGTCTCACCCAACTAACAACCAAATTGACAAAGCACTTTTCGAGAAAGTGCTCCGCGAGTTCATTCACGAAAACGACATCGAGCTCATAGTTCTAGCTAGATACATGCAGATTCTCTCCCCTGAGTTTTGCGAAGAATTTGCGGGAAAGATCATCAACATCCACCACTCTTTCTTGCCTGGCTTCAAGGGTGCCAACCCTTACGCACAAGCCCATGCGCGAGGAGTGAAGCTAATCGGTGCGACTGCACACTTTGTCACTCAAGACCTAGATGAAGGTCCAATCATCGAACAAAACGTGACCCGGGTTGAGCACTCCTCGTCGAAGGCCCATCTTGTCCAAATCGGACAGGATGTTGAGTCAAAGACCCTCACCCAGGCCGTGCGGTGGTTCGCTGAACATCGTGTTTTGCTCGATGGTCAACGAACCATCATCTTCCGGTAGGCGGCAAAGCCAAGCGCAGACAGAATCACCACAGTAATTACCCAGGGGGCAGCCGCTTGGACAACGCTGGGCTTTTCAGCCGCAACTTCTTCGCTGATTAGATTCACTTCAAGTGGCCTAGCAAAAACTTCAGGCGGCAGCTGATCATCAGCCACCGGAGTGGGTTCGGTGTCAATAGCTCCCTGGTCGACTGGAGCAGAGGCCTTCTCAACAACATCGCGCTGCGCAGGTTCGACGTTCGCAAGCGGCCGCTCCCTTGGCTCGGTCACCTCTGGATTGACCTCACCTACAGTTTCCAATTCAGCCTCCAAGATATTCTCAAGCTCTTCCAGCAGTTCCTCAAGTACATCTTCCGATGGAACTTCCTGCTCGGGAACCTCTGCCACAGGCTCTTGGATCGACTCGTCAACTTTTTCCGGCGCAGGGTTTGGAGCGACGGACTTCGGAGCGGGTGCTGGAGCACTCGGTGTGGGTGGAGCTGGTGCTGGTGCAGCTGAAGACTGCTCTCCTATTGCTTCGGCATCCCTCTCAAGTTGGTCATCAGACTCCGAACTCGTTTCTTGTTGCTCCGGTTCTGACTCTATTTCTTCTTCAGGTGCAGTTTCAGGCACTGGCTCAGGCTCTGGTTCCGGTTCCGGTGTAAAAACAAGATCTATTTCCAAATCGAGAGCAGTCACGGGCCCAAGATTGCCAGCGGCATCGGTAAGAGACAACGCAGGAAGCTGCCATTCCAGCAACCCCTCCCCGCACTCTGTGATTTCAAACCGAATGGCGTTATCTTCACTCGTCACCTCGGGAATGCAGCTTTCGTCTTCGGCAAGGAAACTGACTGTCGCGCCCTCCCGCAGAAAATCTTCATACTCCAAGATGACAAGTGCACTAAATGAACTTGCTACTTCTGTGACAGTCGGCGTTAGCCACGTGGCAGTGGGTGGAGTGGTGTCTCTAATGGTTGCGAATATCGATGCAACCTCTGGGCCCTTGTTACCAAAGCTATCTTCGACGGAGTCTGTCATTAGGGTCGCGGAAATTTCACCCTCTTGGCATTCAGATAACGAGAGCTTCAAGCCGATGAAATCGATATTTTGGCAACCCTCAACGATGAAGTCGCCAAGTTCCAGGCCAAATAGCTCTTCCTCAGTGGTCACCTCCAATAGGTAATCAACCAGATCAGAATCCACTTGGCTAAGCGTCGCAGTTGGCCCCTGCCGGTCAAGAGCAAGTTCAACTGAATTTGTGCCATTTGAGGCCAGGTAGGCACTGGTTGCCGATGCAAATGATGCTTCAAAGACATCAGATTCACAGTCTGTAATCTTGAAATTAAACCCTTCACTCTCTACAAAAGAATCTACAATCTGGCAACTTTCATCGGCCAGTACAAAGTCCTCGACGCTGGGGCTGTAGTCACCTTCGATATCTACCTGAATCTCGATTTCATTCTTTGACTGCTGCGTTGCGGTAAATGCAGTTACTCGGGACAGAATCTCGTAACGCAAAATCACACGTCCAGAACCAGAGCGGACCCCAACCTCATGGCTTAGCGCCGTTGTCCATTCCGGAGATCCGTATGACGAGCCTCCACCGCCACCGCCGGCATCAGAACAGCAAGAGTCTGAATCAGCTCCTCCAGCGCCACCGCCGTACCAACCTCCACCACCACCACCGCCGCCGGAGTTCCAGCTGCTGCCACCTGTGCCGCCAGCTCCAAATGAACCAGCCTCCGAGGGGCTACCTCCGTTTGACCTACCGGCTGCACCACCGGCCTCTTGAGTTCCTCCGAGACCCCCGCCTCCCTGGGCAGAGCCACCGTTTGGTCCGATTAGTCCGCCGCCATTACCGCCAGGTGCTCCGGAGTAGCCACCGCCGCCTCCAGCTCCACCGGCAACAGCGATTCTGTCTTCGAGCTCTTGGCCAATTCTTATGTCACTGGCTCCACCGCCCGATCCTTCGTTACCCCTCGAGCCTCCAGCGGCACCACCTCCATTAAAACCGCCCGGAGCATTGGCCCTGACTGCACCGGCCCCACCGACAAAGACCCAGAGTTCCTCAGGTGCAGTCAATAGCTCACCGGTTATTTTCCCGCCGTTGCCACCGCGACCACCTGATGCACCGTAAATCTCGAAGGTCATGTTGCCTGCGAGCGAAGGGACGTCAAAGTACTGAGAAGATCCTGTGTATTCAAAAATCACTTCGCACACACCCCCTGGGCATTCTTCTGCAATTGCAGGAGCTGCACTGAAGGAAAGTAGTGACGAAATTGTGAGGGCTAGATAGGTTTTTAGTTTCATGCCCCACAAACTAAAACCCCCCGCAGTTTCCTGCAGGGGGTTTTCCACAAGCCACTGGGGCTATGAGTTTTTAGGCCATTCTGGTCCGGAGGTTTTCTGCAAGTGATGCCATGAACTCTTCGGTGGACTGCCACTCTTGGTCTTTTCCAACTAGTGCCGCCAAGTCCTTGGTCATTTTGCCACTCTCTACGGTCTCAACTACTACCGCCTCGAGTGTTCTTGCAAACTCGGCGACCTCGGGAGTGTTGTCCAGCTTCGCGCGGTGCATGAGGCCCCTGGTCCAAGCAAAGATCGATGCAATTGGATTGGTAGACGTCTTTTTGCCCTGCTGGTGCTGGCGGTAGTGCCTGGTGACAGTACCGTGAGCAGCCTCTGCAAGTGCAGTTTTACCGTCTGGCGTCGTCAGCACAGAAGTCATGAGGCCGAGAGAGCCAAAGCCCTGGGCTACGGTGTCAGACTGAACGTCGCCGTCGTAGTTCTTGCAGGCCCAGACGTAACCGCCCTCCCACTTCATTGCAGCGGCAACCATGTCGTCAATTAGGCGGTGCTCGTAGGTGAGTCCGGCTTTTTCAAAACGGTCTTTGTATTCTGCTTGGAAGACCTCTTCGAAGGCATCCTTGAAAGCACCGTCGTAGGCCTTCAAAATTGTGTTCTTAGTGGACATGTAGACCGGGTAGTTTCTAGCCAATCCGTAGTTGAATGAGGCACGAGCAAAGTCCCTGATCGAGTCCATGTAGTTATACATTCCCATTGCAACTCCGCCGGATTCTGGATACTCGGCGATTGTCATGGTCTCAGGCTCTGAGCCATCGGCAGGAGTCCAGGTCATGGTTACCGTGCCCTTACCTGGAATCTTGATGTCGGTTGCCTTGTACTGGTCACCGTGAGCGTGACGGCCAATAATGATCGGCTTGGTCCAGCCCGGCACTAGCCTCGGCACATTTGAAATAATGATCGGCTCGCGGAAAACCACTCCGTCAAGGATGTTTCTGATTGTTCCATTCGGGGAACGCCACATTTTCTTTAGGCCAAACTCCTCGACCCTACCCTCATCAGGGGTGATAGTCGCACACTTGACACCAACGCCGTGCTCGCGAATCGCGTTCGCAGCGTCGATTGTGATCTGGTCATCGGTGGCATCGCGGCTCTCGACCGAAAGGTCGAAATACTCCAGGTCCACGTCCAAGAATGGAAGGATCAGGTTGTCCTTGATGTCCTGCCAGATGATGCGGGTCATCTCGTCGCCGTCTAGCTCGACTACCTTGCCAACAACTTTAATTTTGGTCATACTTCTCCTGATTGGACAGCGCAATTAGCGCGACGTGCCCCTAGCTTATCGGGTGAAAATTCCGATGCGAAGCCTTGGCCTACCAGGAGCCACTGTCCGTCTAAACCAGCGAGTCTTTCCATGCCTTATAAAGCGTGGAGAACTTGCCGCCAGAAGCAACAAGCTGATCCGGAGAACCATCTTCAATAACTTCACCGTGCTCCATGACTAGAACTCTGTCCGCTATGGCGACGGTTGACAATCGATGAGCGATGATAATCGCGGTTCGACCCGCAAGCAAAGTCTTTAGGCCAAGTTGAACCATCGCTTCCGATGGGATATCCAGCGAAGAGGTCGCCTCATCGAGAATCAGAACAGCAGGATCGGCCAAGAAAGCTCTGGCAAAAGAAATAAGTTGCCGCTGGCCGCTACTAACCCTGCCGCCGCGCTTATTCACATCAGTGTCATAGCCATTTGGGAGATCCAGAATGAACTCATGGGCTCCAACGGCTTTTGCGGCCTTGATAATGTCCTCCATCGAGGCGCCTGGCTTACCGAGTTGAATGTTCTCAGCCACGGAGCCAGTGAACAGGTAGGCCTCCTGGGTAACCATCACTACCTCTTTACGAAGGTCAGCATTGGAGATGTCCCTGAGGTCGTAGCCATCAAGCTTTACAGAGCCCTCGGACGGGTCGTAGAACCTAGAAACAAGTTTTGCAAGCGTTGACTTGCCAGCACCTGTTGTGCCAACCAGAGCAATTGTTTGGCCCCCAGGGATATCCAGCGAGAACGGCTTCAAAACAACGTCCCCGGTTGAGTACTGGAACTTCACATCGGTGAATAGCAACCCGCCCTTGATGTTCTCCAAGGAAACCGGCTCGGAGGTTTCTGGCACCGAGGGTTCTTCCTCTAAAACACCCGAGATCTTTTCAAGGGAAGACGAAGCGGACTGGTAAGAGTTATAAAACATACCGATTTGCTCCATGGGACCAAAGAACTGCCTCGCATACAAAATTGCAGCAGTCAGCACACCAATTCCTAGCACCCCGTCCAGCACTCGAATGCCACCCACCAGCAAAATCGCAGCGACAGTGACGTTACCGATCAAGATAAGACCCGGGTCAAAGATTCCGAAGAGCTGGATCAGGCGGGCATTTAGTTTTCTGTAAACCTCAACCAAACCACCGAAGTGCTTCTCGTTGCGCTTTTCCTTGCGGAAGGCCTTTACGGCACGAACGCCGGTCATCGTTTCGACAAAGTTCTGGATCAAGGTCGAAGAAGCAACCCGCTGGGCTCTAAAGCCACGATTCGTGTTTATCTGGAACCACCTGGTCAGAATTGTCAGTGGTATCAAGGCGAGAAGCAGAATCAGGAAGCTGATTGGGTCAAGAACCAGAAGGGCTATTGCGGTAAAGATCATGAAGATCAAGCCGACAACCAACTCACTTAGCCCACCGGAGAGTAGTTCAGATATGGTTTCTAGATCTGAGGTTTGACGTGCGATTATGCGCCCCGCTGTGTACCGTTCGTGGAACTCTACCGAAAGCTTCTGGGTGTGCACAAACATCCGGTTGCGCAAATCAAACAGCATCGCTTGAGCGATTTTGGCAGTCAGAGTCAAAAAGAAATAAACGGTGACTGCAGAGACAGCCGCAGCACCAAGGTAGGCAAGCACAATTGTCCAGAGCGGCATGTAATCGGTTTCGATTGCGCGTGGCAACGCCCAGTCAATTCCAAGCGCCACAAGTGCAGGTCCTGCGACTCGAAGCAGGGTTGAGAACAGAATTAGCGCAATCGCGACCGCGAATCTGAGGCGCATCGGAAGCAACAGAGAGCCCAGAAGCCTGCGAGAGCGCCTCCTGACATAACGGGACTCCTCTTTATTGAGGTCCGTGCGCTCTTCATTATTTGTTCCGAAAAGACTCACAGGTTCACCTCCCGTTGCTTTTGCTCCTCATCCAGCGAAGTGATGACATGTCGATAGTGGGCGCTGGTTGCCAAGAGCTCCTTGTGGGTTCCAAAAGCCGAGATTTTGCCATCCTGCATCAGCGCAACCTTGTCGGCAAGCATCACAGTTGAGGGGCGATGAGCGACAATTAGGGCCGTTGTTGATTTCAGCACATGACGCAGTGCTTCTTCAACCATTGCTTCGGTGTCAACGTCCACCGCGGAAAGTGGGTCGTCCAACACCAAAATTCTTGGCCTGGCTGCTACCGCTCGTGCCAGCGCCAGTCGTTGCCGCTGGCCCCCAGAGAGGCTCAACCCCTCGTCACCGATTGGAGTATCCAGGCCCCTTGGCAAATCATAAACAAAATGCGCCTGCGCTATCTCGATGGCCTGAATCAGGTCCTCTTCGCTTTGAGCGGCATTGCCAAGCAAGACGTTCTCCCGCACCGAAGAAGAGAACAGGGTTGCATCTTCAAAGGCCATTGCGATGTGTGTGCGAAGTTCTTTTCTAGTTAGGTCCCTGATGTCGACGCCGTCGATCATTACGGAACCGGAGCTCACCTCATAGAGCCTGGTGGTTAGTGCAGTCAGCGTTGTCTTGCCGCAACCGGTTAGCCCAATCAATGCAACCGATTGGCCCGGCTCCAACCTTAGATTTACTCCATCGAGTAGATCTTTTCGATCAGTGGAGGCGTCCGGGTATCGGAAGTGAACATCCTTGAATTCGAGAAGGCCCCTTGGTTCGGAGACAGTTTTTGGCGAGACCGGGTCCGCAATCAGATCTGGTTCATCCAGCACCTCAAACACTCTGGTGGTCGCAGTTTTTGCCTCAAGCGTCATTCCAAGTAGAAAACCAAGAGACTCGGTCGGCCAGCGCAAAACGGTCGCTGTGGCAACGAAGGCAACAAGGGTCCCGACTGTAATTTCACCCGATGCAGCAAACCAGATCCCAACCAACAGAGCTAGGCCTAGCGCAAATTCTGGGATCAAGATTAGATACAGCCAGAGTTTGGCAATGGCTTTCGCCTTGGAGATTTCTGTTGTCCTTAGCTCCGAGGCTTGAGACGCAAACTGAGCAGCGGCAAAGCCACCGCGACCAAATGATTTCAAAACCCTAACACCGTGCACGGATTCCTCAACCCGAGTGGCAAGGTCACCAGATTGGTCCTGTGCCAATCTGGCAATCGTTCCGAATTGCTTTTCAAACTTGAAGCCGATCATCAAAATCGGAATTGAGGCGATCGAGAAAATCAGACCGAGCCAAAAGTTGTAGGTGAAAAGAATAATCAGACCAACGACAAGGGTGATGAAATTGGCAATCAGCAGCACAATTCCAAAGCTCATCCACCTTCGAATTAGGCTCAAGTCGGCCACTGCCCTTGATAGCAGCTGTCCTGAAGCCCACTTGTCATGGAAGGCGACTGGCAAATCCTGCAGTTTGGCAAAAAGAGTGTTTCTCATGTCCGCTTCGACAAAGGTTCCAGGCGTTAGGACCAGCCATCGCCGCAGCAGCACAAATAGAGCCTCGAGAATACCTAGCATGAGTATCAGCCCGACTGCTGGCAGAAGCGCATCGATACCGCCGTCAACTAGGGAATTAACAAGGCTTTGCAAAAATTGCGGGATTGAAAGGGCCACCATATGAGCTGCGATGGCTGCCACAATGCCGAGGGATATGCGACCAAGCGCACGCCTTGCAAACGGAACCAATCTCCAAAGAGTTTTTACGGTCCCCAACTCAACCTGTTGCATACTTCTCTCCGCTGCTGCCCCACTAGCGGACCAGCCCTTCAGGATAACAGTTTGCTCAGCGAATTATTTCTAGTGGAAGAAGTGTCTTTCACCGGTGAAATACATTGTGATGCCAGCTTTTTTTGCAGCCTCAATGACTTCTTCGTCGCGCATGCTGCCTCCAGGCTGAACAATCGCTTGGACCCCCGCCTCGATAAGTACTTCAAGGCCGTCCTTGAAAGGGAAGAAGGCGTCGGAGGCGGCCACTGAGCCCAAGACCCTGTCGCCCGCTCTCGATACTGCCAAACGACAAGAGTCGAGGCGATTCACTTGACCCATTCCAATTCCGACCGCC
>Ga0209654_1000705_pt1 | contig 30856 bp, 30 predicted proteins | sample SaaInl1SG_22_DNA_FD_184646 | JGI IMG/M metagenome (GOLD analysis project Ga0209654, IMG submission 184646) | Marine microbial communities from expanding oxygen minimum zones in the Saanich Inlet - ESP_161SG_22_DNA (SPAdes) (version 2) | ecosystem: Environmental > Aquatic > Marine > Intertidal... | reverse complement strand
TGCCGCCGGGGCATCGGTTGCGATGGTTGGCTCTATGCTGGCAGGGACAGATGAAACCCCGGGCGAGGTATTTTTATATCAGGGGCGTTCTTATAAAGCCTATCGCGGGATGGGCTCGATGGGGGCAATGGCCAGAGGTTCGGCCGATCGCTATTTCCAGGCCGAAGTATCCACGCCGTTAAAGCTGGTACCAGAAGGCATTGAGGGTCAGGTACCCTATAAGGGGGCAGCTGGCCAGGTCTTGCACCAGCTGGCAGGCGGTTTGCGCGCGGCGATGGGCTATACTGGCAACCCGACCATTGCCGATATGCAGAAAAATTGTACGTTCCTGAAAATCACCTCGGCTGGCTTGCAAGAATCCCATGTTCATGATGTGACCATCACAAGGGAAGCCCCGAATTATCGGCCAGGTATGTAGTAGCGCAGGATTTTGGGAACGCAATGATGAAAAATGCCATTCTGATTATCGATTTCGGCTCGCAAGTAACCCAGCTCATCGCCCGGCGTCTGCGCGAGGAAGGGGTCTATACCGAGATTCTGCCCAGCACGTCTGTTCAGGAGCTGGAAAAAGAGGGGGCGCTGTCCTTTATTGGCGGGATTATCCTGTCCGGGGGACCAAATTCGGTAACCCATGCCGATACACCGCGCGCCCCGCAGGCGGTATTTGATGCAGGCTTGCCAATTTTGGGCATTTGCTATGGCCAGCAAACCATGTGCCGCCAGCTTGGCGGGGTGGTCGAAGCCGGTCTTAGCCGCGAATTTGGCCAGGCAGAGGTAGAAGTTGTTACCGATAGCCCGCTATTTGCGGGGGTCTGGCCAGCTGCCTCGCGCCAGTCTGTCTGGATGAGCCATGGCGATCATGTTTCTGCCTTGCCAGACGGTTTTCAGGTGATTGCCCGTTCTGCCGGTGCGCCCTATGCGGTCATTGCTGATGAGGTGCGCGGCTATTACGGCGTGCAATTTCATCCCGAAGTGGTACATACCGATGGCGGGGCAGGGCTGTTGCGTAATTTCGCCTTGCAGATTTGCGGGGTAGAGGCCAATTGGTCGATGGCCGCCTATAAAGATCAGGCGATTAAGGATTTACGGGCGCAAATCGGCGATGGCAATGTGATTTGCGGCCTGTCTGGCGGGGTCGATAGCTCGGTCGCGGCCGTGCTTATCCATCAGGCAATAGGCGAGCAGCTGGTTTGTGTGTTTGTTGATACCGGGCTGATGCGTAAGGGTGAGGCAGATGAAGTGGTCTCTCTGTTCCGCGATCATTATAATATTCCGCTTATTCACCATGACGCATCGGAAATGTTTTTGAGCCGGCTGGAGGGGGTGGATGACCCCGAACAAAAACGCAAAATTATCGGCAAGAGCTTTATTGAAGTATTTGATGCTGAATCCGCGAAAATTGATAATGCCCGCTTTTTGGCACAAGGCACGCTCTATCCGGATGTGATTGAATCCATTTCGGCCGCTGGCGGCAATGCGGTAACCATTAAATCCCATCATAATGTCGGCGGCTTGCCAGACGATATGGCGCTTGAGCTGGTCGAGCCCTTGCGGGTGCTGTTCAAGGACGAGGTACGTGCATTGGGGCGCGAGCTGGGCTTGCCCGAACATTTTGTCGGCCGCCACCCGTTTCCGGGGCCTGGCCTTGCCATTCGTATACCAGGGGCAATATCGCCGGAAAAGCTGGATATATTGCGTGAAGCAGATGCTGTCTATCTGGACGAGATACGCAAAGCCGGCCTGTATGATAAGATATGGCAGGCCTTTGCTGTATTACTGCCGGTGCGTACCGTAGGCGTGATGGGCGATGCGCGTTCCTATGAATATGTGTGCGCGTTGCGGGCGGTAACCTCTACCGACGGGATGACCGCCCAGAGCTATGGGTTTAGCCATGATTTTCTGGCTCGCACCGCAACCCGTATCGTCAATGAGGTCAAGGGCGTGAACCGCGTGGTCTATGATGTGACCAGCAAACCCCCCGGCACCATAGAGTGGGAATAGGGGCGATGCCCCCTTGCCATATCGGCGCCACCTTGTTTTAGATAAATCTAAACTATTGAAAAACATTGACAATTTGAGAAAGCTGCCTCAATATCGTCAGCGATAATTCTCTTTCCATAACTACCGAAAAAGGGGGTGGGGAAAGTGTGTAGGCATATTCAGCTTTTATCTGATATTGATTTTGACTTTTGGAAAGATCGAAATCCCTATTTTTCTGATAGCGATTTGAATTTATCGATGAAGGGTGGCTTAACACTTATTCAGGATCGGAATTTTCTTCGCGGCTTCAACCCAAGAACAGCTGCAGATATTGTAGATGCCATAGAGACGCGGATTGAAGCGTTTGATATAGAAACTGCTGATTATAATGAGCTTGCTTGTATTTCCGATTTGATTCAGGCATGGGGTGGAATGGCAGGAAGAGCTCCATATGTCAAAAAAAAGGAGCGTCGGTTTCGCTATGATTGGAAAGACTATTACGATGGCGTTAAAAATGCGCGGGACGACAAGCCGGTTCAAGCTATAAGCTTGTGGTTGAAAATTGACGGGATTGGAATGTCATTTGCCTCCAAGCATCTTCGATTTTGGACGAAAAAATACCCTGTTTTAGACACGCGAATAAGTCTTTTGCTCTGCGGTAGTAAGAAATTATTGAATGAACCAGATTGCTATGATGACTTTTTGAAAATAATTAAGCCGTTAACAGTGAAGTTTTCAGCAGATTCTTTAGAGGTTGAAAAAGCGCTCTATGCGTTTAGTCAGCACTTTTTTGGTAATGATAAATTGGCATTCACGGCAGATGGCTTGCATACAGAAATCAATTACGATATCGCCGAAGCCTTAACAAAATTACCGCCTGAATAAACAGTCTTTCAGGCGCAACGCTAGTGCCAGGTGGAGATAAAAAACGATTAAAAATTATGAACTAGATTTTCAAAAGGTACTTTATGGAACCTAGGATGGAGTTTAGAGGAAAAAGATGTAAATGGATGGCATAGTCAATTCTATTTTCAAGTTTTTGTTTCCCACTAAAATTTCACCAAAAGCTGAAAAAATATTAAAGAATCTTGCCTTATTGCTTGGTGTATTAAGCGCAATCGCCATTATTTTTAACTGGTATCCGCTAACGATGTTTTTCTCGTTTCCATTTTGTCTGATTTGGATTTACTGTGCCTGGTTGCGAACAGAGCCTCAATTAAAATGGGTTAATTTTATTTTTCTGGTTATTTATGCCTATGGTATTGCGCGGTATTTTCTAGCCCTTTAACATCGGCCTGGATTGTTAAAGATACCCTACCTGAAACCTGTAATGGATTTGGCTCCGCAATGGCTATGCCCCCGCAAATAACCGCTATTGATCATCTGGTTCTAAGCGCTGGTGATATCGATAAAACCGTCCATTTTTACTGTAATATTCTGGGCATGTCGCTATCGCGCTTCACCCCGGCTGGCGGCGGGGCAGAGCGGCTTGCCCTATGCTTTGGCCAGCAGAAAATCAATTTGCATGATGCGGCCGCCCCCTATCGCCCGCACGCCGAAAACCCGGTGGCAGGGGCGGTGGATATCTGCTTGCTAACCGATACGCGCCTGGAGGAATGGCAGGCTCATCTGGCCGCCCATAACATAGAGATTGAAGAAGGCCCTGTGCCGCGTTCCGGGGCGATAGGGCCAATTATCTCGCTATATCTGCGCGATCCGGACGGTAATCTGATAGAAATCTCGCACCCCTCTTGATGGCGATAGCCGGCTATGGCTAAATCATGCTGGAAATAAAAAGGGGGGCAGCTACCTTATGAAGGCATATGCAAAATATCTGGAATGGTTCGGGGTCGGTACAGCGATTATATATTCGCTATTGGTCGCCTCTAATACCGGCTCGGAATTTCTGGGCTTCACGCTATTATTGATATCGGCTATCGCTATCGGTTTATGGGCCTGGACCGGCCAGCATAGGGGCATCTTGCTGTTGCAGTTTTTCTATGCGGCGGCAGGGCTTATAGGTATGTTTAGATGGTTTTAGGTTTCTCTGGCCTATAGGCCAGCGGTGCAGCGCCAGGGAGGGGCTAATGTCGTTAAGTTATGTCTATCTGATCGCGGCGATATTTCTAGAGGTAACCGGCACGATGCTATTGCCGGTCTCTGCCAATTTTACCCGCCTCTGGCCGACCCTGACGCTGGCGGTGTGTTATATGGCGGCGTTCTGGCTGTTGACCTTTGCTATCCGCACCATTCCAATCTCGATTGTCTATGCGACATGGAGCGGGCTGGGCGTTTTCACCATTGCGATTTTGGGGGCGCTGATTTTTAAACAGACGCTTGGCTGGCCAGCCATTCTTGGCCTGTTTTTCATTGTTATTGGCGTTATTCTGGTCAATCTCTATAGCGCCCCCCACCCCTGAAAAAAAATAGCCCGAAGACAGGTTTTAATTTTATTCTCTCTTTACAGGGCTTTTTTTATCCGACAGTTTTTTGGATGAAAGTGCGTTTTATCCGCGCATCTGTAACCAATGGGCGGGAGTTTGGCCAAAATGCTAACACCAGATTTTGATAGCTATGAAATGCGAGCGATTAAAGGGCTAGAGGTAACCGCGCTTGGCCTGTCGGTGCGCTATGCAGATGGGGCGATAAGTCATCATCTGGCGGCTGATTTGCGCGAACATTGCCCGCAACCGCATACCACCCACAAGGTGACCAGAGAGGCCTTGCTATCGCCTCTGGATATACCGGACGGGTTTCATATCACCCATGCCGAGCTGGATAACCGTGAGATGGTACAGGTGCATTGGTCGCAAAAATTAAATGCACAGGATAGCGGTGTATCCCATTTTCACCCGGGCTGGCTTTATCAGACAGGGCTGTCTGGCGAATGTAATTTTGGGGTGGATTTATCGCGCCAGCTTTGGCGGGCAGCAGATTTTCACGCGATACCGGCGATGGATGGCCAGGCTATCCTGACAGATGAGGATGTTTTTTTTGCCTTTCTGGTGCAATTTATCCGAACCGGGGCGGTGATTGTTAAAAACCTGCCGCAAACCCCGGAAATGATCGAAACGCTTCCCCAAAAAATAGGGGTTATCCGCACCTCTAATTTCGGGCATATCTTTGAGGTGAAGATAAAGCCGGACGCTGATTCCAATGCCTATACCGGCGAAGAATTGCTGGCCCATACAGACCTTGCAACGCGCGAATATATGCCGGGGCTGCAATTTTTATTCTGCCTGCAAAATGACGCAGATGGCGGGATGTCCACCCTGTCAGACGGGTTTGCGGTTGCCGAACATATCAAAGCCACCCGCCCGGAGGCGTATGAATTGCTGGCCAGCCGGCCTATCGATTTTGTGAATAAGGCAAAAACCTCGGATTACCGGATGCAGGTACCGCTATTTCATTGTGATGCGTCTGGCCAGCTGGATGAGGTGCGCTGGACCAGCTGGTTGCGGGCGCCCTTGCGCGGCGAGCTGGCAGAAATGGCGGCAATATATTCGGCACAAAAGCTGGCTTATCAGCTGGGCAATAGCCCGGAATTTAAAGCAGAGTTCAAGCTGCAACCAGGCGATATGATGTGTTTTGATAACAGGCGGGTGTTACATGGCCGCACCTCTTTTACCCCCAATAGCGGGGCACGCTGGCTGCGCGGCTGTTATATGGAGCGTGAGGAATTATGGTCGGGTTTGCGCCTGTCTGCCCGCCGCCGCCGGCAAGCGGTGTTATCCTAGCGGCCAGAAAATCACTCCAGAGGCAGTTTCTGGCCATGGGTGAGGGCCAGAAAACGTGTTGCCCCTATCCCGGCTTTTGTCAGGGCGGCTGCCAGGCGCAAGGGCGGCTCCTGCAATGGCTCAAGCGTTAATTTAAAGGTTCCCCAATGAATGGCGACGGCCTGTCCCGGCATTAAATCGTTGAAAATCTGCACCGCTTCTTCGGGGTTCACATGAGAGGCTTTCATAAATTCGCGCGGATTATAGGCACCTATCGGAATGGCGGCCAGATCCGGCGCGCCCAGCCTTTCACGGGTCTGGATAAAATCGCCAGAATAACCTGTATCGCCGGCAAAATAAAAGCTGAAATGCGGCCATTTTACCATCCATCCCGCCCACAAAGTGCGATTGCGATCAAAACTGTTGCGGGATGACCAATGCTGTACCGGCGTGGCGGTAAATTCTATTTCGTTATGGGTAGCGCTTTGCCACCAATCCAGCTCGGTAATGTTTGTTATCCCTGCTTTTTGCAGCAGCTCAGACAGGCCCAGCGGGACAAAATAATGAATATCCGGCTGGCTTTGATACAGGGCTTTCAGGCTGGGCAAGCTGAGATGGTCATAATGGTTATGCGAGATAACCACCGCATCAATAGCTGGCAATTCTGAAATTTGCATCGCTGGCCTGCCTACCCGTTTGGGGCCCAGAAAGCTGAAAGGAGAGGCACGGCCGATAAAGATGGGATCGGTTAAAATATGCTGGCCATTAATACTGACCAAAAGTGTGGAATGTCCAATCCAGGTAACCTGGCGGCCGGTTGGGCTGTCTGGCTGGGCGGCCGGGTTCAGAACAGGAAAGCCTGTATCTTCAAGCGGGTCTTTTTCGCGGCCAAAAAAAGCCTTTGCCATTTTAAAGAGCTGGCCAGCGGTTTTTCTGTTTTCCCTGCCATCGCTATTGTGAAAGCGCCCGGTTTGCGGGTTATAATTTTCAGAATTCATTACAGCATCACTCACAGGCTTTTCAAATAGCGAACAGCCCGCCAGCCCGCCAAAAGCCAGAATAAGAACAGCCGGGATTAACCACTGTTTCAGGGCTTTTTTCTGCGGGATACTAAAAAAGGAAGCGGACATGCACACCACAATGACAATCAGGGTTAAATTAATGATAGCGCCAAAAATTGAAGCGTATATGATGGCGATCTAGGGCGCTTCTGGTAAAAGGCAATCAGGGCGCACCTCTTGGTATCCTTAACCGGATTAATATCCGGATGAAAGCATTTCTCTTGCAAAACAGGTAGGCACGATAAAATGTCTGTATCCAATGCGGGCTCAAAACAGCCACAAAGCTGGTTTGAGCGCCAGCCAAAAGGCGGGTTCTATGCAGCGCTAATCTGGTCATTGGCAGCTCTGTCCTTTGGTTATGCGTTTTTTCACCGTGTTGCCCCATCGGTGATGGTAACCGATTTGATGACCGAATTTGCCATTGGCGGGGCAATGCTGGGGGTGTTATCCGCGTTATATTTCTACCCTTACGTCCTGTTGCAAATTCCGCTGGGTGCCTTGCTGGAAACGGTCGGGGCGCGGATTTTACTGACGCTGGCTCTTTGTACCGCCGGGGCAGGATCGCTGGCCTTTGGCTTTGCAGACAGCCTGTATATGGCCTATTTTGGCCGGATATTAATTGGTGTGGGATGCGGGGTAGGATTTTTAGGATCGCTGGCATTGGCCGCCCGCTGGTTTCCGCCTTCCAGATTTGGTTTTCTGGCCGGGCTGACCATGTTTATCGGTATGGGCAGCGGGATTTTGGCACAAGGCCCGCTCGCGCTATTTGTCGGTAATTTTGGCTGGCGTACCAGCTTATTTATGCTGGGGGGATTCGGCTTTGTTCTGGCGGCAGTAATTTTTCTTCTTGTGCGAAACCAGCCTTTTAATGCAGACAGCCCTGTCCAGCCGGACGGCCAGCGGATGCCGCTGCTAACGCTCTTAAAACAGGCCGCCCTCAGCCTGGAGATATGGAAGATTGCGCTTGTTGCGGCAACCATGTCAGGGCCAATGCTGGTACTGGGCGCATTATGGGGAACGCCCTATATGATGCAAGCCTATAATCTTGGCCGTCCAGAGGCTGCTTTTTTGGTCTCGCTATTGCTTTTGGGCTGGGCGATAGGGGCGCCAACGGGGGGGTGGCTATCTGACCGTCTGGGTAAAAGGCGGCCGATTTTAATCTTTGGCTCGGCACTTGTCTGTCTTGCGCTTGCGCTGCTTATCTTCTTGCCTGGCCTGCCTTTGGCTATCTCGGTTGGATTATTTATCCTTATCGGCTTTGCCGGCGGATTTATGGCATGCTGTTTTGCCCTGGTGCGCGAGGTGATACCAGCCAGAATTGTAGGCGGTGCTATCGGTATTGTGAATTCGCTTACCGTTGCTTCCGGCGCGGTTCTCCAGCCTCTGGTCGGCTGGATGCTGGATATCCAGTGGCAGGGGCAAATGGAAGGGGCAGCACCTGTCTATATTGCGTCTGATTATCGCACGGCATTTATACTGGTATTGGCCAGCTCGCTTTTCGGGCTTTATATTTGCTGGCGTCTAAAAGAGCCGGAAAAAAGCCTGTAACAGGGGCGGTTGAACGAAGAGCAGGTTTTGTTTTCTTTCAGTCATAGACTCACCTGAAAAACCGGATTACAGTATCGGGCGAGAACCTGTTTTCATCTGATGATAGCTATGTTATGGGCCCGTCTAACCAGTCAAAAACCACGCCATTATCGCCGCTTCTGGCCGGGGTGGGTCTGACCAAATCCTTTGGCCGTTTTGTGGCTAATCGCGATATTGATTTTACCATTTATCCGGGCGAGCTGCACGCGTTGCTGGGCGAAAACGGGGCGGGCAAATCGACCTTTGTGAAAATGATTTATGGCCTGTTACAGCCAGATAGCGGCCATTTTGAATGGCGCGGCCAGCCGGTTCAGTTCAATAATCCGCAAGAAGCGCGCGCCGCTGGCATCGGCATGGTATTTCAGCATTTCTCGCTATTTGAAGCCCTGAGCGTGGTGGAAAATATTGCTCTTGCGCTGCCAGCCGATTTTCCAAAAGAGGGGCTGGCAGAATTAATTGCAGAAAAATCAACCGAATATGGCATTCCCTTGCGCCCGGATAGCCTGGTTGCAGATCTGTCAGTGGGCGAGCAGCAACGGGTAGAAATATTGCGCTGTTTGCTGCAAGACCCGGCCTTGCTGATTATGGATGAGCCGACCTCTGTCCTGACGCCGCAGGAAACCCGTCAATTATTTGATGTTCTGGCCAAATTGGCCGGGCAGGGCTGTGCGGTACTGTTCATCTCGCACAAATTGGACGAAATTAAACAGCTGACCAGCCGGGCAACGATTTTGCGCGGCGGGGAAAAAATTGCCGAAGTAAAGACAAAAGACAAATCAGCCAAACAATTGGCGGAATTGATGGTTGGCTCGAAAATATCTGCGATTACCCCGCCTGAGGCGCGCAATAATGCCCCGGCTATTTTGCATATTAAAGGGTTAAACCGTCCGGCGGCAGGGCCATTTGATACCGCTTTGAAGGATATAAATCTAACCGCCCATGCTAGCGAGGTGCTGGGCATTGCAGGGATTGCCGGAAATGGTCAGTCAGAATTGATGAATGCGCTGACAGGGGAATATTGTTCCAGCCAGCCTGATATAATCTTTATGGGCGACAGGGATATCAGCCAGATGGGCCCGATGGCACGCAGGGTTGCCGGCCTGTCCTTTGTGCCGGAAGAGCGCAATGGTCATGCCGCTGTGCCGGGGATGCGCCTGTCTGAAAATGCACTATTGACCAGCTATGAGCGGGAAGGGGCGGTGCAGATGGGGGTGGTAAGCCAAGCCTATGCGACGCAATCTGCAGACAGGATATCCGAGATGTTTGATGTGCGCCGGCCAGAGGCTGATCCGCTGGCTTCTGCTCTATCCGGGGGGAATTTGCAAAAATTTGTGGTGGGGCGCGAAATTGCAAAAAAGCCGGATGTGCTGATTGTCTCGCAACCGACATGGGGGGTGGATGTCGGTGCGGCTCAATTTATCCGAAAGGCGATGATGGATCTGGCCGCAAACGGGGCAGCTGTGATTGTTATTTCTCAGGATTTGGAAGAGATTTTTGCTGTCTCTCATAAAATTGCGGTATTGCATGAAGGGCTATTATCGCCTGCCTATGCCGCCAGGGAAATGACCGCTGAGGCGATTGGCCTGTTGATGGGCGGCAGTCATCCTGAAAAAGCGGTTAAAAAACCGGCAGGGAAGTCTGCCAAAAAATCGTTGAGAAAATCAGTCAAGGGAGCGAGAGCCTGATGTTTGTGCTAGAGCCGCGCGCGTCTGTTCCATTGTCACTGACCTTGCTGGTGCCGGTGATCGCTATTGTGCTGACGCTGATTATTGGCGGGCTGATTTTCGGCTTTTTGGGCTATAATCCGATAGAGGCTTTGTATGAATTTTTTGTTGCGCCGCTTTCGCGCCCTGATCAGATCGGTAATTTGCTGGTAAAGGCTTGCCCTCTGATTATTATCGGGACAGGGCTGGTTTTTTGCTATCGGGCAAATGTCTGGAATATCGGGGCAGAAGGCCAGCTGATTTTGGGGGCGATGGGCGCTGGCTGGCTGGCTCTGTCTTTTCCGGAGGTGCAATCGCCTTTCTTTCTTGCGGTGATGGCGGGCGCAGCGATGCTGGCAGGCGGGCTTTGGGGGGCGATACCAGCCTTGCTAAAGGTGCGGTTTCGCACGAACGAGATTCTGGTTTCGCTGATGCTGACCTATGTTGCGGCATTATTTTTGGACTGGATTGTCCGCGGGCCCTGGCGCGATCCGATGTCTTTCGGATTTCCGCTAACCAAAACCTATCCCGATGCCGGCCTGATCCCTGCGCTTATCCTGCCTGGTATCGGCCGTCTCGGACAATTGCACTGGGGCGTTATTTTTGCCTTTTTAATCGCGATAGGGGGGTGGTTTTACCTCTCGCGGATGCTGGCAGGCTTTCAGATAAAGCTGATGGGCGATGCCCCGCGCGCTGGCCGCTTTGCCGGCTTTAGCCAGGCTAAAACTACCTTTGCGGTGCTGATGATTTCAGGGGCGCTGGCCGGGCTGGCCGGAATGATAGAGGTATCGGCAAATATCGGCCAGCTTCAGCCGCATATCTCTTTTGGCTATGGCTTTACCGCGATTATTGTAGCATTTCTGGCACGGCTGAACCCTCTGGCAGTGATTGTGGCCGGGCTGGTTATTGCGCTGGCCGAACTTGGCGGGGATACGGCGCAAATTTCAATGGGTATTCCCAAAGTGGTCACCGGCATTTTCAAGGGCATTTTATTATTTATGCTGCTGGCAGGCGAGACCTTGACCCGCTATCGGCTGGTGCGGGTAAGCGGCATTGCAGGACAAGGCGCTGCAAAAACATCAAAAGGGGGGAAGGCAAATGTTTGACGAGCTTTTATTAACCGTTTTGCTGACCTCTATCCCGTTGATACTGGCTGCCACCGGCGAGCTGGTGGTCGAAAGAAGCGGGGTGCTAAATCTGGGCGTGGAAGGCATGATGCTGATGGGGGCGGTGGCGGCCTTTGGGGCGGCCAGCCTGTTTGGTAGCCCCTATATCGGGATACTCAGTGGCGGGGTAGCTGGTATGTTTGTAGCGGCTATCTTTTCGTTATTTGTTTTGGGGCTGGCCACCAATCAGGTGGCGACTGGGCTGGCACTAACCATTTTTGGTACAGGTCTTTCCGGCCTGATAGGGGCGCCGCTGGTAGGACAGGCAATCGAAGGCTTGCCTGCCTTGCATTTACCCATACTTTCCGGACTGCCATTTATCGGGGTGTTTTTCCAGCTCGATATTCTGGCCTATGGCGCGATTGTGATTGTCGGGCTGACCTCATTCTTCCTGATGCGCAGCCGGCCAGGGCTTATCTTGCGCTCGGTTGGGATTAATCATGACAGTGCGCACGCGCTGGGCTATAATGTGCTAAGGGTTCGCCTTTATGCCATTTTGTTTGGCGGGTTTATGGCCGGGCTAGCCGGGGCGTATTTGCCATTGGTTCTAACCCCGCACTGGGCAGAAGGCATGACCGCTGGCCGGGGCTGGATAGCACTTGCGCTGGTTGTGTTTGCATCCTGGCAGCCCTGGCGGGTAACTATCGGGGCAGTATTATTTGGCGGGGTAACAATTATGCAGCTGGCCGGACAGGCAAGGGGATGGCCGATACCGGCACAATTTTTGTCCATGCTGCCCTATCTGGCAACGATTATCGTTCTGGTAACGATAGCCAGCCGGGGGCATATAGCATTAGGCGCACCTGCCCATCTGGGAAAGAGTTTTTTTATTACGCGTTAACACCATAGAGGAGATGAAAATGAAAAGAATGTTAACGGCATTGGGCGCATTGCTGACGACAGCAGTGATGAGCATTTCTGCGGCACAGGCAGATAAGCTGAAAGTCGGATTTGTGTATCTGACCAACCCTGGCGATCATGGCTGGACATACGCCCATGAAGTGGGTCGCCAGCAATTACAGAGCCATTTTGGTGACAAGATTGAAACCACCTATGTGGAAAATGTACCCGAAGGCCCGGATGCTGCGCGTGTGATAAGAGAGCTGGTCGCACAAGGCAATAAGGTGATTTTCACCACCTCTTTTGGCTATATGGAGCCGACCCTGAAAGTGGCGAAGGAATATCCCGATGTGATGTTTGACCATATTACCGGCTATAAGCGTGCGACAAATATGGCCACCGGCAATATCCGCTTTTATGAAGGGCGCTATGTACAGGGCGTTGTGGCAGGTCTGACCACAAAATCAAACACTATTGGCTATCTGGCCGCTTTCCCTATCCCGGAAGTTATTCAGGGGATTAACGCTTTTGCTCGCGGTCTGCGTTCGGTGAACAAGGATGCCAGCATCAAGGTTGTCTGGGTAAATAGCTGGTATGATCCGGTAAAAGAAGCTGATGCTGCAAAAGTGCTGATTGCCGAAGGGGCAGATGTACTGGCACAGCACACTGATAGCCCGGCCATGTTGCAGACAGCCGAAAAAGCCGGTGTGAAAGGCTTTGGTCAGTCTTCTGATATGCATAAATTCGCGCCAAAGGCACAGCTGTTTTCTTCTGTAAATAACTGGGGGCCTTATTATATCTCGCAGGTACAAAAAGTTATGGATGGCACATGGTCAACAGGCGATGGCCCGGATCACTGGGCAGGTAATACCTGGAAAGGTATCGGCGATGATTATCTGGTGCTGACAGAATTTAAAAATATGCCAGCAGAGGTTGCTGCCAAGGCAGAAGCTGCCCGTTCCGGCATTGCTTCTGGCAGCCTGAATATTTTTGAAGGCCCGATGAAAGACAATAAAGGCAATATGGTTCTGGAAGCTGGCAAGGTGCTGGATGATGGCGGCCTGTGGGGCATGAATTACTATGTTGAAGGGGTTGAAGGAAATATCCCGAATTAAGGCGTTGGCCTTGATATAAAACCATAGAGGCGGGCGCGTTTGAACAAGCATCATTTGTGCCCGCTCTTAGATATTTGCTCTGTTGCCAGCGCATATCAGGGCACAGAGCCAGATAACCACCAGAGGTGTGCTGGATGCTTGAGGCTATTTGTTTTTTCCTGAATGGAAAAAAAATAGAAATAACAACAGCTGGCGAGCCGGGATTGCGCCCGGATATGACGCTGTTAAACTGGCTTCGCCTGCATCAGAAATTAACCGGTGCAAAAGAAGGCTGTGCAGAAGGCGATTGCGGGGCGTGCAGTGTAGTGGTCGGCCGTCTGGCAGGGGACAATCATCCGGTATGGCAGGCTGTAAATGCCTGTATTTTATTTCTGCCCATGTTGCATGGCACGGTGCTTACCACTATTGAGGGGATTGCCGGCACGGATGGGCAATTGCACCCTGTCCAGCAAAGCATGATAGACAATCACGGCGCGCAATGCGGTTTTTGTACGCCCGGATTTGTGATGTCCTTATATGCTGGCTGGTGTTCGGGACTGGCATTTAACACAAGCAATATTGAAAGCTTGCTCAGTGGCAATTTATGCCGTTGTACAGGATATGGGCCGATTGTTCGCGCTGGCGAGGCACTGGCAAATATGGCGCGCCCCCAATGGGCGATAGCGCGCTTGCAAGCCGATATAGATGGCTTGCGCCAAATGCAGGACGAAGAGGCTGAAAAAGGGCTGGAAATCTCTGTTCGGGGGCAGCGTTTTAACGCGCCCACCAGTATCGCAGAATTGGAACAGCTCTATATCGAGAACCCGGACGCACAGATATTATCTGGGGCAACCGATATTGGCTTATGGGTGACCAAACAGCATCGCCAGCTTGCCCATTTTATTCATATTGGCCGGGTGGCCGAACTGGAACAAATTGAAAAGACAGATAGCCATATTAAAATCGGCGCAGGGGTTACCCATCAACAGGCCATGACCTATCTGGCAGAAGATTATCCCGCCTTACAGGAAATCTGGGCACGGTTTGGCTCGGCACAGGTGCGCGCCTCTGGCCGGGTATGTGCAAATATTGCCAATGCCTCGCCCATTGGCGATCTTTCGCCCTGTTTCCTGGCATTGGGGGCAGAGATTTTGCTGAATAGAGGCGGCGATAAACGGCAAATCCGGCTGGAAGATTTCTTCATAGATTATGGCCAGCAAGACCGTTTGCCAGGCGAGTTTGTAGAAGCAATCCTTTTGCCGCGCCTATCGGATGATCAGCATCTTTATGCCTACAAGATTTCGAAACGCTTTGATCAGGATATTTCAGCAGTGCTGATGGCGGCCTGTATTAAGATAGATCAGGATAAAATAGCCGATATCAAAATCGGCTTTGGCGGTATGGCGGCCATTCCCAAAAGAGCAATAAATCTGGAGGCGTGTCTGAAAGGTCAGGCGGTATCTGAACTGGCAAAGTTAGGCCAGCTATCGACCACCGCCCTTGCAGACGCTGTTACCCAAGCGCTGGCAGCCGATTTTGATCCCATTGATGATATGCGTGCCAGCCGCGCCTATCGCCAATTGGTGGCTGCACAGCTTGTTGAAAAGCTGTTTAAAGAGCATCTTTCAGGCTATTGCCGGCTTTCCTCACCCCGGGCATTTCGTGTACCGGATGATTTTACCATGGCAGCAAAATCATGAAGAGCGAGGCAGAAAAATTGCATGATAGCCTGCATCAGCCCATCGCCCATGATAGCGCGGCGCTTTATGTCACCGGGGCTGCCCAATTTACCGATGATATAGCCTTTCCCGAAGACGGGCTACATATCGCGCTTGGCCTGTCTGCGGTTGCCCATGCAAAGCTGATCAGTCTTGACCTGACAGATGTTCTGGCAGCAGACGGGGTGGTGTGCTGTCTTAGCGCAGAGGATATTACGGGAAAAAATGATGCCAGCCCTGTTTTTGGCGATGACCCTGTCTTTGCAAAAGATATGGTCAGCTATCACGGGCAATCTGTTTTTGCGGTTGTGGCACATTCTGCCAAACAGGCACGTATGGCCGCATTAAAGGCGCAGATTGTCTATGAAGAATTGCCCGCCATTCTGGATATTGACAGCGCATTGGCACAAAACAGCTTGCTGCGTGCGCCCCAGCAGATAGTAACAGGCGATGTAGATGCCAGATTAGCGGATGCCCCCCATCGTATGCAGGGGCAGATGGTGATAGGCGGCCAGGAACATTTTTATCTGGAAGGACAGGCGGCCATTGCCATACCCGGCGAAGCAGGGGAACTCAGCTTGTATGTTTCCACCCAGCATCCAACAGAAATTCAGCACAAAGTAGCAGAAGCCCTTGGCCGGCCATTTCACCAGATAACTGTTCAGGTGCGCCGGATGGGCGGGGCATTTGGCGGCAAGGAAAGCCAGGCTAATTTGCCAGCGATTATTGCAGCTCTGGCAGCGGTCAAGACAGGCAAGTCTGCCAAGCTGGTCTATGACCGTGATGAGGATATGCGGGTTACCGGCAAACGCCATGATTTCAAAATTTCCTATGATGCGGGTTTTGACGATGACGGGGTTATCCAGGCACTGGATGTTCATCAGGCCTTGCGGTGCGGTATGTCTTTTGATTTATCGGCTGCCATTGCGGACAGGGCGATGATGCATGCAGAAAATGCCTATAGCATTGCGGCAATGCGGATACGCTCGTCTTTATGCAAAACCAACACCCCTTCCAATACCGCCTTTCGCGGCTTTGGCGGGCCGCAAGGTGTTTTGGGTATGGAACGGGTAATAGATGATATTGCTGCCTATCTGGGGATTGATCCCTTTCTGGTGCGCCAGCGCAATTTTTATCCCGATAAACTGGATATGGAAAACGGGAAAACCACCCCCTATGGCCAGCCGGTAACAGATTGCATTATTGGTGCATTGACCACAAAACTGGCAACAGATGCAGATTATCAAAACCGCCGGGCAGAGATTGAACAATGGAATGAAAATAACCCGATATTGCGGCGCGGCATTGCTCTGACGCCGGTAAAATTCGGGATATCCTTTAATAAAACCATGCTTAATCAGGCAGGCGCGCTGGTGCATATCTATACCGACGGGACCATCCATCTCAATCATGGCGGTACTGAAATGGGGCAGGGGCTGTTTACCAAAATTGCCCAGATTTGCAGCCATGCTTTCGGGGTGTCGATGGATAAGGTGGCCATCACGCCAACCAATACAGGCAAAGTTCCAAACAGTTCTGCTACAGCCGCCTCATCTGGCACTGATTTGAACGGTATGGCGGTTGCCGCTGCAGCGGATACCATTAAGTCGCGTATGGCGGCCTATCTGGCCAGCCAGTATCAGGCAGACCCTTCCGAGATAGGCTTTTCAGACGGGCAGGTTTTTATTGGCAAGCAAAGCCTGAGCTTTGCGGAAGCGGCGATGCAATGCTGGCAGGGGCGCATATCGCTGTCGGCTACTGGGTTTTATGCCACGCCCGATATTCATTGGGATGCCAAAAGCTTGAGAGGCGCTCCTTTTTACTATTTTGCCTATGGGGCAGCGGTGAGCGAGGTAGCGGTCGACAGGCTGACAGGCGAGAATAGAATTTTACGGGTTGATATTCTGCATGATGTGGGGCATTCCATTAACCCGGCTCTGGATCATGGCCAGATTGAAGGCGGCTTTATACAGGGGGCGGGCTGGCTGACCACTGAAGAGCTGGTCTATGGCAAAGACGGGCGATTGCAAACCCATGCCCCTTCTACCTATAAAATTCCTGCCTGTTCGGACAGGCCGGCTATTTTGAATATTGGTTTATATTCCTCAGGCGGTAATCCGGCCGATACCATTCATAAATCCAAAGCGGTTGGGGAGCCGCCTTTCATGCTGGCTATTAGTGTACATTCTGCCCTGCGCCATGCGATAGAGGGGCTGGCAGAAGCCAGATTGCCCAATCTGGATGCCCCTGCCACAGCCGAACAGCTTTTGATGACGCTAAAAGGTATCGCACGCTGATGCCAGGCTGGAAGCAAAAGATAGAAGCCTGTCTGGCCGCTGGCCAGCCGGTTTGCCGGATAGTGATAGCAGAGGCAAAGGGCTCTACCCCGCGGGAAGCCGGGGCAGATATGTATGTCACTAAAGAGGGTATCAAGGGCACGATTGGCGGTGGCACACTGGAATTTGAAGCGATGGCATATGCCCGCCAGATTTTGGCAGAACTGGCCGTAAATAAAACAGGTGATAAGACAGGCTTTACCCGCCAGTTTCGCCGCTTTGTTCTGGGCCCGCATCTGGGGCAATGTTGCGGGGGCCAGGTCAGCCTGCTATTTGAAGGGTTTAGCCTGAACTGTCTGCCCGCCCTGCAAGCCGCCCCGGATAAAAACACCACCGGATATCTGCATTCATCCGGAAAAAATCTTGGCCTGAAGGATATATATGTACCGGCAGAACAGCCTGTCCTGCACCCCCTCTTTGAGGCAAAAACCGGGCAATTACAGATGCCGATAGAGCGGACAGAAACCCCCTTTTATCTTTACGGGGCGGGTCATGTTGGCCGTGCGGTGATGGGGGCGGTAGCCGGTCTTTGCCTGGATAAAATCTGGATAGATAGCGATGATAGCCGCTTTCCAGAGATACGGGATCCGGCCATTAGCTATGTTCCGGCATCCGATATGACGCGGATTGCCAGCCATGCCCCGAAAGGGGCTATTCATCTGGTGATGAGCTATTCGCACAGGATAGATGAAGCGCTGGTTTATACGATATTGAAAAAAGGGGATTTTGGGCGTCTTGGTCTGATAGGCTCGCACACAAAATATCAGCGTTTTTGCCATAGCCTGAAAAAACAGGGGGTAAGTGACAGCTCGCTTGACCAGCTTGTCTGTCCGATAGGCCTGCCTGATCTGCAAAGTAAAGACCCTGCCCATATTGGCCTGTCTGTTGCCGCCCAAATCGCAAGCTGGCTGGAGGCGGATTTTTTCTAAAGTCCCCGATTTAACAGGGCGCGGGCAGCCTTGTCATGGCGGGTCAGCAGATTTTGCATATCCAGTCTGGCCAGCATACCGTCCTTTACCACCATTCGGCCATTGACCATCACATGGCGCGGCTTGACCGGCCCGCAAAATACCAGCGCGGCAAGCGGGTCTGATTGTGTGCCGGAAAAATCAATGCAATTTCTATCGAAAATAGCCAAATCTGCGGCAAATCCGGCAGCTATCTGGCCGATATCATCACGGTTCAGGGTTTCTGCCCCGCCTCTGGTCGCCAGTCGCAATGCCTGTCTGGCGGTCATATTATCTGCCCCTGCCAGTACCCGTTGCAGTAGCATGGCCTGGCGGGCTTCATTCATTAAATGACCACTATCACTGGAAGAAGAACCATCGACCCCCAGCCCCACCTTTACCCCGGCATCCAGCATCTGGCGCACCGGGGCAATGCCGCTGGCAAGGCGCATATTCGAACAGGGGCAATGGGCTACCCCTGTCCCGGTACGGGCAAAGAGATCAATTTCCTGGTCATTGAGCTGAACACAATGGGCGTGCCAGACATGGCTGCCCGTCCAGCCCAGCGCTTCGGCATAATCGCCAGGCCGCTGGTTAAACTGGGCAAGGGAATAATCGATATCCTCAATATTCTCGGCCAGATGAGTGTGCAGGCCAACCTCTTTGTCGGCGGCAATAATAGCGGTATCGCGCATCAGCTCTATACTGACCGAAAAAGGCGAGCAGGGCGCAAGGGCGATACGGGTCATGCTGTGGGGGCGATCATCATGAAAGGCATCGATAACCCGCAGATAATCTTCCAGAATATCTTCTTCCTTTTCGGTCAGGCTATCGGGGGGCAGGCCGCCTTTGCTCTCGCCAATGCTCATCGCCCCTCTGGTGGCGGTAAAGCGGATACCGACATCCTGAGCCGCTTCGATAGTGTCATCCAGACGGCTGCCATTCGGATAGAGATAAAGATGGTCTGAGGAGGTGGTACAGCCGCTTAACGCCAATTCAGACAGGCCGATGGCAGCAGAAATATAAATATCATCGGGGGTGAGCTGTTGCCAGATGGGATAAAGGGTCTTTAACCAGCCAAACAGGCTTTCATTCTGTGCTTCGGGAATAAGGCGGGTCAGGTTTTGAAACAAATGATGGTGCGTATTTACAAGGCCGGGAATAACAATATGGCCAGAAAAATCTAGCACCTCATCTACCCTGTCGGCATGGCTGGCCAGACAAGCGGTACTGCCGACCGCGCTGATGACCCCGTTTTCAACAAGAATAGCGGCATTTGCCAGCTCATCCCCGCACCCTGAATTGCCGGTACGCGCATCATTCATGGTGGCCAGAACATCGATATTGGTCAGTAGCTGGCTGGTCATCTGCCTCTCCTTGTTTTACTGGCTAAGCTGCCAGTCATCGGGGTTAATATCAAGGCAGGCCTCAATCGCGGCCGTTGCAATCACCGAAAGCGTGCCATTATCTGTGTCCTCTACATTCAGCCCGCCCTTGACCACCGTTACTACCGCATGGCCGCGCGGTAATTCATCGGCCACTTTTTGGGTATCAACCAATTCGGGCCTCTGAACGCCTATTGTGACATTTACCTGCATATCTTCATGGCTTAGCCCTAGCGATCGAAAAAGCACCAGAGAGCTGTGATGAATAGCATCCTGTACCGCCCGGCATGCGGCTTTGGTATAATCCTCGCCATAGAGGTCATTGCCTGTGCCCATTTCCAAAATCAGCCTTTTCATGTGCGTGCTCCCTTGCCAGCAGCCGGTTGCATATCAAAAAAGACATTAACCGCGGCATTGGCGATGACCGTATTATCGGTATCCGCCCCATCAGGATTTGCCCCATCAGCATTTTTTGGGTTCTTGCTGGCAGGTTTGGCAATATCCAGCCCGCCATGCACGACCCGCACGCTTCCCTTGCCATAGGGCAGAATAGCTTTTACCGCTTCAATATCCACTTCTTCTGGTTTTTGCACGCCGATTTCCACCTCGACAATCATATCCTCGCGCGAAAAGCCAAACGCATCTGCCATTGTCAGCGAATTATGCCAGAGCGCATCCTGCAAGGCTCTTATCGCGGCCTTGGTGTAATCCTGGCGGCGCAGGGACGTGCCCATGCCCAACTCCATTGCGACCTTTTTCTTTGCCATCCTCTAATTTCCCGAAATCTTTAAAACTGTTTTTTTATTCTGAAAACGCTAGACCTATTTCCTCTATTTGTCATATCTTTGTCATATTTTTTTGGGTAAAAATATCATTTTGTTGCAGACAGATTTGCCTGTTCAGATCCAATGTAACGCGCATATAAACGGGGTTATAGTGCTGTCTGCTTTTCTTTCCGGCTTTTTTATCAGCCTGTCTCTGATTCTGGCGATTGGCCCGCAAAACAGCTTTGTTATTCGCCAGGGCTTGCTGGGACAGTATGTTTTGGCCGTTGTGCTATTTTGCGGCATATCCGATGCGGTGCTGATTTGTCTGGGCGTTTTGGGGCTGGGCGCGGTTATGGCACCTGTCTTTACCCAATATTCAGACTGGATGTTCGGGCTGTCTGCGCTTTGGCTGGCTATTTACGGGGCAGGCAGGGTGCGGGCGGCATATCGCGGGGATTATCGCGTGCCGGCTGTGACGGACAATCAAAATCCGGGAACCCTTCGTGCTATATTTGCCCTTTTAGCGGTGCTTACCTTTGCCAATCCGCACGTATATCTGGATACGGTTATTTTGCTGGGGGCGGTATCTATCGGCTATGTCGGGCTGGAAAAGCTGGTTTTTGCTGTTGGGGCATCGCTTGCCAGCCTCAGCTTTTTTGCCATTATCGGTTTTGGGGCAAAACAGGTCAGCCCGTTTATGCGCACCCCCAAAGCCTGGCAGATACTTGATCTTCTCACCGCCCTGGTAATGTTTATCTTTGCAGGAATATTACTGGCACAAACCAGCTGGCCAGGGGCAGGCTAATCCAGATCCTCGCTCAGGACGGTCAGCTGGATATGATAGCATAGCTCGCCTTCATCATCATCGCGGTAAACAACCCCGAATGTCTCGCCATCCAGCTGAAATTCAACCGAATCCTTTGCCTCTGGCCGCGTAACCAGCGTGATGTCATGATTGCCGAAACGCTGGCGCAGAAAACGTTGCAGTTTTTGAGTTTCCGTCGGTGTCATCAGCTACGCCTCTTTGTTGTTTTTCAGTGTCTTTAAAAAATTATTTCAAACGCCGCCAGCTTAGGCAGTGTTGGGATATTTGTCCAGTTAAGATAGGCCGCCTTTTATATCTAATCTAGCCATGACGGGCAATTTGTCCGCCATAATGTGGCCAGGCTGGTCGGGCAGCGACATCATGCGCCCCGCAATTGCTGCAACGCAGATAAATACCCAGCTCCGGTACAGGAAACAGCGGGCCCAGCCGCTCGATAAGAATATCCACAGGCAAATCGGCATTATGGCTGCATCTGTTGCACCAGCAAAAAACACCTAAATTCTGTGCGGCCAGATGATGCAAACATACAGGCTGATGCGGTTCTGTTGCCCGAATTTTCTGCTCTTTAAACTTTCCCACCTGGCAGATACACCTTAAATTTATGCAGATTTATTTGTTCTTGTTTTGTTCTAATTTAGGTATATCTAAACAAACAGGGTGGCGCAAGCCTTAATCGGCGTTCAATCTGCCTTCAAAAGGTTATTTTTGGCGCGAGAATATTAAAAAGAGGGTTTTTTCAGGCTTGTATCAGCCGGGGCAGGCGATACAGATAATTGGTCAATTCAGGTAATTTGCGCGTACGATAGAGCGTTTTTTTCCGATCCTTTAAAATAAAAACCGGCTGGTCAGACCCTTTGATACGTTGTTTTTCAATGGTGAAAAGCGGCTGTTCATGGGCATGTTTGAAAATGGAAAAAATGGCAGAATTATCGATGTGATCAAGGGCGTAATCGCGCCAGTCACTGCTGGCAACACGCGCAGCATAGGTCGATAAAATAGTGGATAATTCTGTCCGGGAAAAATAGAGGGTTTTGGATTTTTTACGTGAAATGGAATGAGATGACATTTATTTCTATTATCCGTTAAATTTATTTATCCCGAATTTTATGTATTTTATCATACATGATGTTGAATATGCGGGGCAATCCCGGCAAGGATAGTCCATCCCCCTTTTTCTTAAAAGAGTGGCTAAAGCGATATCAAAGGTCAAGCCCTATAGGCAGAACAGCTATGGCTTGTCGGCTGCTATGGAAATTAGGCACAGAAAAAACTGGAAAAAACCCTGCTAACAGACGTATAAAGGCGATGAGATAAAATAATAACCCTGAGACAGGTCAGGATGAGAGCAAATGGCAGATATTTTTGACGAGATTAATGAAGAGCTGAAAAAGGACAGGCAAGCGGCTCTTTGGCAGCGTTATGGCAAATATGTCATAGGGGTTGCTGTGCTGATAATCGCCCTTGTCGGGGCGCGTCAGGGATATGTCTATTGGAAAGAGGCACGCGATGGTGCGGCGGCAACTGCCTATTATCAGGCGGCCGCACAAACAGATGAAGGGGATGCCTTGCAAGAGGTGATGGACAGCCTGACCCCCGGCTATCAGTTGCTTGCCGATTTCACTATCGCACGCAAGCTGGCAGAGCAGGGTAAAAACAATGAAGCCGAAGCTGCATTTTTACAGCTGTCAGATCGCAGCGATATTGACCCGTTTTACCGCGATACAGCCTTGTTGCTGTCTGTTATGCATGCCCCGGATAGCGCAAAAAGCGATGAATTGCTGAATCGGATTAATTCGCTGGCCAATCGTGCAGGGCCGTTGCAGGGATTGGCACTGGAACAGGCAGCTGGCCTGTCCCTGAAACAGGGCCGTATCCAGCAGGCAGCAGATTTTCTGGAAAAAATTACCACCCTGAATGAAGCCCCTTCCAGCTTGCGCCAGCGTGCCAGCCAGCTTCTGAGCATTGTAAACAGCAAGGTATCTGGATAATGCATAGCCTTTCAGTTCTGTATCATGATAGATGGTCACGCGCTTTTGCCGCTCTGCTGACAGCGATATCGCTGTTGGGGCTGAGTGCCTGTACTGAAAGAGAGCTGATTTTAAAAGGCGAGCGTGAAGCGGTTCTGCTGGAAGTTAACAGCCTGGAAATAGATGCAAATGCGAGCGCCGAATTTGGCACAATCGGCGCGGTTGGCGAAAATCAGGATGCCGGCCATCCCGGCCTGTCCAGCGGCCATACAGGCGGTCATCTGCAGCTGGATCTGCCTTTGCAAAGCCTCTGGGAGGCCAGAATTGCCGCCCCGGAAGATGATGTGGTCAGCTTGCCACAGCCGATGATATCGGGCGGATATGTCTATGCGCTGGGGGCAGATGCGCTGCTCACTGCTTTTGATTTGGAAAATGGCGAACTGGTTTGGCAATATCAGGTCAATGCCCCGAAAAGCGGTGTATTTCCAGGCATTGCAGGGGGTATTGCGGTCAGCAGGGACAGGGTGGCGGTACATGCCTCGCGCGCCAGCCTCAGCTTGCTGGATGCCAAAGATGGCTCGGAGCTATGGAAAATAGAACATGACAGCCCTCTGGCAGGCGGCCCTACCTTTATTGGCGATGCCGGCGTGGTGGTCACCGATATTGATGGCTATGTCTTTGTTTATCGTTTATCGGATGGTGCGCTGGCCTGGCAGAGCGTTGGCTTGCCAGTGGATACAGTCGTGTTTGGTGCGCCTTCGCCTGCGGTAAATGGGGGCGAGCTGGTTCTGGCCGGGGCAGGGGGCGAAATCGCTATCCACCGCGTCGATAATGGCCAGCTATTATGGGCAGACAGCCTTGCCAGCCTTTCGCCTATTACCCCGCTTCAGGAGCTGGGCGATGTGCTGGCCCATCCTATCCATGAAGGCGAGATGATCTATGTGATTAGCCAGTCCGGCTTGCTGAGTGCCTATGAAGCCAAAACAGGTTTTCAGATTTGGGAACATCCTCTGGCCGGGGTGCAAATGCCCTGGATTGCCGGCGAGAGTATCTTTGTGTTGTCTGTGGAAGGCCATCTTGTCAGCTTGCGCAAATCAGACGGGGCTGTCAGATGGATAACCGCTTTGCAAGGCTCTGGTACACTGGGGGCAGCAAAGCCCGGTACGGTGACCGATTATTTTGGCCCGATAGTGGCCTCTAATCAGGTGCATGTGCTGTCTGAAGATGGCAAACTGGTCAGTCTGAATGCCGATACAGGGGCAATTGTTTCCGTTCAGTCTCTGGGCGGGGGGGTAGATGTTGCCCCGCAAATTGCCCGTTCCAGCTTTGTCTATTTGACAAAATCTGGCCAGCTACAGGTGATGCGCTAGAAAATGACCGTTACCCTTGCCATTGTTGGCCGGCCAAATGTCGGCAAATCGACCCTGTTTAATCGGCTAACCGGCACCCGGCACGCGATTGTGGATGACCAGCCCGGTGTGACGCGCGATCGCCGCGAGGGCGATGCCCATCTGGCCAGTATGCAATTTCGCCTGATAGATACAGCCGGGCTGGAAAAGGCCAAGGCAGGCAGTTTGCAAGACCGGATGCGCGAGCAAACAGAATTAGCTGTTGCACAAGCCGATATCACGTTGCTGGTCATTGATGCACGCGCAGGGATATTGCCGGATGATGTGCATTTTGCCCGCGAGATACGAAAATCCGGTACAAGCGTTATTTTGCTGGCCAATAAATGCGAAGGCAAGGCCGGGGCAGAAACGCTGGCCGATGCCTGGCAATTGGGGCTGGGCGCTGCCGTGCCGATATCAGCTGCACATGGCGATGGGCTAATCGATTTGTTTGATGCCTTGCTGGAGCGTGGGCGCGAGATAGGGCTGGAAGAGGCACTGTTTGCCGCCGCAGACGGGGCAGACAAGGCAGCAGATGACACTTCTGTCACAGAACAGGAAGATGGCCCTGATATCTGGATAGATGAGCGCGATAAAGGCCCTATTCGTATGGCGATTATTGGCCGCCCGAATATGGGAAAATCCACCCTTGCCAATACCTTGCTGGGCGAAGCACGGCTTTTGACCGGGCCAGAGGCGGGCATTACCCGCGATAGCATTACCCTGCCCTTTGAATGGGAAGGCCAGGCCTATGAGCTGGTCGATACAGCCGGTATGCGTCGCCAGGCACGGGTGACCGATCGTATCGAGCGATTGATGGTAGTTGATGCAGAACGCGCTATTCAATATGCCAAGATATGCGTTTTGATGCTGGATGCCCGCCAACCGCCCCATAAACAGGATATGGTTATCGCACGCCAGGTAACCGATGAAGGCCGGGCGCTGATTATCGCGGCTAATATGTGGGACGATGTGGCCGATAAACAAAAAGCCATGCAGCTGATTAATGATCGTTTGCAAACCTCGCTGGCACAGGTACGCGGTGTGCCGGTTGTACCGATTTCGGGTATGTATGGGCGCGGTCTGGACAAGCTGATGAAAGCGGCCAGCGATATTCACAAAAAATGGAATACGCGCATTTCAACCGGGCGGCTTAATCGCTGGCTGGAGCCGATGCTGGAAGCCCATCCCCCGCCCATGTCACAGGGCAGGCGCTTGCGTATCCGTTATATGACGCAAGTGCGTACCCGCCCGCCCACATTTGCCCTGTTTGCCAGCCGTCCAGTGGATATCCCTGAATCCTATCTGCGCTATCTGATAGGCGGTTTGCGGGCTGATTTTGGCCTGGACGGGATACCTGTGCGGATGATGCTGCGTAAAGGGACAAACCCCTATCAGCCGAAATCCTGATCCGGTTCAAAATTCCGGTTCAAAATGCTGGTTCAAAATTCCGGTTCAAAATGCTGGTTCAAAATGCCGGTTCAAAATGCCGGTCTTATCGTGCCAGCGCGTCTTCCAGCTTTTTCATCAGCCTGTCCAGGAGCCTGGCAATGGCCATAAGGGCTGTACTATCCAGCTGGTTATGCTTGTCCAGATAGAGCGTTCGGTTCACTTCAATTTGCAAAACCGATAGGCGCTTATCGGTCTGTTTATTATATTCCAGCCCATAAAAACGGGTGGTGTATCCCCCGGCATAGGGCGCGTTCCAGCCCCAGCTAAAAGCCGCGCTATTTTCGCCCCGGTGATGCATCACCTCATCAATGGTGGTTGCCAGGCAGGCTGGCAGGGTAGCCCCGTGCAGATTGCCAAAGATAAAATCTGGCAGGCCGCGCTGGCGTGCCATCTGTTTTCTGGGTTGAAATTGGCGATTTGGATCTGGCATGGAATGCAAATCTATCAACAGGATATGGGGGTTTTCTGCCAGCATTGCATCCAGTTTCTGACGCAACATCCGGTGATAGGGGCGATGAAAGCTGGCCAGGATATCTTCTGCCTGCGTCTGGCTGAAAGGGGTGTCATATATCGGCTCACGCGCAGCCGAAAGGCGCGGTATTACCCCATAGCCTGCCGCGATATAGGGCGTGTAAACAGACGGGATTTTGCGCGTTATATCCGGGCAGAGCTGGCTGTCCATCGCCTCTTCCGGGCGGTTTAAATCGACCACACCGCGCCCGATTTGCGCGATAAGGCAAGGGCGATGGGCTTTGGCCAGCACCAGCCCCAATATATCTGTGCCTGTATCTTCCAGGCTGCGCGCACGCAGATAGTTAGCAGGGGTAAACCAGCCCTCAGGATAGCATCTGCCGCCATGCGGGACAGTAATTATCAGGTTTTTTGTGGCCGCACCGCCGCAAATAAGGGGCAGGGGCAGCGCGTCTCTGGCAAGGATAGTGCTGTCAATTTTAATTTTCTTTGATGTGATGTTCAGACAGGCAGGGCAGGCAGGGCAGGCAGGGCTGTTTTCCCTGGCTGCTAGCTTGTGCGCCATATCCCCCAGAGGCTGGCGAAATTCCGATATCTCTTCCAGGGGGCGATTATTTTCCATCATGGCGAAAACTCTACGTGGTTTTCTGCTGTCGGGGCAAATAAATTCAGCCGCTATCGGCCAGAGGCGGTAAAATCTTTCAATGCTTGACTTGACCGGCAATTGGCCTTACATCATGCCAGATAAACGCTGGTCAAACAGCGATGAGCGGCTCAGATGCGGCAGGGGAGCGTTAGCTCAGCGGGAGAGCACCACGTTGACATCGTGGGGGTCACTGGTTCAATCCCAGTACGCTCCACCATCTGAAAGCTTGAAGCATACAGCGCCTCCCTATTATATTAGCGGGCGCTGTTTTGCTTTGCGGGACGGGGCTGGCATATATGCCGGTTATCAAATGATCTTATGTTTTGGATTTTATGAATGAAGAAGGTATCACGCCCCATTTTGCTTATCGTTTTTTGTTTGGTAACGGGCATTGGAACAGCGGTTAATGGCACAGCAAATGACCTTTCCAGCGCTACCTTCGACGTGCTCTATAAAACTGAATTTGGCGCAGTGGATGTGGGAACCAGTCAGGCAACATGGCAGGTTGCTGATGACAAATTTTCCATGCAAGGCGGGTTTAAGTCCGAAGGCATTGCAACATTATTTGCAGATTTTGAGGGATATGTAAGCGTAAAGGCGGTCAGGCAGGGGCAAAGCTGGCAAGGGCAACGCATTGATATGGCCAGCATCTATAAATCAAAATCACGAACATCTGAAACCTTTTGGTCTGCGGATGGAAAGATAGCCAGCACTACTCTTGAGCCGCCTCTGGATCTGGAAAAGGTGTATCCGCTGAATGATGCGATGATGCGCGGCGTAACCGACCCTTTTAGTGCGATGATGACGATGCTTGCACGCCTTAAAGCGGGTGGGCCATGTATCGGCACGTTCCAGATTTACGATGGCAGGCGGCGGGCTGAGTTGCGTTTTACAGATTATGGTACCCGGAAGGTTATAAAAGACCGGGATTTTGCCTATCAGGGGACAGCCATAGTTTGCGGTGTAGAAAGTAAGCCTATTGGTGGACACCGGCGTAAATCACGCTTTGGAAAAACAAATGACGATAAGCCGAGAACACGGGCTTATATTGCGGATATGGGCAATGGTGTGCTTGTGCCTGTTCGAATGGAGACCACCTTGTTTTTTGGGCGCATAATTACCCGCCTTGATTTAGCGCAGTCGAATTTCCAGCCACCATTATGATGTTTTTCAGAACCATATTTCTCTTTTTGCTTATCACATTTGCCCCTTCTATTATGGCGGCGTCCGAGGGCTGGCGCGCCCAGCTGCAATCCCCGACCATCATAGGCGAGGGTACGCTCAAAGTGTTTGTGTGGGAGGTATATGATATCCGTTTGCTTTCCGATGGTGCGCCCTTTTCCTGGCAAAGGGATTTTGTTCTGGAGTTTGCCTACAAGCGCGAATTAACAAAAGACAGGGTCATAGAAGCGTCCATAAAAGAGATGCGGCGACAGAAAAATATTACCGACAGCCAGATAGAGCGATGGCAGGAATATCTGCAGCAGGGGATTAAATCTGTTCAGCCAGCCACAAAGGCAGCGCTTCTTTTTACAGATAAAGGCACACTCACCTTTTATTATGATGGAAAAGCCCCTGTTACCGTTACAGATGCTGCCTTTGCACGGGCGTTTATGAATATCTGGCTGGGGGCAGATACATCCAAGACAGCGCTTCGAGAGGCACTTTTGGGTCTGTCATAAAAAAAGGACTGCCCGAAGGCAGTCCTGGTTCAGGGGAGGAAAAAAAATGTTCTGCCCCGATCATGGAAATGTTTGGCGAATTTTTGGCAGCTACCCGATTTTTGCCTCTTTATTTCTATTCCGGATAAAAAAATACTACCGATGATTAACAGAATGGTGAAGCAGGGCTGTACCCTGTCCAAAAGAACAACAGCCGGGAAAACAGATAGCTGACCGACCCCCTTCCTGATCTATCCATTTGTCATGCATAGATAGCCCAACGCGTCATTTTATCTGTTTGAAAATATAATTTTTGCAATAGTTGCAATGAAGAACAGGGAAAAGCCTCTAGGGCTTATCTTTGCCTTTGTCTTCAAGCTCCCAATCCTCTTCGTTATTACTTTCTAATTCGATTGGTTTAGGTGGTTTGGCAACCCATGCCTTTAGGTTTTGGCCATAGCAATCATAAAATTTTTCAACAATTTTTTCCAATTCACTTATGAAAAGCTTTCTTGATTTAAATACTTTTGTTTCTTGAACTCGAATTAGTGGTATAAATGCGGATATCGTTTTTGTGTTGCCTTGCTGGTCAAGTGTTTCCTTTGTGAAGTCGTCCAGAGATAGCATCTCTTCTTGCGAACTATAACGCCACCTAACTTTGATATAAAAATTTTTATCACCATGATCTGTTATTTGACGTTTTAACCAATTTATTTTCCCCGAATTTGTTTTTTTATCTTCTGGTGCATTAATTTCCATACCTACTGCAAATATGCATTTGGCAATGTCAATCTCAACGAAAAGAGTGTTGGCTGCATCGGGAATGATATACTGACAAATAATAGAATCTCCATCTACTATCTTTCGCATAATAGATTTTTGCCAAAGTGACTTGTCATTGACGAAGCTTGTGGCAAGCTTCATTGAGCAATCAACCCCAAGATGATCTGTTAAATTTAGAGCGATTTCTGAAAATTCTTCTACAAGTGCGTTAGCTGTTTCTTGAAGATAGGGCGAACTCTTTTCAAGTTTGTTGCCTGAAGTTACATCTGATGACCAACTGGATGGCATCATTGAAAAGCTCTTTTTCCCAACTGAATCATCACGCAGAAAACGGATTAACTCTTCCAACACAAATAATTTTTCTCTATCGATTAAATTAGCATTTCGTTTTAAAAGCTGGGCATTCGACAAGAGTAAGCGCCAAGAAAAATGATATAATTTAACCTTATTTAGTAGTTTTTTTGGTACATCGATAGGTGATTGGTCTACTCGGGGAGAAAATTCATTAGAAATGGTTATAACAGCATTAATGTTGTTTGTTTTTGCAAGTTCTAGGTATCGACATATCTGACCTGCCTCAAGCTTCGTATTCCCTACTTTGGCTTCTACTAATGCAGACCATTCGTTTCTATTTTTGATATAAAGATATCCATCTGGCCTATCATTTTTTTTGGTGTCTGTTTTTTTCACTAAATTTACTTCAGTGAAAGCTTTAAACGTTGTTTTATTTGTTATTTTTAGCCCAACATCTTTTATAAGCTGATCTAAAAGTTCGGGCACGATATGAAAAGTGGCTAATAAAATAGAGGTGGCGATTTGCTCTTTGTTTACAGGTTTCAAAGAGGGAAATAGCCGAGCTTTCTTTCCGTTCGCTATGTGCCGATTATGAGGATTTTTATTTTCATCTTTATGAATAAATATAAATTACTAATACTATTTAAAGTTGCTTTAACTAAGTGTAATCTTAAATAATTTAATAGATCAAGTGAAAGTCTATAATTTATGCGTAAAAAAAATTTGGAAAAGCCAAAAATTCATTTTTCGTAGATTTCGATTTTCCATATTTGTTATTCTGTTCAACCATAGATTTTTTGAAATGGTAAATACCAGCGCCCCTGCATAAGGATTTGGCCGATAGGCTTTTTATTTCCTAAAAAAGGCTTTGCCTCACTCATTTGTGCCTGCTTGACGGGGGCGGCCGGGCAGGCACATGATATTATTCGGGTATTTATTAAAACATCCGGTTTAAATCAGGGGAGGGCAGGGCAGATGAGTAAATTGAAAAAAGCCGTCATTACAGGGGCCACAAGCGGCATCGGATTTGCCCTGGCTAAGGCGCTGGCACAATCCGGACGTCAGGTT
>Ga0209654_1000703_pt1 | contig 30924 bp, 42 predicted proteins | sample SaaInl1SG_22_DNA_FD_184646 | JGI IMG/M metagenome (GOLD analysis project Ga0209654, IMG submission 184646) | Marine microbial communities from expanding oxygen minimum zones in the Saanich Inlet - ESP_161SG_22_DNA (SPAdes) (version 2) | ecosystem: Environmental > Aquatic > Marine > Intertidal... | reverse complement strand
ATAGCAGGTGTTGGTGGTGTTGGTCACAGAACTGTTAACAATTCCCTTATTTAATTTTTTTTATTCGTTGCTTCCTGGTATCTTTGAGGTATAATCCAAATTGTATATAATGGAAAACGTAAAATATATGTTACAGGAAGCTGGAGCAAAAATGAATTCAGCTATTAGTGATATTGAAGATTTGACAATATCAAGGAATCACAGAATCAACATCTTGGATGTTCTAGAAGATTTGAAGGAAGCAAGGGAAATAATTCTACACGTACAGGGTAATATTAATACTGGTAGTGATCGATATTTCGTTAGCAAGGAAACTGGTATAAAAGATACATTCAAACTTGATTATTAGGTGATAGTAGTTATTGACGACTTTGTCAAGGACGAAGATCTATTAAAAGAAATTGCATCCGATAAGGAATTCTTTAGTGCTGCTGGAGAAAATTATTTCTTTTGGGAGGGGTGGTGGAGTTCTCCACCAGATACGATAAAGAAAAGACTTATCAAATACGTATGGGGAGACAATTGTCCAATTAACATGACATTTAATGTTGCTGGATTTGAATATTGGACGGGAATACAATCTGCTGAAGATGATAACCCTTTCCTGGATAATCTCGGTCTACATTACGATAAGGATGAAATGCTCTTCCAAGAAACCGGAAATCTCCAAACTCCCATCATAGGATCTGTGTATTATCCAGATCAAAATGAATTTACCGGCGGAATGCTCGAAATATTTACAAAGGGTCACGATAAAGATCCAGAGAGAATATATGCAGCACCAAATAGACTTATAATATTTGATGCTGGATCTGTCGCTCACTCTGTTAGCAAGGTTACCAGTGGAACTAGAAAAGCAATAGCAATTAATCTTTGGGGTGAGGAACCCTATAGTTATAAAATAGAAAAATTAAAAAAAGAATGAGAAAAGAATTTGAAAAATACGCCCTTAGCGATCACAAACTAGGATCTCTAGATGTTCACAACTATTCTAAAATGTTGGAGAATTCACTAACCCCATATATCTTGGAAGAGAGGGAACTTCGTGCTACCCAAATGGATATCTTCTCTAGGTTAATGATGGATAGATTACTTTGGGTAGCTGGTCCTGTAAATGATAAGATGTCATCTATTGTGCAAGCTCAGCTAATGTTCTTGGATTCTATTGATAATAAAGATATCACTATGCATGTAGATTCACCAGGAGGATCAGTTAAATCTGGATTATCTATGGTGGATGTTATGGAATATGTGAAATCTGATATCATCACAGTAAATACTGGTATGGCTGCATCTATGGGTTCTATACTACTGGGGGCAGGAACAAAAGGTAAAAGATATTCATTGAGATTCTCTAAAGTAATGCTTCACCAGTCATCTGGAGGATTCCATGGTAACATCCAGGATGCTAAGATTGATTTTCAAGAGTGGGAAAAATATAACAAAATTCTTTTTGAACTTCTGGGTGGATATTGCGACAAAGACCCCAAGCAGGTTGCTGAAGATGCTTCCCGAGATTTTTGGATGGATGCGGAGGAAGCTGTTAAATATGGCATAATTGACGAGATAATCAAAAATAAAAAGTAAGGTTCTTAAGCCTGTATTTCAACCAATAACTAAATGGGAACAAATTATTATAGAATTCCACTCGAATCTGAGATGGAAGAGCGTAAGGACAGGCTTAGAGTAAGACTTATTGGTCTCAAGATGACACCAGACCTTATATCTAACAGTTTTAGGTACATTAATAACCCAGGTGACGAGTGGAGTGCAATGAACCCATGGGATGAGTTTTTAATGAACCCATGGGATGAGTTTATTGAAGGAACTAATATTCACCTTGGAAAACGTAGTATGGGCTGGAAATTCTGTTGGAACTTTCACGGCAACAAGTATTATTCTACCAAGCAGGAGTTAGTTGAGTTTATTGAGAGTGGTCGCATAGTTGACGAATATGGTGCAGAGGAATCACCTCAGGAATTTTTAGATATGGCATTTAGTTGGGGGGAATCTGACGGGTTGACTGTTGATGCTGAATATTATAAAAACAACGAAAGGAGTTCCTTGTTTAACGATCCCAAATATTACGATAAAGAAATCGATGGATTAAGGGTTTCTTCATCCACAGATTTCTCTTAATGGCTAGAAATAAAAAAATAGTAGATACCTCGATATTAAATAGTGACCAAAGGTTGGCATTTGGGAAGCTTGTAAATTATGTTAGAAACCCAACTGACAGATCTATCTATGTGCTTAGAGGATGGGCTGGGACAGGTAAAACATTTTGTGTAAGCCTTTTAGTGAACTACCTTTTAACGGAGCTTTATCGGGATAAGGGGTGGTATAGGATTGCGGTTACTGGTCCAACTAATAAATCAGTCAGGGTCATTCGTAGATCGTCTGATATACACGACACCCGTGTCTCTTTCCAAACCATCCATAAGTTACTTGGGTTAAAAGAGAAGATAACCCTTGATGGAAAACAGGAGTTTGTCAAGGATCCTGGATTTCAGCCGAAGATATCGAAAATTAAGCTTCTAATAATCGATGAGGTCTCCATGTTGAATGATGATCTCTTTGAAAAAATAATTAAACACAGGGAAAATATAAAGGTAATATGCATGGGTGATCCTGCACAGATCCCTCCTGTTGGGAAACCTGATTGTATCCCATTTAGAGAAGAGCTTGCAGAGGAATATGACATTAAGACTTTGGATCTAAAGACTATCATGAGACAAAAGCTTGATAACCCGATCATCAGTTCTTCCGTAAAGATTCGGGAAAATATTAACGACTCGGATTCTGGAATCTTACCACAGACTATAACAAATAAATCTGGCGAAGGTATTGAATTTCTAAATCTTGGTGATCCTGGTGTAAGGAAAAACATCTCCTCTTATATGGAAAAGTATTTCAAAACCAAAAGGTTTGAGGAGGATTCTGAGTATGCTAAGGTAATAGCTTGGAGGAATAAAACTGTGTCAACCATGAACACTCTGGTCAGAAGAGTAATCTATGGGGAGGAGCAAATCAGCGAGAAAATACTTGTTGGTGAAAAACTCATTATTAATAGCCCTTACATTGTTAATGGAATGGTTGTTTTCAACACTAATGATGAATTCACAGTTGATTCGTTTGAGATAAAAACACAGAAGGCTAAGGTTGAAGATCTGGGGGTGGATCTAAAATACTATGAAACCCGTGTCTGGTTTTTGGACGACAATAACTCAAGACACGAAGACACAATAGAGATTCTTCACGAGGATAGTGAATATGATTTCAAAAGAGTAGCAAACATTCTTAAGAATATAGCAATCCAGAAGAAAGGAAAGGACAAGTCCTGGATTGCTTACTATGATTTTCTCAGAGAATTTGCTGATGTCTCCTATGCTTATTGTATAACAGCACACAAGTCTCAGGGAAGTACCTACGAAACATCCTTTGTAATGGAGGATGATATTGAGATGAATTGGGATGTCGTAGAAAGAAATAGAATCAAGTACACAGCATATACAAGGGCAAGCAAAAAACTTTATGTGCTGAAAAGGTTTTAGAATTTTTCGGAAATATTTTTTTAGTTCGGTCTATCCAATTAATCTTGCGCTTTCATTCCAAAAATAAGAAACAATCATCATTTAGGGGTATATAAAGTCCAAAATCGGTAATATGAAACTTGTAGACGCACTTAGAACCAAGAACACCACCACAGAAAATGGGATGACAACCAACTCATCTTCTTTGAATGCTTGTGTAGATTTATTCTTCATGATTGGTGCTATGAGAGGACAGGATAAGCAAAGACTTATTGCAAACTTCTCACTTGCGTTTCACGAAGATCCACTTACAGCCATGAGAATTCTTTTTTGGGTAAGAGACATCAGAGGTGGAGCAGGTGAAAGACAGATCTTCAAGGACATTATTACATATTTAGCAAGCGAAAACCCAGAGATACTAGGTAAAAACCTACATCTCATTCCTGAATATGGAAGATGGGATGATTTGCTTTCGTTAATTGGTACCAAGCTAGAATCACCGGCCTTAGACCTAATAAAGAACGGTCTCGAAAGCGATAACGGACTTTGTGCCAAATGGATGCCTAGAAAGGGACCGGTAGCAAACAGACTAAGAAATTTCTTAGGATTCACACCTAAGCAATATAGAAAGACATTAGTTGGTCTCACAAATGTTGTCGAGCAGTCTATGTGTGCTAAAGATTGGGAGTCTATTGAATATGGTAAGCTTCCTTCAGTAGCAGCTGCAAGATACACCAAGGCATTTCACAAAAATGATTCGGAGAGATATAATTTGTATCTTGAAAAACTAAGGTCTGGTGAGGATAAAGTAAATGCTGCTGCAGTCTATCCTTATGACGTGATCAAAACTCTCAAACACGGAGATGCAGACTTTGCCTCTGAGCAATGGAAAGCACTTCCTGATTACATGGAGGGGAGCGAGGAAAGAATTCTTCCAGTAGTTGACACCTCGGGATCTATGGAAACCTCTGCGGGGGGAAACACCAACGTTACCTGCTTGGATGTTGCGATCTCTTTGGGAATGTACATTTCCGAAAGAAACGAGGGAGCTTTTAAGGACTCTTTTGTAACTTTCTCTGCTAACCCAGAGATTCAGCTACTGAAGGGTGATTTAAAGTCGAGGTTTTCCCAATTATCTAGAGCTGCTTGGGGTATGAACACGGATCTCCAAAAGACCTTTTCACACATATTGGATCAGGCAGTGAAAAATTCTGTACCTGCATCTGAAATGCCAACGAAGATCTTGATCCTCTCCGACATGGAATTCGACAATGCGACAAGGGCTAATTCTTACTGGAATAACACTGATACTTTAGAGTGGAATCCTACTGCACAGGAAATGATCAGGGAGATGTATGCTGAAGCAGGATACACAATGCCTTCCATCATCTACTGGAATATCCAATCAAGAGGTGGTAATGTGCCGGTTTCTTTCACCGAATCTGGTACAGCTTTGGTAAGTGGTTTCTCTCCAGCAATTCTTAAAAGCATCTGCAAGGGTGAAATAATTTCACCACTTCAAGTGATGAACGAAACTATTCTTTCTGAAAGGTATAAAGACATTATAATTTAATTCAAGATGGCAGATATAGATATAGAACCGGAAGAGTATTGGTACTCATGCTCTGAATCCGAAAGAGAGGAGTTAGCAAAAACGGTAGTTCAGGAAGGATATATTTCAGACCTACTTCTTGAGATGGTTAAAAAAGGTAGAACATCATCATTTGAACCCGAAACATATACTGAGCAAGAAATTGTAAGGTTATTTAATGCCATTTGGGACAGTAAAAGATTTGTCGAACAAAAGCATATTGATGAAATATTCAAAAGATTGAGAGAGCAAAGAGTTCTTTGAAAATATTAGGTTTCTTACAGCAATTAATTCAGTTAATTAGATACATAAACTAAAAAAAGAAGCCTGTGAAAGGATCGGTACAGCAAACCTATTCTATACTAGATGCAGAGTTAGATGTAGTACAGCGCAAGCTTACTCTCTAACGAGACCCGGAGATCAGTGACCTGGTTGAAAACTAAAATCACGACGTCAACTTCTCATTGACGTAAAAAGAGATATAGCTGAAGAGCCGAATAATACTAATAGCGATCCTGTTATTTTAAATCCCTGGGTTAATAACCTGGGGATTTTTTTTGGAAACAATACATGCAATTTGTCTAAAATATTCGATATCTCACAGATGAATAAATGGCAGATTTTGAAAAGGTAATGTCCACAGTAAACTCTATTGATGAGGACAAAATAAAGATTGGTGATTATAACTCTGGAAATTCCTTAGCTCCCAATTGTAACTTCATATTATCCTCGTTTCCAAACACAGAAGAAAAACAAAAAGAACTTCTCAGTATAATTTCTTCTATAAAGAATCTAGGATGGGATGTAACTTTAATATCCCACTTCGACTGTCCGAAAATTATAAAAAACAAAGTAGATCTCTATATCTACAATGATAATAACACTCCAGCTTTCAAGGATTCGGATGTACTTGGTCTGGACACAATCTCCATAATAGAAAACATTCCATTTTTTAAATTCTTTGATCTGGGAGGAACTTCATATTACGATTATAAGGGATGGATTGATTTCACGCCAGCTATCGTATCTCTTCTTATACCAGCTTTGGGTTCTTCTTTTTCTAAGGGATATGAGTTCTGTGTTTATATGGAAACTGATTTTATTTTTCCAGAGGACTTCGGTGAAAAAATGAATTCTTATTTTTATGAGTTAATTAGTAACGATTCAGATTCCATTTTTTTCTCGGTTCCCGAATCGCATTGGGTACATAGTCATTTGTTTATACTCCGGATGAATGATAGGGTTAGATCATTAATTCCAAAGCTCAATGTTAGAAAAAATTCGGATTTCATTTCTATGTACCCTAACATGGTATTTGAGGATTTTATTACCAAAATATCTGATGAGAACAGAGAAAATTCTATTTTTAAAACAAGAGAGGACTTAAATCTTTTCTTCGGTGGTGCTATCGGGGATAAATGGGATTATGCTAAATTAATACACAACAAAAACGAGTACACTCTATACACAACATCATTTTGCTCACCGTACGTAAACCACGAAAACGAAAGAGATGTGAGGATAGTACTTAACCTTGATTACAATTCTCCATTTTCATCGGTTAATATTAAATTTAGTCTATCCGATAATCATGAATTATTGATGGAAAAAAGCAAAATATTAAACAGGGGGGAGTGGGTTTGGCACAAAATGCCTGTAGAGTCATCTAAATTAAAGTTTTCTTTCACTGTTGAATCTATGGATGGTGATGGAATTTCATCCTCCGATGAATATTTTATTGATACTTCAAAATTATCAGACCTTTCAAAGATTAGACATTTTGTAGAAAGATGATAATTTTCTTATATTTTATACATTAATCCACATAAGGAAAGAAACTTTTTAACCAATACGATATATAAATACCACAATCTTCATCTAAATGAAACATTTAAATCAAATATCGTGCAATTGGACATCGGGTTCTTATCCGCTGAAAGATAATCCACGCTTTGGGTTTAGGTGAATATTTTAGAAGAAGTCTAGATATATCTAAACCCAAATCCCTTAAAAGATTTGGGTTTTTTTATGTCTCCCGGTTTTTTTAATCATCAACAAAGATTAAATTTGCTGGACATAAATGGGGCTGAATGGAATCGACAGGAGGCGAACGTTCTTTGAATTGCAGGCAGAGTTAGCATCGGAAACTCTTTAATAACCTATGTAACACTTTAAATGGCGAAAATCCATTTTTCGTTTTGGCAGGACTAGGTTCTGTTAAGACAGCTGAAGTTGCTCTTGCAGCCTAAGCACCGGGGGTCGACTCCCTAGGAACAGAAAGTCGAAATTCAGATCTTCCTATGGTTGATCTGGAGTACGCGGGTCACAGGCCAGAGCCCGTCTAAACCAACTCTGGGACCAGGTACTTTTGATAAGTTTGATTCCCACATATATGAAACTTTTCTATTTTGGTTGTTTAGAAAAATGACCTAAGCCTGTGAATGAGATTCTCTGGGTGTGCTTAGCTGGACGCGGGTTCGAATCCCGCCAGCTCCACAACTCGTTGAGAAACGAAAAGATTGATTATTTTTAAATTTCGTTGGAAACACTTCCAGCAAGATATGATAAAATGTAATAATCAATAAGTTCTTTGAAATATTGGAAATGCCTAAGTGCCTCTGTAGCTCAATTGGCTAGAGCACCTGATTTGTACTCAGGGGGTTGAGGGTTCGATTCCTTCCGGAGGCTCTGATCAGGTTTTCGGTGTAAAGCTCTTCGGGGCACCTTAGTCAAAATCCTACCCATGTCCACTGTGTGGTAGGGCTAATGTGGAAAAAAACCGAATATGGAGAGGTGGCAGAGTGGTCGAATGCTCCAGTCTTGAAAACTGGCGTACGGCAACGTACCGGGGGTTCGAATCCCTCCCTCTCCGCCAAAAAAATCGTAGTACCGAAAGGGAACAAGGTGAAAGGAACACTCACCGCAGGTTAAGCGATGTCCTGCAAATGCCCGGGTGGCGAAATTGGTAGACGCACTAGACTTAGGATCTAGCGCCTTAAGGTGTGTCGGTTCGAGTCCGACCCTCGGTACTAAAAGGATGCATACAGCAATTTTTGAAGATACATGCAAATATCCAAAACGCATCCTGTTTTTTTGGGCTCATAGCTCAGTTGGTTAGAGCAACTGACTCATAATCAGTAGGTCGCAGGTTCGAGCCCTGCTGGGCCCACAAAAGGTGTCTAATTAACACCTTCAACAACAAGGGAGGGTGCTTATTCACAGAGGCAAGGATCTGGAAAAAGACGGGAGGCTTGGTACCGGTGTGAAACGGGCAAATACAAGTACTCGCCAGATTTCCCTTCCTTAAATTATATCGCGGGATGGTAGCAGTTGGTAGCTCGCCAGGCTCATAACCTGGAGGTCGGGGGTTCGAGTCCCTCTCCCGCAACTAAGGTCTTCAAAAGGGCCCTTTTGGGCCCGGACCTTTCTATTCCTCCATAGCTCAGTTGGTTAGAGCGGTTGACTGTTAATCAATAGGTCCCTGGTTCGAGCCCAGGTGGGGGAGCAAAAGAATCAAGTCTTACAGAAGGAGATAAGGCTTCTCTGAAAGGACTACCGACTCCAAACGGATCGCAACCGTAATAGGAGGTAAGAAACGGCTCGGTAGACTCTGTAGGAAACCCTGCTCTGCTGGCGCCAGTAACAGGAGGTGGGGAACAAACCATCTGTAAAATTTTGACCGCGATTAACACTCGTGGGAGATTTGGTTCTTTTATAAACCGGGAGTAGCTCAGTGGCAGAGCAATCCAGCTAAAACTGGACGTGACGCGATAGGTTCGATCCCTGCCTCCCGGACTATTTTTATTTACTTCTGGATAATATATAAGATATGAAACACATTAAACTCTTTGAATCTTATAATAATGGTAAGTTATTATGCTATCATGCAACAGGTAATAAAGTCGGAAACTGGAAGGACATATTCCTTGGAAATTTTAAAATAGGGACAGGATCTAATTTTGGTCCAGGTCTTTATACTTTTTATAATCTGGAGGATCTAAAAAGTGACCCTAAATGGAGTAAGTCTCCAGTTATTTTGGAGTTTGAGGTTTCTGATTTTGACGGTTTTTATGTGACGGTACCAGAGATAGCTACTAAGATGTTTGGTGAGTTTAATATAAAAAAACAGGTCGATAATATCATGGGTGCAGATTGGGATAAGAAGAATCCTGGCCTCATGGAAAAGATTATAGAGAGTCCAGAAAGTTTTGATGTCATTGTTAATCTTAGTAAATATAAAAGGGAGGATTCACTAGAGGTAAAGCAATCTAAGTGGATTTATGGTAGAGAGCTTAAAGGTAGTATCTTCAATAATCCACAAGGAATTTTTTGTGTGATCCATGATGTGTCATTAGCTTCTCCTAAAAGATTCTCCCTTGATGGTGGTAACAAATGGCATACGTCACGAGAGCTTGATAATTTTTAACCTATTTCGTATTAAACACCATGTCTCTTATACAAGAAAAAATAGAAAACTCAGCTTTTTATAAATACAGCGGTATAGCACCAGAGGGATTTATACTCATTCCGGAAGAGATTTTATTGGAACTTCAAGATTTTGATAACTGGAAGGAGTTCAAAAAAGATGGATCTTATTGGTTAGAGGAGAGGTCTAAAAAACTCTTGAGAAATAGAACAATCCATTAAATTCAAATCGGGATGTAGCACAGTTGGTAGCGCGCCTGCTTTGGGAGCAGGAGGCCCCAGGTTCGAGTCCTGGTATCCCGACATTATAAAAGAACACAAACAAAATGGAAGCAATTTTAAAATTCAACCTCGATGATCCTGATGATAGGACAGCACATCTAAGAGCAATTAAATCTCTTGATCTTTCATTAGCTCTTCTTGATATAAAGAATGAGCTAAGATCAAATGTAAAGCATTTCCCGGATTCAGAGCCAGAAGAAGCCTATAAGGCATATTCAAAAATTCAAGATGAAGTACATCGGATACTTTCGAGCCATTCTATAGACCTTGATGATCTTTTATTATGAGTAACGTATGGAACAATTCTTTGGAGTATTACACTTCAATCGATACAGTAAGTGATTTAAGAAAACAGCAGGCTGATATTATTTCTAGAGTGATAGACATTAATTCTCTTGACAGAATTGAGATAATAGAAACTGGAGCTAGTCAGAATTTTTCAGACGGATGCTTCGGATTATTTTTGGCACATCTTGCTGAAGAAAGAGGTGGTAAATTTTCTTCGGTTGACCTGGAAGAAAATATATTATCCAAGAGCATTAATATTTATAAGGAAATGCTACCCAACTTGGAAGTTTCTAGTTTTCTAGAAGACTCAGTAGAGTTTCTCCGGGGATATAACGGTAAACCAACAATTGTACATCTAGATTCTTATGACCTTAATATTTATGATCCCGAGCCCTCTATGCTGCACGGATTTTTAGAATTCCTTGAAATTAAGGATAAGATGGATTCTGGGTCTTATATCATTGTTGATGACAATTTCATGAGAGGAACGTGTATCTACTGGAACATTTATCAGAATGGTGAATTAGAGGAAACAAAGGAATATAATGTAGAACAAGAAATACTGGGTAAGGGATCTATGATTTACCATTATTGTAGGAGGGACAATTCAGAATGGGAAATTGTGGGAGATATGCTCGAGGAAGGACCTTTAAGATGGAAAAACCAAAAACTTATATTGAGAAAAAAGTAATTCAGTCGGTTTTATCCAAATTAGATACTAAAGGGAGAGGTAGTGAAGCTGTAATAGATGGCGGTGTTAAAATGACGAAAAAGGGTTTGGAGTAGTCAGATCGAAAACAAATCACCTATCAGAAACCCCGAAATACCCGAAGCCTCTTCCTTTTTAAATTGTCCTGTGGTGTAATGGCAGCACGTCTGGTTTTGGTCCAGAAGATTGGAGTTCGAGTCTCTGCGGGACAACTAAAAAAAAGAATTAAATTAGAATACAAAACGCATCGGCCTAAGAGGAGAGACTCAGGTGAATTATTGTTATTCACTGTGGCTATGCGTTTTTTATTGGTAGGTGGCCGAGTGGTTAAAGGCGGCAGACTGTAAATCTGCTCTCTTCGGAGTACGGGGGTTCGAATCCCTCCCTGCCAACAATTCGCGTCAGTAGCTCAGCTGGTAGAGTACCGGTCTCCAAAACCGATGGTCGTAGGTTCGAATCCTACCTGGCGTGCAAATAAATACAATATGAAATATGTAATAGCCCAGTATTTGGAAGATGTGAGTTGGTCAAGGGACCTGGCTGGAGAAGTCTTTGTTATAAAGAAAGAAGAAAATTCAGAGTTTCTAAACAACAAATTCATGCCAAATATAGGAAAAGAGTCCTATACATACATTTCCTTTATAGTCGAAAATTATGAAAGGCTAGATGGAAATTATTGTTTTCTTCAAGGAAATCCGTTCGATCACGCAAACCACGACACAATCTTTGAAGAGATAGTTCAGCAAGAAAATTCTGGAAAGGATTTTATGTATTTCAATCCATTCGGTAGAGATTTTTTCGGTTCTGGTGGGAATGGATGGCCGGATCACGTAGGTCTGAGACTCGACGAATACTTCAAAAGGATCTTTGGTTTTAGATTGGGTTTTTATGCCTTTTTTGGTGGAGCTCAATTTGTTGTTCCTGCATCTTCAATAAAATCTAGGTCTAAGGAATTTTACGAAAGACTTATGGAAATGCATGAGGAGTACGATGATTTTCCCTGTGTGATGGAAAGAATATGGGGATATATTTTCAACAGGTCTCTTAATGTGGTTATATAGATAAAAATATATCTATGGTACTTAAACACTATCTTCAAAGAACCCCTTGGAACAATCTATATAATTTCTGGTTGCAGTTCAAAGCATGGAGACTTACCAGAAAAGAAGTTTCAGGAGAAAGAAAAGCTTTTCCACCAAAGGGGTATGAGGTTGTTTTTGAGGATGATTTTAAATCAGAATCCCTTGACACCAATGAATGGAGATACGGACATGCCTGGGGATTTTTTCATCCAAATGAACTTTGGAGATATTGGACCAAGGATGCTGTAGAACCAACCAATGAAGGAATCCACCTGGAAAACAAATATTTGCCTAAGGAGATCATAAAAAAGGATTTACCGAAGTGGATGCAGAAACCAGATATGCCCGACGAATTTACCATTCCATGGGCTGTAGGTCTTATAAGCTCTAAGAGAACCTTTAAATTTGGTTGGATAGAAGCTGAAATAAAATTACCTAAGGAGAAAATGCAATGGGCTGCTTTTTGGACCTGTGGATGGGATACCTGGCCACCTGAAATAGATATTTTTGAATCTTATACAGACTTAGATGAAAACGACATTACCCTAAGACCTAACATACATTGGGGAAAGACGGAAGATGGGTCAAAGAAAGATTACGGTGCTCCGAAAATAGCGGTAAAAGATCCTTCTGATAGATTTGTCCAATACGCGGTACACTGGACTGATAAGTTTATCAAGATTTATTATGATGGTCAATTAGTGCAGATTTGTAACAACAAGGAAATGCTTAAGAACAACGCTGCTGAGCAGTATCTTGTTGTTAATAATGGTCTTCACGAGCCAACGGAGAGTCACCAGCCAACGGAGGGTGTGGCGGAAGTCAGAAATCTAAAAGTTTACCAAAAAAAATCGTAGGCATTTTCCAACAATATCTTAGATTTGTGGAGTTGGTCCGGTGATGGAATCGGTAGACATGAAAGACTTAAAATCTTTTGAGCAGTAATGCTCGTGCGGGTTCGAGTCCCGCCCGGACTACTAATAAAAGGCACAGTACCCAAGTGGCTAAGGGAGCGGACTGCAAATCCGTTATGCACTGGTTCGAATCCAGTCTGTGCCTCAGTTTAAAAAAAATAAATTCTAAGATAAATACAAGAAAATCCAATCCACAAAATGAACCAGCCACCTTCCTCTAACAGCTCCGAAAAATCTGCAGCAGACCAGCCTTTTTTTCTTCCACATTACGATTCCTTCGGTGATTACAATTCTGAAGTAACAGAGAATGTACATGACGATTTAGATAAAAAATCCGAAAAAGACGATTGGGATTCTTTTGGTGATTTGATTCTATTCATCTGAACAAAAGTTATAATTACACGTGAAATGATGGGTCTCAAAATTGAGGCCCTTTTTTGTGCTCGTTTTTTTATTACGGGAAACAATAGTAGAATTGTAGGTAGAAAGATACACCAATACTAAAGTCATGCAATTTAAAATAATGGGCAATCCAGGAAAAAATAGATTCTGGAAATGGGTAAATAAGTTCTCACAGAAGAAAATCAAAAAAACTGAGGACAGTGTAGTAGATGTTAAGTCAGTTTCTTTCCCAAGCGCATATTGTATCCTCATTAGATATGAGATTATAAACGAGTCTTCGAAGTACGAAATAGTTATACAAGGAAACTACGTAGCACAGTATAAAGCTTGGAAAGAAAAAGAAGAAGTTAATTTTGGAATTTTAGATGACCATGAGGTTGAGATAATCATAAGAACAAATCACAAAAATTCAAGGAAAGTAGGATCATAATAGGAGATAAATGAAGTACATAAGCATAGATTTAGAAACCACGGGACTTGATCCAGAAAATTGTCAGATCCTAACAATTGGTGCAGTCATTGAAGACACCAACAACATTAAACCCATGGAAGAACTCCCAACCTTTCATGCAGCTATTCTTCACAGAAGGATAGAGGGATCCCCTTTTGCAATTAATATGAACAAGGAGATCATTGAATCTATTGTTCACTATCAAACAGCTGAAGACGATAGCGAACAATTTGATCTCGAAAGGCTCACGGGAATGAAATTCATGAATGAGAGTGATGTTGCAGAGGAATTCTATTACTGGTTAGCAGAGAATGATTTTATTGAACTGAACGATGCTGGGTCTGGCGGTTATATTACGAGGAGAAATGGGAAAATGCTACCAGCAATTACTAATAAGACAAGACCGATTACTATATCAGCAGCCGGGAAAAACTTTGCTACTTTTGATATGAAGTTTTTAGTTAGACTTCCTAGATGGAAGCAACTAGTGAGAATTAGACAAAGGGTTTTAGATCCAAGTGTATTATTTACAGATTGGAAAAACGATGATTCGCTTCCAGGTCTTAGTCTCTGCAAAGAAAGAGCTGGCTTGGATAAGGTTGTAACCCACGATGCTGTGGATGACGCAAAAGATGTTATAGAATTATTTAGAAAATCTTATATTTAATCACGTGAAAGGAGAATTCGCTATTATAACATGTGTCAAAAATGAATCTCACTTTTTACCACTGTGGCTTGGATATTATTCAAAGCACATCCCGATGAAGGATATTTATGTTTTGGATAATGATTCTATAGACGGTAGTACAGAAAATCTGGAGTGCAACATAATTCCTCTACACCTTGAGTACTCTTTAGATTATGCTTCAATAGCAAATCGGGTGAATTCTTTGCACGAAGAACTTATTGAAATGTATGAATATGTAATATACACGGATGTTGATGAATTTATAGTTCCCAAAGATGGAAGAACTCTAGGTGATTTTCTAGCTTCCATTAGTGGATCTGAGAAAAGATTTTTTACGACCCATGGATATAATGTTTATCATAATATTGATGAGGAGGATCCTATAGATCTTAATAAACCAATTCTATTGCAGAGAAAATATATGCTAAAAGACCGGGGATATGATAAGACTCTAATTTCCAAAGTACCTATGGGTTGGAACCCTGGATTTCACGAATGTAAATATGATAATATTTATTTCGAGGATGAAGAAGGAAATCCACACAGAATAAACGAAACTGAAAAACCAAATCACGAAGATGGTCTGTATCTTTTACATTTGCACTATTTCGATTTAAATCTCCACAACAAAAAGAAAAAAGGATACCAAAATCTTTCTATTAATCCATGGCAGTCAGCATTTGCACCACACAATAAGATTTTTTCGGAAGAAGAGCTTGTAAATCATTTCAAATCGACATTGGCTGAATCAAGTGGTTTAATTGAAATACCAGAAATTGTTAAAGAGAGTTTTTAGATAAAAAGGCCCCGTAGTTCAACGGATAGAATGGGAGTTTCCTAAACTTTTGATCCAGGTTCGATTCCTGGCGGGGCTACTAATAAAATATGAGAAATAATAAAGGACAATTTGTGAAAGGACAAACACCGTGGAATAAGGGCAGGAAGGGATTTTGTCCAAGTCCGGAGACTACCTTTAAAGAGGGTGAATCTCACCGGGGTGAATCCCACGTTAGCTGGAAGGGTGGTGTGCAAAAACCAAAAAACGACTGCGTCCATTATTGGGATGGAGTGGGTAAAAGAAAAAGAAGACCTAAGTTGGTCTATGAAGAAAATTTTGGTCCCATCCCCGACGGATATGTCATATATCATATAGATGGTGATAAGTATAATGATTCTCCAGAAAATCTAGAGGCAATCTCTAGAGTGGAGTTACTAAAAAGAAATAGAATTAAGAATGATTGAAATTGAACTACTTGGTTTACTTATAATGTGTGCTTTTACTGTTTTAGCTGTTATATCCTCTTTTTTTAAATGCGGACACGACAAAGAAAGGGAGGGTAAAAGAACTGACTTCATGGGAAGACCAAACAACCACCCTTCGAAAGAAGATATGGACTAAATCTTAAAATATGTCAAAAAAGAAAATAACAAAACCAATATTGGTAGTTAGGTTTCCTCTTGGATCCATTGATTCCAAAAAAATAGAGGAAATAGCTTTTGAAGATTTGCAAAAGAAGATGGATGACTATCATGTCGTAGGTCTTCGGGATAATTCTGTCGATAGGATTGAATTTGAATGCTATAACTCTCCACACACCGAAATAGAATTCAACAATCTTCGTGAAATCCTTTTGAATGCTGTTAGAATAGCAAGAGACGGAGAAATTGAAGAAAAGAATCTGAGGGAAAAAGCTCTTACCGAAATGATGAGGTTGGACCAAGAAATGGGACTTTATGATGACGAAGGTAACAAAAATGAGTTTAAGATAAAAGTTTATTCAGCTTTTCCAGGGACTGGAAAATCTACCTATAGCGAGATTTCCGGACTTAATGTAATTGACCTAGATAGCTCTGATTTTGATAAGGAAAACTTCCCGGAAAATTATATTCAGCACATTAAGGAAAAAATAGAGGATCCTGAAGTTGATTTTATTCTAGTATCTTCCCACAAAACACTTAGAGATGCTTTGGATTATCACGAGATACCATTTGTTCTCGTTTACCCTGAGAGATCTATTAAGGAAGAATATATTAATAGATTTAAGCTCCGCGGTAACCCAGAGTCTTTTATAAAACTCCTCGATGAATATTGGGATGGTTGGATTGATGAAATGTCATCACAGAAAAATTGTGAAAAAATAATTCTTGGACCAAAAGAATACCTTTCCGGTATAATGCCAGATACAGAAACCAAAACATTATAGAAATTAAAATAAACATGGAAGATAAACTTGCAGAAATCCCATTTATCTACAGATATTTAAATGCATACGCACCGGTTGCACAAGAGTCTGAAGGACAAAAAATATGGGTTCAGGAGATAAAGAAATATGTAGACGAGGTTACAACGGATCCATACGGAACTGCTGTTGCAACATTATATTCAAGAGATGGAAAACTTAGAAATCCCAACAGTCCCAACATTGTTATAGAAGCACACTGCGATGAAATTGCCTGGATAGTAACTCATATAGAGGACGAGGGATATATCAGGGTCAAGAGACATGGAGGATCTGACAATATGATAGCCCCTTCTAAGGACGTGATTATACATACACATACAGGTTTAAAAATCCCCGGAGTTTTTGGATGGCCAGCAATACACACAAGGAAAAGTTATGTTGAGGAGGGTCCAGACCAACACGATCTTTGGATAGACGTTGGAATGAAAGACAAGGATGATGTATTATCCGCAGAAATAGAAGTTGGGTGTCTCGTGACGTTCAACGATAAACTTAGAGAGATTGGAGATTATTGGGTAGGAAGATCACTGGATAATAAAATAGGAGGATATATTATTGCTGAGGTTGCGAGAAGAATCCGTGAAGATAAAATAGATCTCCCATTTAATCTGATAGTTGTTAATTCAGTGCAAGAAGAGGTTGGCTTGTATGGTGCAAAAATGGTTGCAAAAAAGCTCAATGCTGATCTTGCTCTAGTTCATGATGTTTGTCATAATACAAACACACCTAGAATAGAAAAAGCAAAAGATGGAGACGTCAAAGGTGGGAAGGGGCCATGTGTTGAATACACTGCACAGAACCACCGCAAGATCAATGCTAAGCTTAGAGAAGTAGCTAAAGATAATGGCATCCCCCTACAGCTTACAGTTGGGTCTTATGGAAATGATACTATGGCATTTTTCTTGGAAAACATTCCAACTGCTATATTAGCAACTCCTTTAAAATATATGCATACAACCGTTGAGATGGCTCACAAAAAAGACGTTCAAAGCGCCATTAATCTCTATGTAGAATTTCTTAAATCAGTGGATTCGGATTTCATTTCTAGCATTCATAGTGGAAACTAAAATCTAGGTATGCTATAAAATAAAAAAATACCAATGGAAAATTTATATTCTGAAGTAGCCCAAGATATTCTTGGATATCCCGGGAAAATGATCTCAGCAAGCAAAAGCTCTTACGCTAGAGCATTCCCAGATCATATTGTTATATTCAACGCAAATCTTTTTGCTGGTGGGAAAAAAATATGGTTTGGTGACTTAGACGTTACTGAATCTATAGATAGCATTAAAGAGTTGTCGTGCTCAATAGGTGAAGACGTATATGTTCTTTTTGAAATGGATGGTAGATTTGGTAACGAGAAAAACCCAAACATAGAAAACGCTGTGTTGAAAGTTAATCCCAGCGGTGAATTCTTGCTACACAAGATGTTGGACAGTAGGGTCAACCTGGGAGAATTAAAATTATAATGGGTAGTTCAATTTGTGATATCTGTTCTAATAAATGCTTCGGGATAGATGGATATGACGGAAGCTGTTGTTCTATTGAAGATAGAGATTATATCATTGGAAAAATAACAGATACTGATGAATTCATTGAAAGACTCCAAAGTCATCTTGGCAGAAGCATTAGATATGAGGATATTTTTATAGATTTTGAAGCAGGTAGCCAAATTTTCCCAGACAAAAGTACTTGGCAAAACCCCGAAAATTATCCAGCTCTAAGGGTAAACTTTCATCACCCAAAGCTCCCTTGTATTTTCTACAACACAGCACTCAAATTTTGTACTGTTCACGACATAAGGCCAAAGACCTGTAGTAATTACTTCTGTGATTATCTTAGTGAGCAAATTGATCCCAAAGAGGGACAGGATTTGCAGGGAGATACTTTTGAAATATAGTGAAAGTAATATTCTTAGATAATGATGGGGTTATTTGTTTAGCAAATAATTGGGGTTCACGCCACAAGAAACAAAAGAAGTGGGGTGGAATGAAATTATCCATGCGTGGAAGAGAAATCCCGCTTGAATATCGTTTTGATAACTTTGACCAAAAGTCAGTTAATGTATTAAATAAAATCTTAGATGAAACAGGAGCGGAGATAGTAGTATCATCAGATTGGAGATTTCATGCAAACCTGGAAGAGCTTGGTGATTACTACGAGTCTCAGGGTATTATTAAGCGACCGATTGATGTTACCGAAAAGTTTCATTTTAAGGATTGGTTAGTTGATGGTTTTATCAAAGACCATGGTGAGTTCCCTTGGAATAGACACGAAGACCTTGAGCAGCAAAGACACTTTGAAATTAAGAGATGGTTAAGAGACCATCCTGAAGTTACTCATTGGGTCGCAATTGACGACTTACATATGGGAATCCATGTTGAAGCAAGTAGCTACGGTCCATTTGACCGGGAGGATTGGGGACTAGAAAACTTTGTTTGGACACCACGAGATTGGGAAGGAATCAAGCAAAGCGGAGTAAAAGATAAAATATTGAGGTTTTTGTTATAAAATCCGAATCGAGATTTTTAATCAGAAAATATGTGTAATAACATTCCTGCCATTAAATATATATGGCAATGAAATATGTAGATATTTTTGAATCATTCAGTAATTTTCCTAGGGGAAAATATTCTAGGTGGCCAAAGCAAAAGCATAACAGAGGGGTAAAAGTCATAAGGACCCTTAGTCATGTTGATGATAGAGATGAGATTATAGATCTTATCAAAAAGTATCATAAAGAAAAGGGATGGTTTGACCACTATCTTAGTTGGAATAATATTGACAGTCAGAATTACAAAATCCCTTCCGACACACACTGGTTCGAAATTATGAGACCCGACGGTAAAAACGAGGTTATTTTCTTTGATGACTTTGATGGAGGCTATGGTGATCGTGCAGGAGATGGCTTTGTGAGCGCAACTACCTTTGATGAGAAATATGAATTTACGATGGGCGCTTATAATTATAATGACGACGTAGAGATTGATCCAGATACATTGGATTGGTAAAATTACAAACACCACGAAATTTTTTAGGTTTACTCCGATATAGATAATATTAAAATTAATCTATGTCAACTTATTTAGTAACCGGTCATCGGGGGTTTATAGGTAAAAGACTCAAGGATCTTCTAACATCCAAAGGACATATTGTAATTGGATTTGAAATAGATGATGCTATGTCTTCTGAGTGCGAACCTCACCTTATCAGTATATTCGATAAAGGTATTGATGGTGTTTTCCATGTGGGTGCCTGCTCAGACACACTGGAAAAGGATGTAAATTACATGCTTCATCTCAACTTTGAATTTACAAGGAAGTTGTGTGATCTCTGTAATAAATATGGAAAAAGGATAGTTTATTCTTCTTCTGCTGCTAACTACGGCACTAATGGAAAATTGCCAGCTAACTTGTATGCATGGTCAAAATATGCTGGAGAGAAATACGTTAACACCTATGAGAATTCAATTTCTTTAAGGTACTTCAATGTTTTTGGTCCTGGCGAAGATAGAAAGGGTCGGATGGCTTCTGTAGCTTATCAGGCTTTTAAAAAATACCACATTGAGAAATCAATAGAGTATATGGAACTTTTTCCAGGAAATCCCAGGAGAGACTTTATTCATGTCGACGACATCGTGAACGCAAACATACACGCAATGGAAATAGGTTCAACAGGAACCTTTGATATTGGAACAACAACACCAATTGGGTTTGAGGTATTTATGGATATTCTAAATATACCATACACATTTACTGACCATTCAGCTATCCCAGAAGGATATCAATTTTTTACCTGTGCCGATACAGAAAAAATTTTACCAGGATGGTCTCCAAAATTTGGAATAAACGAAAGGATAAAACACTATAAAAAGAACCTCCAAGAGGAGGCACAAAAATTGAAACCATTATTATGAAAAAGAAAAAAGTAGGTATTATAGGAAACGGGTTCGTTGGTGAAGCGCAGGCGTTTGCTTTTTCTCCCATTGCTGACGTGAGAATATATGATATTGACCCTCTTAAAGCAACTCACACTTTGGAGGAAACATTGGAGCAAGAATTTATCTTTGTTTGTTTACCAACACCAATGAGGATGGACGGTACACAAGACCTTTCATTCATCGAAAACTTCTTTGGGACTATATCTCCAAGTGTAGATCAGATATTCATAATCAAATCAACTGTCCTCCCAGGAACAACTGAATTGATGGGAGACAAATATCCAGATTTTGCGATAATTTTTTCCCCGGAATTCTTAACTGAAAGAACTGCTAAGCTAGATATGTTAACGCAGGCAAGGATAATCTTAGGTGGAGATCATAGGTTAACAGAAAGGGTAAAATCTCTCTTCGAGGACAGGTTCATGAATAGAAATTTCATTCTTACTGACAGTAAGACAGCAGAGTATACAAAGTACATGAATAACACATTCTTTGCTACAAAGGTTTCAATAATGAATGAATTCTATAGACTTGGAAATGAAATAGGTGTTAATTGGGAAGATGCCTTAAATGGATTTGCTTCTGATGGTAGAATCGGAGATTCACATTTGCATGTTCCTGGTCCTGACGGAAGTTTAGGGTATGGTGGAACATGCTTTCCGAAAGATGTGAATGCTATATTGAAATTTGCGGAATCAAACGGCTTGAAGATGAACTCCATCGAGGGAGGTTGGAAAACTAATCTTGAAGTCAGACCGGAGAAAGACTGGGAAAAAATGAAGGGCAGAGCGGTATCAAATTCTTGATTCCCTAGATAAATAAAGTAAAAGAATTTGAAATGGGAAAGATAGAAGAGTCCTCTGGAATTGCTATAGTATGTGACAACAAAATACTACTTTGTCATAGCTCGAACAGCAAGTGGTTTGGAAGTTATATGCCACCAAAGGGACATATAGAAAAAGGAGAGGATGCTGTAGAAGCAGCTTGTAGAGAAACATATGAGGAGGTAGGTATAAAAATATTTCCACACCAATTAGGAAAAAAGCATATTATACACTATACGAGGGGTAAAAAGGTTTTTAAAACCGTTTATATTTTTGAATGCTACATAGATTCTCTGGAAGAAATAGGTTTAAAAAAAGAAATACTTCCACAGTCAATGCTACAGATTGAAGAAATCAACGATGCTAAGTTTATGGATTATGAAGAGGCTAGCGTTAGAATACTTCCTAGGTACATGGATATGTTAGATAGCTTAATTACGAAATAGATGATGGAAAAACCTAAAGTTATAAACGCAGTCGAATGTCCAAGCTGCAATGTTCCCAAAGGTTGGGGACACGAAATTATATTCGAGAATAATGAACTCTATTGTGGAAAACTTCTTTGCTTTAAGAGTGGTGCGAAATTTTCGATGCATTACCATATGATAAAGGACGAGACCTGGTACGTTCAGGAGGGTGAATTCATTTACAGATGGATAGACACAGAAACTGCAGAAGTTAATGAGCAGGTACTTAAAGTGGGGGATTCAGTAAGACAAAGACCTGGTCAACCACACCAGCTGGAAGCATTGAAGGACGGAGTGGTTTATGAGGTTTCAACAGAACATTTTGATTCCGACTCGTATAGAGTCTGGAGAGGAGATTCACAACAATGAAAATAGCGATAATAGCACACGACGGAAAGAAAGCATCCATGGTTTCTTTCATTATGCACAATCTGGAATTCTTTAAGAGGAAAGACGTGGAACTGGTTGCGACTGGAACGACTGGGACACATGTTGAACAGGCAGGACTGGATGTGGAAAAATTGTTATCTGGTCCCCATGGGGGTGATGCACAGATTGCTGCAATGACATCTCAGAATGAAATAGATCTGATAATCTTTTTTAGGGATCCATTGGGGAAACATCCTCACGAACCTGATGTACAGATGCTAATGAGGATATGTGATCATCACAATATCCCTTTAGCGACAAACTATTCAACTGCAAAGAGATTGATTAAAACATTTTAATTTCAAAGACAAGATGAAAATAGACGCCAAAAGTCAAGAAAAGGTAATATCCTTATTGAAAGAAAGACACCTTCTATACACTGGTCTGAGTAGAGAAAGGGCTGAAAGAGATCCGTATTGGTTTTATAAACATTCACTAAGCAAAAACGACTATTTAGAATGGGTTGAGTTTGGTGTAAATTCAATTATGTCTGTAGCAAAAATAGACAGGAGAAATGCTGAGGTCGAAATGGCTTGGCTTGAAGGTACATACGGCATAAAAGTTAAATAAAAATATGATTTCACTGGGAATATCAGTTGGTCACGACATGGGATCTGTCCTCATCAGGGACGGAGAAGTGTTGATAGGAATTACTGAAGAAAGATTAAGCAGAATTAAAAATGACGGAGCTTATAAATATCAACTCCCGGAGCTTTCAATTAGATATTGTGTGGAGAATGCAGGTATTAGCTTTTCCGACATTGATAGATTCATTTATACTACCACGGAACTTCCCGATGATTATAGTAAGCAATTCGAAGAAATAACAGGTATATCAGGTAATAAGCTTGAATTTATACCACATCATTTAGCACATGCTTACAGCACTTTTTACAGTTCTGGCTTTGAAGAGTCTGCTGTTTTAGTAGTTGATGCTTCTGGTAGTGAAGTAGCACCGGGTTCAAGAGCTAATGATTGGTTTACTAAAGATCCAGATTCGTTAGAACCTAATGTCAGGTTGGCAGAAGCGGTAACTATCTATCATTTCAAAGATGGTGGGTATGAAGAAAAATATAAAAAGTGGATTAAACTATCCGATGAAGGTTATAAGGGTGGTGGGGTTTCTGTTGGTATTTTATATGGGACTGGCGCAATGCAGCTTGTTTATGAAGCAGACAAAAACAATTGGCAAGCTGGGAAATTGATGGGTCTTGCCTCATATGCTGATCCCGAATATGTTGGAAAACACCCGGATTTCGTAGAATTTTTGGAAAATGATGTCTATATTCCTCATGGTTTCATAGACCCTGATGTTAGCTATCTCTCAGACTTCCAGACAAAATCTAACGCCGCCGGGGTTTATCAGAGGGAGCAAGAAAGGTTACTTATGTTTTTCACTGAAAAATCAAAAGAGATTACTAATTCAGAAAATCTTTGTGTATCTGGTGGATCCTTTCTAAACTGTAATTCGAACGAACTCATAGAGAAGTCAGATCTATTCGAGAACAAATATTATGTTCCGTCAGCTGATGACAGCGGTATACCACTGGGGTGTGCCTGGTATGGTCAGAATCTACCCAAAGGTAATTATCTGAAACCATATCTTGGCAAAACATACACAAACGAAGAGGTATTGAAAGATTTTTGGGGAACTGCTATATCAAATTTGTCTTTCCAAGAATACCCAATTTGGGAAGATCTTCTGGATGTAGTGAGCGATGAACTAATGGAAAACAAAGTTGTAGCTTGGTTCCAAGGTGGGAGTGAAACGGGTCCAAGAGCTCTTGGGAATAGATCTATCCTGGCCAACCCATCTTCAAAGTGGGCTGAGAGATACATAAATTCGGAAATAAAAAACCGGGAGTGGTATAGACCTTTCGCTCCATCTGTATTAGAGGAACACAGGAAAGAAATATTTGATCTTGATTGTTTTTCTCCATATATGCTTATCACAACCAAGGTAAAGCCAGAGTGGAGGGAAAGAATTCCTGCAGTAACCCATATAGACTTTACCTCAAGATATCAATCAGTAACTAGAGAAATGAATGAGAAATATCACGACTTAATTTCCAAGTTTTATGATAAGTCTGGGATTCCTCTTTTACTCAATACATCATTCAACGGAAGAGGAGAACCTGTGGTTGAATCTCCTTCGGATGCCATAAATAGTTTTTATAATAATGGAATCCATATTCTTGTAATAAATAATATAGTCATTAGAAAGACTTAATCTCAGAAATAATATATAAAGGAAAAAAAATTGAGAATGAGGAAATTTTTACTCCTTCTGTTGTTTTTGCCAACATTAGTTTTTTCCCAGAATGACACTCTGAGAATTGATGCTGGTATCTACACAGTACTTTACTCTGAAGCTTTAGAGCAGCCACTAAATGTACAATACAAGGTACTTTGTCCTGATGGTAGCGCATCTAGAAAGGGAATGGATTTCTATAAGAACGATTCAATCCACACCTCAGATAACAACGACTATAAAGCAAATGTGTGGGATAAGGGACACATGGCACCGGCAGCAGCTTTCAATTGCACCAAAGAGATGTTAAAGAAAACCTTTTCTTACTTAAACTGTGCTCTGCAGCACCAAGACTTGAATAGGATTCACTGGAGGTTACTTGAAGCTTATGAGAGGGATCTTGCAAATGAAGGTGAGGTATTTATAACAATCACAGTCCATTACATCAATTCTGAAGTACTTCCGACAGGGGCAACAATTCCTAGTGGATTCACGAAGAAAATATATCTCGACGGAAAGATTCATTCTTGCTACTATTTTCCAAATGAAAAACCATCCAAGCCTACTTTTAGAGATTACGAGATAGAATCTTGTAATTAAATAAAAATATCTGAAAACATAAAGCAAGTTTACTGTATAAAGGTAAACTTGCTTTTTTTATGTCCGAAAAACTTATTTGTGATAGACTAATAGAATTAATAGATCCTGTAAAACATAGATATGGTGGTTTAGAATATGGAGCTTCAGAAGATTGGTCTTTTGAAAACCACCTTTTTGAGTTTGAAGATAGAAATTGGAGGATATTATGTCTTCAGCCAGACGAGGAAAAATACAACAAGTTAAGAATATTTAGGAGGCTTGCAAAATTAATAGATTGCGAGAAAGATGATGAAAATACCGTAGATGGGTTTCTAGAGAAAACCAACGTTCCTCAGATCAAAATATTCTTAATAAAACAAACAGAATTTCCATCCCGTGTCTTGAAAGGATTTTCCCCCGAGAGGTGGGGAACCGAGATAATCTCAGTTCAATATTTAGATCCTGAGGAAAGGAGACTATCGGAGGAGATAATATTCAGTAATGGATTTATCCACTATGAAACTGTATCAGTTTCTGAATTCTATATCAAACCTCTTGGTGAATTAACCAACATAGAGCCACACAAAAAAAATGAGATAAACCAAATCTTTGAGGTTTAGATAAAAAAGAGAAACATAAATAAAATACGAATATAAAGAGATCTATAACAGAATTAATGAAAACATTTTACAAGCCTTCAGAAGCAATCGAGTGGTCAAAAGAAAGACTTTATAATTATGGATATGTCGTAAAAACCGAAAGGTGGCAAGGTGTAGTATCCCCGGATGACATGTGGGAAGTAATGAACCACTCTTTCCAAATGTTTATTCCACACACTGTAGAAGAGCTTGTTGAAGAAGTAAAACCAAATCTACCCTGGGCAGATGATCATTTAGATGAAAGAGTTGGTGGATTGCCACTCAATCCTCCACCTTCTAATGAATGGTGGCCTTTTAACCAGAACAAAAATAGCGAATTTAAGAAGGAAGAAAAGTTCTCCCACACTTACCCCGAAAGAATCTGGCCAAAAAAAGCACCAATAAATAACTCCACTGGCAAACTAACCAAGCAGGTCTTAAAGGGTATAAGATATGAATACGGAGATTTAAATGATGTCTTAGATCTTTTAGAAAGAGAGCCATTTACTAGGCAAGCATTTCTTCCCATTTGGTTTCCAGAGGATACTGGAGCTCACCACAATGAAAGAGTTCCATGTACTATTGGATATCATTTCATGAGGAGGGGAGATTTTCTACACATATCTTATTTCATAAGATCTTGTGACATCATGAGACATTTTAGAGATGACATTTACCTTGCTTGCAGGAAGGTAATGTGGGTTATAGACCAAATGAAAAAGAGAGACCCGTCTTGGGAAAATGTAGTTCCGGGCTACTATGCAATGCACATAGTTTCTTTCCATTGTTTTAACAGCCAAAAGGCAATCATAAAACAAAAAAACATCTAGATGAGATATGATTTTATAGAAATAGGAACGTGTGATTTCACCACCCTACTCCAATCATGCAAGGATGAAGAAAGTGGACTGAGCATAGAAGCTATTCCAGAGTATCTTGATCGACTACCAAATAGAGCAAATGTAAAGAAGCTAAATGCGGTTGTTTCAAGCTCTAGTGGGGAAGACATCATTTACACCCTACCCGAAAAAAAGGTAAATGATTATAATCTCCCGAATTGGTTAAGAGCCTGTTCAAGGTTGGGTTCTCCACACCCATTTGTATTAAGAGAGTTGGAAGAAAGAAACCTACAACATCTATATGAGGAGATACGAGTTAGGACTGTTACTATAGGTGAAATTATAGAAGAATATTCAATTACGGAGATTGGCATATTTAAAACAGATTTAGAGGGTATTGATATTGAGATAATAAACTCATTGCTAGATTATGGAAAAGTATTACCTGATAAGATAGCATTTGAGTATTGTGAAGGTCATTATGCGCATGATGCAAGTGAGGATTTTAATAAACTGAAAAACAGACTCATCTCATTGGGTTACAAATTGACCTCAGATATTTTAGAAAATTTTATCTTTGATAGAGGTGTAAACATATCTGTTGTATCTATGTATGATGAGGGATATTCTAGAATGGCTGATCATACAATAAACAGTAATTTTAAGGATTATTGTCAATTGAATGGATATAACCACATAGGATTCCGGATAGACGATGATTTTCTAGAAGGGAGAAATCCTCAATGGGGAAAGATAAAGGTCCTTAGGCAACTTATAGAAAAGGGGGAATCTGAATGGTTTTTCTTCATTGACTGTGATTGCTTAATTATGAACCCCTCTATTAAATTAGAGTCTTTCATACAGGAAGATAAGTTTATTATACTCCCCAAAGGAGGAGGAGCCCCTGATAATAATCTAACCGGAAGTCCTTACACGGATAACATAATGTCATCCCAGATATTAATAAAAAATTGTCAGGAATCCCTCGATTTCTTGGCAGAAATATGGGAATCTCCAGATTGGCCCGAAGGGATGGACATAAATGAGTTTGATCACGAAATGAGGCAGATAAGAATATCTTCTAAAAAAGATAGATGGAGAGATGGCATTGGTTTGGTAGAGGAAAAACTTTTTAACAGATTCTGGCCCACAAAGAATCCTTATATGATTGATACATTCCCTCACCTAAATAAAAACCTATGGGAGCCTGGTGATTTTATAGCACATGTGACATCATACAGCACCAATGAAAGGATTGAAATTATCTCTTTGCTTAAACCCTTCGTGGGTGGAAAAATAGGAAAGTGGGAATTAGATGGAGATCGGGTATATTACAAATCACTTGTGGATTCTTTGGGTGATATAACTTTAGTTCTGTATAGGGGTTATGATCAAATACTTAAATGGGATAGTATAAGCGTAGACCGTACATTGTTATATTGGATTTCTAGCAACAACTTCCAAAACAATGACATAATAAGAGTGTTCGATTCTAGTCAAAAAGAGATAGCATTATATCAGATAAAGAAATGAGAAGATCCTATGTTTCAATAACAACCGAAAATTATCACTATCTTACACTTTGGCTGGTGAAAAGTTTGAAGCTCTATTCTAATTACGACATCAACATATTCTGCATAAACTATTTCCCTTCTGATTCGGGATTAGAAATGCCAGATGGTGTTACATTTCATAGAATAGATTATAAGATCCACGAGGATGGGGAAAACTTCCAAGACACCTCGAATGGTAATTTCTATGTTAATAGAAGAAATCCGAGAAGTTTCCAAGTAATGACCAGGAAAAGCGAAGCTTGTCTGAAAGTTATAGACATGGGGTATGACGAGGCCTGCTATATCGATGGGGATAGCATTGCTTGTCCAAATATAGATGAGATATTTTCTTATTCTGATGGTATTAAAAATGTTCCTTTAGCAACAAAAGGCCCCCATGAATTTGTGATGGTTCCTGACGATAATGGTGTTATGAGAGGAAACCCCTTCGAAGGATGCTGGCCGGAATGCGACCTTACCAAAACATTAGAATGGCCACTGATGCAATTCCTACAGGTTAACCTAGAACAAAGGGATGAGTACAGGACGGGAAACCTATTTATATTTAACAAGGAATGTAAGAACTTCCTTGTCATACTGGAAGAGTTCTTAAATGTTATGTGGAAGGTTGTCGATGTTTATCATTACTCACCTTTCCAAGACGAAACTCCCATGAATGTTCTAATATGGAAATATGGAGGTGGTGGACTTCCTATGAGTTACATAAACATTAACGACGGGTTAGAAACAGTAAAACACTTCTTCGAAACCGAGGTGGAAAGGGATACCTTAAGTGGGGATTTCTATAAAATACCAAAGGACAAGAGGTTGATTAAAGTACTGCATGGTGAAAAAAGGGAACAAGAATTGGAAAAGATCATACAACACTTAGATAGTTTAAAACAAAAAGGATATTTTAATTAAATGGCAAGTTTAAAAGGAAAAAGAAGGAGGAGAATAAAAGAGCCAACTGACTCTATGAGAAAGTATTACGGGGATCAGTTCGTAAGAAATCAAAGTAAATGGATAAGAAGATCCAAGTTAGAACCAAGTCATCTAGGAAACTCTTTCATCTTCGAGAAGAAAGAAGCAATCCTCTTAGGAAGTATGACCTCCGAGGAAGTCTTAGTTCATTTTACAGAATCAGATGAGTATATTGTCATCCATATCGATGACGTAACCCGTGCAATACTAGAATAGTTGAAAATATCTGTCCGTACACTCTCTGCACAAGCACATCTTGAAGTTTGTGCTTTGATAAAATTCTATGGGTCTACAATTGTAAAAGATTCTGTGAGTAAAAGGGGATGCTACGGATTCTTTATTATAGAAACTCCAAGAGAAACTGTAGACTCTTTTATAGTTTTGGAAGACTCTGTAGTCGACCTAAATCCGGCATAAATTTTCTCACATCTTTATTTAGTCCTGCTTCTTTTTATATACAATTGATATATAGAATAACTTTATTTTGGGTCGTTGGGGAATGAACTAAAGTAAAGAAATGGCAGATAACGGAAAACAGATAACCGATCTTATGAGGGACATTCTTGACGAGTTGTCCACTATGAAAAGCAAGCTACCTAATGGGGAGCTAAAGGTCATACAGATGAGCATTGAGGAGCTAAGGCAATCTCAGGCCGATATGAAGAAAGATCTATCGGACCTAAAAAAAAAATTGCTGGATCCTGATGACGGGGTTATTGTCAAGGTTAATGAAAATACCAAATTCAGGGAAGTCCAGGAAATAGAAGAGAAAGAATTCAAGGAAATGATTCTCGAACACACTGAGCTTGTCAAATGGAAAGGAACTGTGACCAAAACACTCTGGATTATATTCTCCGCACTTGTTGGTATTTTGGCTAAAATGTTCTTTATAGATAAATAAGATAAAGAAATTATATCTATTATGTCTTTACCAATAGTACAACCAAATGAAAAATTCAAGACTGTCGACAACTTTGTAAAGTGGTTTGACGAAAGAACATTTGGAACAGAGAAAGGATCCCTTGGTTTAGAAAGGGGGACTACAGGGAAAATTATACAATATGAAGACTTCAGCAAAAAAGCTGAGGGCCTCCAATCAAAACAGTCCTAAAATTTTCTTAGCAATTAGTCGAAAATTTTTCAACATCCTGGTATATAAAAAAGGAATTGAAAAAATAGATTAGTATATGAAAATTAAACTTGAATACGTTTGGTTAGACGGATATGATCCAGAACCTAACTTAAGATCTAAAGTTAAGGTAATGGACTTTGGTACAGCCGACGTAGAAAATCCTCTAGCATTGGTAATGCCAAAGCTTAAAGATATACCAGAATGGTCTTTCGATGGTAGTTCAACAAACCAAGCTGAAGGTAGTTCCTCAGACTGTATTCTAAAACCAGTAAAGCTTTATCAGGATCCATTGAGAAATGGGTTTTCATATTTGGTAATGTGTGAAGTTATGAATCCTGACGGTACCCCACACAAAACAAATACCAGATCTGACATTTCAATTGATAAAAAAACCCAATGGTTTGGATTTGAGCAAGAGTACGTACTAAGGTGGTTCAATAAAAATGAAAACAGACCACTCGGATTTGAGAACTTCGATCCTCCAGAAAAACAGGGTAAATACTATTGTTCTGTTGGTCATCCTTACAGTGCTGGAAGGGAGATAGTTGAAGAACACATGGACGCTTGTTTGTCTTGCGGTATTAACATCACAGGAACCAACGCAGAAGTTATGTTGGGACAATGGGAATATCAGGTATTCTCAAAGGGAAATAAAAATGCTGGAGACGACCTTTGGATGT
>Ga0209654_1000702_pt1 | contig 30943 bp, 40 predicted proteins | sample SaaInl1SG_22_DNA_FD_184646 | JGI IMG/M metagenome (GOLD analysis project Ga0209654, IMG submission 184646) | Marine microbial communities from expanding oxygen minimum zones in the Saanich Inlet - ESP_161SG_22_DNA (SPAdes) (version 2) | ecosystem: Environmental > Aquatic > Marine > Intertidal... | reverse complement strand
TCAGCATTGGTTGTTTCTGCGCCATTAGAATTTGCTCTTAACAAATACTGTATTTGATTGTCTGTATCTCTAGTATTATCCATTATCAACCACGGGCTAGTGTTACTGGACGATTTAACCAACACAAACGCAGGACGGAAACCTGTGTGAATAAACGTGCCATTTGTCGAACCATTGCCAGTGTAACTGCCCACCTTGCACAGCCCTTCCGCATTTGCGAAACAGTAGGCTATGTAGTCACTACCACTTGCATTAACATCTGTGTCTGTTCCAATACTAAACACAGAAGATGTTGGTGCGGTGCTATTCCACTGTGCAGGTCTGGATGTTTCGCCGTTTGTGAGGTTAAGCCACATCTGGTATGTTGCAGATGTCATCCCAGAATGATACACGCCCCAGCTACCAGTTGTGTTTCTGCGTTTTGCTATAATCATATCAGGCACAGTACCACCTAAACCGTGACCTACTGTGGCGTTTGCACCTGTGCCTGTATAAGACACAACACTAAACCAGTTCTGTTGGCTAGTAGCACCCACGCTCACTGTGCTTGTGATACTGCCATCGGTGTTGCTTGTTGGAGAAGCTCCAGTGTACCAATTCCAGCCAACATACGTTTGCCCTGATTGGTTTGAGCCACCAGAGTTTCCAACAGAGAAACCGTCTGCATCGAAAGATGAAACCACCGCAGAATTTTGCACCTCTGCAATGGTGCTACTCGTTTGCAAAAACTTAGGAACTCCGCCATCAATATCGTGGAAAAGCTGATGATGACTGGTACTACTGCGTTCTTTCAGCCACAAGACGTCTGGCGAAAATCCAACGTTTGTAATACTTTGACTTGTGCCATTGCCAGTATAAAGCACCGTATTAAAATAATCCTCTGGCGTTTCATCGTTCAGCGTGTCGATAGCACCGCTTGGCAGGTTGGCTGAACAGAGCGACAAGTAACCAGATGGTACTGTGCTAAAGAAATCACCTATGCCGTTAGCATCTGTGTTGCCGCCAGCAACCTCGTTTCCAGCGAAGGTGCTGTCCTGACCAAAGTTAATAGCAAACTTAATGTTTATAGTGCCACTAGCTTCCGGCAGTACAGGGAAGTAATCACTATCCGCATCCATTGTGTAACTGATAGAACCCTGCGAAGAACCGTTTTTGTAAAACTCAACGGTGTTGCTATCAGCATCAACGGCCACGCCAATAATGTCGCCAGCCGCATAACTTGCACCATAGGCAGACGATGCGTTATTAACTGATTTGTCGCCATTGGACTTGTAGCGAACATCAAGCGATGGCGTTATATTGTTGCCAACTTGTAGGCCAATACGGGCGTTGTCGCCAATCGTGCCGCTTGTAGAAAGCACATTTACTTCCCAGTACCACTTGCTAGACTTAGGTATTGAAAAGGATGCAACGCCAACATTACTGCCAGCAGATTGTGTCTGAAAAACTAGATTGCCTTCTGTGTAAGTAGCACCACTATCGTTAGTTTCAAGATTGTTTAACACAGCAAAGTTATTAGTCGGACTATCCAGCACAACATCCGATGCGACTAGATTGTTAGCAGTAAAGTCATTTGTATTGCCGCTAGTGTCATCGCCAATAGCCGCACCGTCAGCAAACGCAAGTCTGAAGCCGTTCGTGCCGAAGGTCAGACCAGATGTGTCTTTGGGTATCCAGATGCCTGACTTGGTTTCACCGAAGCTGGTAGGGTCTAAGGCTTGACCGTCAATGAAGTTGACCTCTGCCATATAGCCGTCAAAGTAAGTGCCAGTTTGTTGACAGATATGATGAACATTAGTTGTGTTAATTGACCCATCAGCACCAGTATGGTCATTAGAAGTAGCAAAACTTGTCTGCTGTTCCCCGTTTATATAAATTTTAATTCTATTAGCGGCGGTTGCGTTTGTTCCATCAATAGCAACAACAATATGATACCACGCGCTTACATCCCTAAATACAGCGTTCGTTATTTTCCTGCCTGTGTAGGCTGAACCAGTCCATTGCAAATAGTAAAACTGGTCACTAGAAGTAAACGACAATATATCATAAGCAGACCCATTTGCCGCCCATAGAAACGTAGACAATTGGCCTAAATTACCACGCTTTACCCAACCGCTGTATGTCCAAGTCTTTCTGTTACCAGCCGTTGCTGGTGTACGGCTTAGATATGCGCTGTCGCCGTCCTCAAACCGCAATGACTGCTCGATGGGAAAGTCATAGAAGCCAGCCGCACCAGCGGAATACATCCATTGTTCTGAACCAACAATACTCATTTACGCAAACGCCAGTTGTGGCGCACCCAATAAAATTCTGCCTGATGCCGCAACAACATAAGGAACGATGTCAGTCGCTGAAGCTGTTGATGACAATGTGATGCCAGCACCGCCAGCCGTTTCATAGTCAGTCCCAAGGCTAACAGTTCTGCCGCCTGTCGCATCCTGTATAAACACGATGAAGCCCGACTGACCTACCTGTTCGGTGGTGGGATTAGCAAGCGTAACATTACCTGTTAGCGTCAGCACAAAGTTTTGATTAGCCGCAAAGTCTAAAGTGACTGAGCCAGTGTTAGTCGTGTCGGTGTCTGTTGTTGCGATAGCCGTTCCGGTGATTGTCACGCCGGTTGCAGTAACTTCCAACTTATCCGAACCGCCTTGCTGAAGTTTTAACGAACCAGTACCGGCATCGTTGATAATCGTATTAGAACCATCGTGGAAAAGTTCACCATCCGAACCAGTCCCCAGCAACACCTTATCGTTATCTGCCATAACGATATCATTGCCGTTGCTTTGCAAATCGCCGCCTAATTCCGGTGTCGTATCGTCAACCAGTTCTTCACCTGATACCGCAACACTGTTTGCTGTTTGATCAAAGGTGAAAAGCGTTATCCACGCATCATTGTCATCGTTGCGTATCTTTAGCACGTCAGCCGTTTCATCATACCATAGCTGATAAGCGAAAGTCGTTGATGGTTCGGTTGCACCAGCCGAAAGCGATACCGCCGCCGACAATGCGTTATTAAGATCAGCCCGGAACGCCGGGAAACCTTGGTTAGCAATATTAAAATCGTGTTGTGCCATTTTTCACCTCAAGCGGCTAATTCGCCATATCCTTTTGCAACATAATCAAAAGTTCTGCTTATAACCGCATCACTGCTATTATAAAATGTAATTGTGAAGCCGGTCGCGCTTTTACTAGTTATAGCATAATAATCACCGGATTGTAAATCTTGCGCGGCAATCCCAATGCCCTGAACAGACTTATATGCTGGGCTGAATGTTATCGCCTTAGAACCAACGCCAGAAGAAACATCAGCACCAGAAACAACCCGATCAGGCATATCGATCTTAACGGATAACTGCGTAATCTCTGGCGTTGTCGCATTGTCTGTCGTGGTCAGCTTGACTTGGAATTTGTATGCTCTAGCCTTATAATCGCCAACAAAGAACTTTCTGAAGTCAGTATATGTTGGCGTTCCGGCTGGATCGTCTTCTGTCGTTGCAATAAATAATTCAACGTTTGTATCGTCAAACGCCTGTACATCGCCATCAAACGTGCCTGTTCTATCGTCAAACAACCCTTCCGCATCATCAAAAGTATTAACATAATCAGCGCGGATAACGTTCACATTTGCAGTAACGCGACTAGTATAGACAGAACCAAGATCAATATAATTATCGAAATCATACGTTCCACTAGAAGCCACATTACCACCGCCACCATCAAATAAACCAGTAGCGTCATCAAAATCCCCTGTCGCATCATCGAAATTAATCGATGTATCAAGAATTAATTTGTTATCAACAACAACCGTTGATGACTTAGCCCCAGCAAAAGTCGGTGATTGTGTTGATGTTTCGACAACATTTAGTCCCTTGATATCTTCAATAATCGCAACCTTGCTAGTTGAATTAGTCGAAGCATTACCAAGTTTATCAACGGCCTTAATAAAGTAAGTGCCGGTCATTGCAGGAACGATAGCCGTATTAGCTGGCCGCGACACCTTTTCTGCTATTGTTATTGCGTTAGCGTATTCCGCGCCGCTGGTTTCGCGCGCGTGGCGGATAATGTAATGCGATAAGTCTAAGTCAGCAACCGGTGTCCAGCTAAGATGCGCTTGCGTTTCAATGATGTTAACACTGAAATCAGTAACATCAGCCGGTGGTGCGGTTTTGCCGACAACCTGATGCTGATCAGTTGCATATGCAGAGCGAACGCCTATTGCGTTGACAATACGCGCACGCACATCATAAACCGCGTTATCCTCAACGTCCACAAGTTCAAATCGGTTGCTGGCAGATGTGCCAAGCGAAATATATTCGGTTGCCCCTGATTTCTTTGCCTCGACTTCAAACTGGTTCGCATAGGCAGATGATGACGATACATCAATAATAAGAACTGAAACCGCTTTCTGGTTAAATATTTGCAGTTCGTCAGTGACCGTCAAGCCCGGCGGTGTTAGCGTAAATGGATCAGGAAGCGTTGTATTATCAAGCAAGAACGCAGTTTCTTCAGCATCCCAATCGAACACTGCGCTATTTAATTCACGAAGCAATAACCCAACAGTCAGCACAATGCTATCGCCAGATGAAGCAACGCCCATCTGCCATTCGGCAACCTCGAAAACCTTATTGCTAAAGCCGAAGCGTTCGTTAGTAAATTGAATGGTGTCACCGACATCTAACTTAAACGCGGCTAAGTTGCACGACACTTCCATAGTCACTTGCTGGCGGTTGCGAAACAAAGCAACTTTAGCCAAGCGTTGCGCCATCGCGGATGATGTAGTGTAAGTTAGATCGTAATCAAGAAACTGTTGTTCACCGCCATCTTCGGTTTGAAATGTGGCTGACGTATATGCCGGATAATCAACAGGAATATAGTTTGTGTCGGGTGATGTAAATACGCCCTTCACCGCGTTGTAGTTATCGCGGCGCGACTGCCTTGTTTGAACGCTAATCGATGAAATCATATCATCTTCGGTAAGTGTTACGGTCGGCGATACATATTTAGCGGCCTTTATAGAAAACTTGCCATTAGCATAAGTAATAATACCGCCACAAGACGATAGCATTGCCTCTAGCACCTGTTTAGGTGGTGCGGCGGTTGTTATCGTTCCGTTTATGGAATAGCGGTTTTCTGTACCGCCAGCCGCCAGTGAAACGCTTTCATCGCAGATATCTGCGGCAGTGCTAAACGCAGTATCGTTTATTTCTGCGCTAGTCGCGCGAAACCCATAACGCTGATCCAGCAAATAATCCCTGATACATAAAGCAGGGTTATCGGAATAAGCGGTTGTTGCTGTTCGCGGATCATAAACCTTTTTGCCACGAACAATCGCGCTGATGTTCGGGATGCCATTCGGGAACGCATCAACAGAATATTTTAACCGCACATATAAATAGGCGATGCCGCGCAATCGATGTGAAGTCGTCCATTTATCGCTTTCGGCAACTAGATCGCTATCCGCTAACTGATCATCCGCGCCTAAGTGCTTCTTAACTCTGATTTTTCCGACATATTTAGATGGCGCAGTTACATTTCCATCAACGTCTAGTGTAACCGCTTCATCGTTAATATAAACAGTTGTTATGGCATCGATTTCGTGTGATGCCAGCATAAGAACTAGGTGCAAGTTTGTATCGTTATCGGTGCTTTCCGCAAACGCCATAACGCCAGAAAGCCGTGTCGTGCCATAAACTAATCTGCGCGGTTCAATAGGATTTTTAATAATCCGCGTTCTGTTTTGTAAGTCGCCAGTAAAGTCAGAAAGAGATGGAAGTTCTGGTTTAGGCGCAAGCGCGGATGCGGCAGAAGTTAGTGCGGCAGAAATACCAGCGCGAATAGCGACAGAAGTTGCAATGCCATAACCAGCAATAGCACCACTAAAAAAAGTGCTTGCACCGCCAGTTGCAACCGCCAAAATAAGCGTTTCCGGCTTGGTTAGTGATTTAAGGAAGTTACTAAAAAAACCCATTATCCGCCGCCCCAGACAATCTGTTTATCTTGAATATCAGCGATAAACTCTAGCCCCCTATCGTCAGGAAAGTCTATCTTCTGATCGGCGTCAGTATATCGCCTTTCGCGCGTTACGTCCAAATCTATTAGACGGCTTTCGGCTGTTACCGACATCGTTGAAGACTCCGCACCTTCGTCAATGGTCATAACATCCATACGGCCTTTAAAGACAATATACGGATCATCAATAATAGCACCGGCATCATTTAGAACACCGAAATAAACCTTCATTTCGCGACCTTGGTATGCTTCAGATAATGCGGCAGAAATAAGGCTGTTATCGATACCAGAAAGCGTAACGGTTATTCCGTTTGCTTGTACTTCTGACGTTTCAGAAATCGCCGATATATTAAGCAGTGTAGCCGCGCCAGCATAAGTGTCGCCATCTATCACCATATTACCGTAACCGCCCCACAAGCGCACAGGATCGCCGTCAAAGTCCATTTCAACAGCAAAAAAAGGCGACAGTTCTTTAGCCGCCAATTCCGTTTGAAAGTTAGAACCAAGTGTGCGTGTCATAGTGCTTCAATCGCTCCAAACGCTATTGAATAAAAACCGTCTGCGCTAGTAGCCCATTCTGTTGTTGGCGTTGATAATCTAAAAATGCCCTGCGCGTTTGATACCGCAACAGATGATCCATCAGTCGGGGATGTTCTTAGATCAGGCCAGATCGTTAGTGTTGCCTCGCCAGATGCGTTTGTATCAACATCGTCAAGAACCTTATATAGTTCGGAGTCAGCACCGGCATCGATCTGAATATAATCGCCAGCCTTTAGATAACCAGTTTCGCTAGTCGGCAATCCGTCTATCGCCAGTTCGTTACCAGTCTGGCTTGCACCGTTGATAACAGGCGTGCCGGGTGTTGCTGAAGCTGATCCGCGTGGCGTTGCCGCATTAGGATCGCCCAGCTTGAATGTGCCATATTGCCCATAGAGCTTCATAAAGAATGTGTTCCACGCTTCGGCATCTTCGCGCTTCATCGGCGGCAATCTAATATCCGCTTCCCAACGTTGCCCCGGATGCTTATGAACTTGCACCTTGTAATTAAACGGCGACATAACCATTCCAACAGTATTGCGTGCAATTAGATTAACCGATGCAATGCCTGTATGGGTTGGGAATGTTAGCGGATAAACAATAGCCATAATTTAAACTCCGAACGCTGTACCGAAGCGACCGCCACGGCGTTTTGCGTCAATAACCGCGCCTTTAGCCGCGTCTGCTATTTGCGGCAACATATTCATCACTTCCGCACGAACGGTCTGGGATACGCCTGTTGATAAGTTGATGGTCTGATTAACAACAGTACCGCCACCGCCACTAACCTGATTGCTGGGGATAATCGTGCCTGACCCACCGGGAATGAATAGCTCCGCACCACGTTCACCAACCATATACGGCTTACCGGCAGAAACCGAACCACCCATTGCTTTAGCCGGAACGCTTGAAGAACCGAACGGCAATGAACTTGATAAGAACTCCGCTATCGGTGCGCTAATCTGCATCCGGATCGTCATCCGAATAATGTCGCTAATGATCGATGCCGCCATTTGCTTGAAGGCGTCCTTCAGCTTCATCGTGCCGGTTACCGCGCTGACAAGCGCATCTTCAAAAGACTGGATTCCGCGTATAACTACATCTTCCATATTCTTGCTAAAATTACGCGCGTTCTTGGCAAGTTCCTTCAGACCAGTTCCAAATTCGTAACTGTTGTCTGTGCCAGTATCCATTACATCGTTTAAGTTTTCGCCTTCCTCCCCAGCAAGTTTTATTGCGTCTTTTAATGACGTAAATTGTATTTCAAAGTCAGTTGGAAGATAAGGAAGATTTTTTATTGATTCCTCAGAAATTTTAATTGCACCTGCCATTTCTCTTGAATGATGGGCAACAGAAGCCATAGCCTTTTGATTGGAATTAAGGCTAAATTTACTATCCTGAAAAGCGGTTGATAAGTCACTTGCTCTACTGGCTAAATTTTCCAAAGCGTCTGCATCATTAAAACCAGCACGCGCTAGTTCATCAAATTCGTGAATAAGCAACTGCGCCTCAGGGTGAAATTTGTGTGTTTTATCAAGTAAGTCATTCAGGCTTTTTGTTGCCAACATTGTCTTATGCGAAAACTTTTCTTGACTTATTGTTGTGCCAAGAATTTCTTCAGTTAGAAAATTCATCGCGGTAATTATTGCATTGACTGCGCCTAAGATAATGTTGATTAAAAACGCCATAGTTTCTGCAAAAGTTTGAATTGCATTGACTATTGATAAGCTAATTTTTTCAGCAAATTTCTTAATTCCGCCAGATTCTTTTATTAGTCCTTCAATGAACTTTTGCGCTGACTCGACTGCCCTTTGAATAGCTGGCGCAAGAAATGAAACAACGCTATCTCGCAAGCCCTTAAACAATGCGAACAATCGCGTGAAGCTATCGTTAGCATCTTCAACGCCCTTCGCCGCGCTTGCTGATAACAACAAGCCAAACCGTTCTGCTTCATCAGATATTTGCGCTAAACCATCTGCGCCTTCTTCTAACACCAGAAGCATTTCAGATGCGCGACCGCCGAACAAGTCTTGTGCGATAGATGATCTGACCGCGCTATTCTCAACACGCTCAAAACGATCCGCTAGAAGTTCCAGAACCTTGAACTGGTCGCCCATAACCGCGTTTAAGTCATCGCTGGTTATTCCCAACTCATCAAACGCATCCTTGGCATCGCCAGTGCCGCCTTGGAAGTCAACCATCACGCGGTTCAAATTACGAACAGCACGCGCAACCGTGTCAACAGATAACCCAGACAGATCAGCCGCAAACTCTAATTTTCGCAGATCAGCAACGCTAATACCTAGCGTGCGTGATAGCTTGCTGATCTTATCGATGCTATCCATCGATGATTTAATTAGGAAACCAAAGCCACCAGCACCGGCTAGAGATACCAGCGCGGTGCGGAAGCTAAAGACAGTCTTACGGAGTGAGTTCAGCCGCCTAGCGACCGCTCTGAATATCTTTTGTGTGGTGTCGATGGCTTGGATTCTGATTTTTAGATTTTGATCTGCCATCTTCTTTCATCCTAAAATAAGCGAACCATTCATTCAGTTCATCAACCGTTAATTCTTCTATTTCCGGTTGTGTTTTGTGTAAGCGATCACATAACTGCATTACGTTAAAGCGCAAGTGATCGCTAGTTAGTTTTTTTCGTGTTCCTCTATCCCATCGATGCTGTTCATCATTTTCCCGGCTATGTTGGCGATAGCAGTTAAATCCATTTTCATCAGATAAATCTTATCTTCGAGCGTGAACAACTTATCGCCGTCTTTATTTTCAGCCTTCATAATGATCATATCGACCATTCCAGAAACTTGCATATCAACTAAAAAGTTTTTGTGCTTGCGCTGTAATTTGTCGATATCACCGATGGTTAGCGGTGACACATAGACCAGCAACGGAGCATCATCTTCACCCCACTCTGGAACTTCAATGACGTTCCGTTGCCGTCTGTTATTTACGCGTGCTAAGATTTCCTTCCCCAGTGACATTTAGAAATCTCCCTACGCAACTGTGTCTTCGGTCAGACCACCGCTGATCTGCACGCTATATGTGGCGGTATTGATGCCATCGTGCGAAACCCCTAGCGAACGACCTGTGACAATGCCAGAGCCAGTCAATCTGTGATCGCCTGTGGTATCGCCTTCCATCTGAAGACTAATGGTCACGGATGAACCAGCAGTACAAGCCTGCTGGGCTGTATCCGTATCATCAAAATATGTTTCGATTGATGCGGTAGCATCGGTGAAAGATGCCTTGTAAGATTTTGCGGTGTCGCCCATCGATGTATCCTCGATAACTTCCGCAGTTTGGTCAACGGTGAAGCTGATAACTTCAGCCATTGCATCAGAGCCAATTTTAACGACTCCATCGTTTCCTTTAAATGTAGCCATAATCAACTCCTGTTAGCTGGCTGTTTCAACGTCATTTTCTTTGGTGCGGTATTCAACCAACACCGTGAACCGGCCTATGGCAACCGGCTGTTCACCATCGCCACTAAAATCCGCTTCAAAAGCCGTAACCATAACGTCTTTTGCAAGACCGCTTAAAGTTACGTTTGCCGCTAATGCTTCTTCAACTTCAACGGCAATCTGGTCTAGCGTGTTGTCATAATTCGCAGTCCCGACAACATACGCTTCAATCATAATTTCTAAATTCCTAGCGATTGATCTCGCCAGCGTCATTGTATCAAAAACAACGGCTTCTGTTCTAGTAAAAACGCATAAGCCCGGCAAGTTCGCTTGCTCAATCGGATAGACGCGATTGCGAAACACATTCGTGCCGGTGGTCGATAACCCAGTGACCGCCGTAACAATCGCATCCCTGATTTGCTTGCGAACGTGTGCCATCAGTCCTTTTCCATCACTAGCATCGTCATCCCAGTGCCATCATCCTGCACAATGCGTATAGTATAATTAACACCACTAACCACTAACGCATCGCCTTCAGACGCGCTTGAAACGTCAGCAGTGCGGCAATGAAAGCGCGGTTGCTGAAGCGCAACACCCACACCGCCACCAGCATCAACCTCAATAAAATCATTATCGAAGATGCCATTAACAGTGCTAGAAGCACCGCCAGCCGGAGTATAAGTCGCGGCAACGCCAAAGTCGTCAACGCCAACAAATATCGCACGGTCGGTTGCGCTTTCAACAGCCATTAGTCGTCCTCTGGCGTTTCAATATCTGCAATATCAAATGAACGATCTTCTAACTTCTTCTTAGATCGACCGGTTTTCTTAGCTGTAACAGCTTCTGCAAATCCACGCGAAATCAGCTTTTCAGCGATACCATCGTGCAAATCGTGTTCTTCGCCAGCAAACATATTGCCGCGATCCCCAGTGTAACACTTTTCTAAAATCTTAACTTTCATCATAGCCCCCTTGGGAATGGTGGACGACCGAAGCCGTCCACCAGTTAAATTAGGCTGTTGATACTTCATCAGTGATAGCGAATGAAGCGGAGTTACGAAGCGCAACATCTACTTCCTGCATCACTGAAATCACAACATCACCAGAAGTGCTGTTTGTGTATGGATCAACCAGAATTGAAGGTGCGCCGAACAGACCGACCATCAACTGTGAGAAGTCACCGAAGATCAGTGCTGAAGCGTCTGAACCGCCATCGCCCGGATCAAGATCGGATGGTACGTTGCTGGTAAATTCAGCATTGTAACCATAGATGCTGTTCCACGGATCGTTCAGAAGCATAATGCTGTCTGTCGATGACACCTTAACGGTGTTTGCCATCTTCGCCTTGACCTTCGGGTTAGACAGCCAACCTAGTGTCGCCTGATTGACGATGCCGTTAGCATCTTCAACAGTCTTAACCAGATCAGTGATGTCAGCCCAAGTCAGACCAGCAACATCGGTGTCAGCGGAAATATCCACATTACCTACGTTGCCATCGTTCAAGATGCCTGTTGGCTGGCCTGATGCGCCAGAACCTTGAATGGCATAATATTCAATCTTGTCAGCGATTGAACGCAGAAGATCGTCTTGAACAACTTGTTCGATTGCTGGAATGCTTTCCAACATCAACAAGCGGCTGATTTGCGCGTGTGCGCCAAGTGTGCGAGGCTGAAGCGTTACGCCAGCATCAGTCTGTGACTGATCAGACACTGCACCAGCTTCTTCAACGAAGCCAGCAGATGCGCCAGCGGAGAACTTTGGCATCCGTACACGGTTGGTCAAGCCACCGATGAATGTAACGCCCAAGTTAGCCATTACTTGCTTTGCGCGAAGTGCTTCAATGAACATATCGCCACGCTGGATCGTTGGAACGAAGTTGTCAGTGACATTTTCGCCAGCGATTGCGCCGGTTGCGCCAGTTGTCATTACGCCAGAACGGAATGCGAAATCTGGAATGTAAATTCCGCGTGCTTCTTTGCCGGTGCGCTTAACGATTTCTTCGTGCATTTCACGCTCAAGACCGGCATCGCGCCAATCGTTAGTGACCTGTGCGCGAAGCATTTTGCCAAGCGAATATGCACGCTGTTCTTTAACAGGCGCGTCAACAACGTGTGCTGGTGTGTCCAGCGGTTCATTTCCGATAGCTTCTAGCAATTCGCCACGGAAATCGTCAATGGAAGCACCGCGACCAAGGGCTTCTTCACCCATTGATGCTTTGTTATGCTTCCGTGCTAAAGTCATAATCTCTTTAGCATTCTTTTGTGCGGTTTTGGCGGCTTCCGCCCGTACCGCATCAAGATCGATATCTGACATAGTGTCATCTCCTTTGATCTCAAGGGTTGCGTTTAAGGGTTCGGAACTCGACCGACCAACACCGACAAGATTTGACTGATCTGCTGGGATTGAAACGATTGAAATTTCCATAGGTGTAGTAGCAACGCGATAAATCTCGTCACTATCTTCTTCACGTTCAACGCGGTTATCTACGCGATAGCCCACGCTGATATTTTGACGGATGCTATCCGTCACATCGTTGAAAACTTCTGAAGCTAGTTCACCCCTTCCGAAGCGAACTTTAGCACGCAGACGGCGTGCGCCTTCATCAAGTTCAACAGATTCCACAACGCCAATTTGACGTTCCATATCGTGATCCAGCAATAGCGGCGCACGACCTGAGTTAAGAAACTCAAGGTTCATACTTTCGCGGCTGTGATCAATAACTTCCATTCCGAATGAACGCTTAACCGGTTCTTCTGAAGACACGCCAACCATAACGGTGCGTGTTTCTTCATCAATAGCACGGTCATTCATATCCATAGCGCGATGAACAAGATCAGCGCGTTCAATTCTTTCATCATCGTGATATGGACGTTCTTCCATATCCTTGTCATTGCCGCTTTCTTCCATTGCGGCTTGCGGCTTTGCGAAAGTGATGACATAGGCATCATCATTTTCTTGAACATCAATGATATGTCTTTGTTCCACGACATCACCTCTTTCTTCCGTTGCATCTTCCGCATTATGATCAAAATCGCCGGAAAAATCAATCTCGCGTTCGCCACCCAAGTCATCGATCTTGGTTAGGGTGCTAAATTTATGACCAACAAGCGTGTCTGTTGCCTCATAATCATCTTCACCCATACGATATAAGCGGATCAAAGCGGCTGGATCATCTTCTTCGCCAGTAATCGTGAAGTCAGTGTTCGGCACGTTAATTTCGCCATCACGCTCAATCTTTTCAATCCGACCACGCGCACGACCGCCAGAACTATCCCAGCTAACAAAATCGCCAACGCTTAATGCGTCAGGTGCGGCGCGTTTTTCATCATCAAGTCTATCCATAATGCGATCCTTCTCATTAGCCCACGATTTACCAGCGTCACCGCCCCACAACGCCCACGCGATGCGTCCGGCTGACGGATAACCGTCTTCACCCGGCGAAAACCCTTCGCCCTGCTTATCAACTTCGTGCCGCGCAAAATAACTAACCATCCGGCGCACAGTATCAGGCGATAACTCTTGACGATTTACTAGCTGACGCGCACGCGCAACACCAACTTCCGTACCGCCGCGACCGTGTTCTTTACGCCAATCCAGACCGCGTTGCGCTTCTTCAGCCATTGTTGCGGTCGGCTTTAGATTGATTTCTTCGCCTTTATACGTCGCCATCGTCACCACCTTCAACTTCTGGCGCGGCTGGCATCTTTGTTCCAAACGGTTCAAACGCCATCGACAGCCCTAATTGGCTAGCAAGCTCTTTATCACGCGCTATCTGGCTGAATGTTTCTTCAACATCACGCCCATAATTTGCCGCCACGTCTTGCATCGATAAGATGCCATTGTTTAGCCCAACGACTGCCGCATTTATCTCTTTAAGCGGATCAACCCAGTTCCAGCCACGGCCTCTGAACATCGCGCTATCGCTAAACTTGTCATATTTGCTTGATGGAAGCGGAATGCCGCCGAAATCCATCGCGCTAGACAACCAAGCGCGAAAAATCGGTTCAACAAAGTGTTCAATCATAAACATTTGAATAGACCGATATCCATCACGCTCATCAAGCGCACCTTGCCGGATTGATGAATAGTTGACCGATGATAAATCATTAGACAACGCCGCATAGCTGACATTCAATCCAGATGAAATGCCGCGAAGCATTGCACCCTCAAATTCCGCATAGCCGGTATTCGGATGATTAGGATCGAAGAAAGAAATATCCTGACCAGCCCCTAGCTGATGAAACGAACCCGGCTCGACATCAATAACAGGCGTAAAATCGTTTTCATAACCATCGCCAACAAAATCATCGCCCGCCGGCGTTTTGATAAAGCCCATCTTCGATGCCTGTATGCGTGCGGCAATAACTTCGGCTTCACGATAAGCGTGGAGCATCTTCATCGCCGACATCGCTGACACCATAAACGGTTCGCCGCGCGTCTGATGCGTGCGATTAGGCATAAACAGATGGATCATTTCATCGGCAGAAACGCGCGTATGCTTTCGCGCTTGTGCGGTTTGATACATTCTATCACCCGGATGCGCGGTCAAAACCCAATAAGCAACAGGTTTATGCGCCTTATCAAGCTCAATCCCCATTCGGATTTGATTGCCATTGGATAGTGTTTCGTTCTTTTTCTCATCGACCATATCGGCCTCAAGAAATTGAATAGCAAAGCCGTCACGATACTTTGTGCCGGATAACTTCTTAATGAACACTTCACCATCGCGCACAAGCGTTTCAATCGCTAAACGCTGACAATCATACCAAGACATCCGACCATCGGCTGTTGGTGCGCCTAAACGCCCCCAACGCTTCCAAGCGTTTTCTATGATAGTGTTGCCTGACGCATCCAGCTTGCCATCTTCATTCCGCGCTTTAACTTGCAGATGGAAACCCTTGTCGCCAACGATATTTGTCTTCATTAGATTGACATATCTACGCGCAAACTCGTTATCACGCACCAACTCGCGTGACCTGTTTCGCATCGTTTCAAGTGTAAATCGCAACTCGCTATCGGCAGAGTTACCAGAATCCAGAAAATCACCAAACAAACGTCCAGCACGCGCCGCCGCGTAATTACGCTTTTTAAACGCTTTTTTCGGTTCTTCAGTGCGCTTGAGAAAGTCAAATAAGCCCATTTCTAAAACCTCACCTTGATCGTGCCGGAGTGTGCGCGACCGTTCTTAACGTGATCGATGCGATGCTGTTTAACAACTTCACTGCGATAGTAATCACGCCATTCAACCAGTTCCGCAACTGGTATTTTAGAAAGCGAACGACCGTTAATAGAATACGACAGAACGTCAGCGTCTGCGCGGCCTTGCAATACCGTTTCAATCTTATCTAGCATTATTTCAGCGTGGGATCGCGGATCAACATTATTATCCAGATCGGTAATAATATCCCAAGAACCTGTCGCAATAACAATGCGTTCACTGTCGCTAGTGCGCGTAATTTCTAACTGCCAATGATGATGACCTACGTCAAAAGATGCGCTGGCAACAGATGTAACGGTAAAAAGATAATCATCACCATCAGCCGAACCGGTAACTGAAAATTCGTGCGTGCCACCGCCTGATGAAGCTCTGGCAACATAGCCAACTGTATATGAAGATGATGGATAATCCTGACCTAAGTTCTTTTTGCGCCAAGTAACGCGATCACCGACAACGATCTGATCAGGTTCAAGTGTCGGTGCATTATCGGTATCGAATAAGTTCGCCATTAACGCCACCCATTAACAAAACCGCCCGGCTTCCGATAAGCGCGGCGCGGCTGATGGTTAACTGGCGCATCGTCTTTAGGCTGTTCTGCCTTGTGCGCCTGTCGGTCTGCCAGTGTGTTTAGGTTCGTGTTCAAAATAGCCAATGCCCCTATCGCATACACGCGGCAGTCTAACGCTTCGTTTCGGGTTCTTGTCTTTACAAATTCCCTGCGCGGAAACCCTTTGGAGAATTTTGTAACAATTTTTTCCGATGATGCCAGTTGCTTAAAATACTCATCTGGACGATCAGCCGGAAAATGACAATATCCCGCACCTTCCGATTGTATCTTAAGTCTGGAAAAAATCAATTCTTTTATGTTGTCAACGCCCAAAGTAAATAATCGTATCTTTCCGATGTTGTTTCTGGTCGGTCTTGACACGATTGGACGGCTTTCCCCAGCCATACCCTTTATGGCAAAAATGCGGCGACCTTCACGCGGCCTAACAAAATCATAGACCGCTTTCGTGTAATGACCGCCGGAGTCGATGCAAGTTGCGCGTGGCTGTAATATGCGATCATCTTCGGTTTCGTATTTAGTGACAAGCACGTTTTCTACATCTTGCCAGAAATGCGGTGTGGATGGGTCGCCATATATTACATCATAACTGATTGACCAACTTTCTTCATCGCGCCCCCATCCAACGGTTTCAATTTCGGCGCGATCATCTTGAATGTCAGCACCGCAAGTTACCATCAATATCCGCTTATCAAGCCGGTCGCCAAATTGTTCAGCGCGTTCCGCAACCGCATAGTCATCAACACGTTCACCCTGTTCTTCCCAGACTTCAGCCAAGGTTGTGTTCACAAAAACGCGGAGCGTGTCTGGTAACACTTTTGCCGCGACAAAGTCCTTTGCTATATCGCCAAGCGGTGTCCACGGCGAATATAACCCCGATAAATGAAAGCCAGCCGTGCCGCTAAACGGTTCGGACGCACGCCATTCACCACCCTTAACCGCGCGATAACGCTTTGCGTCATCCCACGCGCTTCCGCATTCTTCACATATATATTCTGCCGTGTCTGGTTCGTCTTTATTCCAATGCACATTTGACCATTTAAGCGTTTGCATATGATCGCAATCAGGACACGGCACATAATAATAACGCTGGTCACTCTGGCTAAACGCGGTTTCTATCCGCGATGCGCCTTTGTTAGTAGGCGTGGAAACCATTACAATTTTGCGATTGTGGGTGAATGTTTTTGTTCTAGCGACACCCAGATTGATCGGATCGCCTTCTGATCCGGCTGATGGTGGATATCTATCAACCTCATCGAAGAATACTGCACGCACCGGACGCGATGCCAACCCTGCCGCGCTGTTCGCGCCAACAATAGCCAAATAGCCGCCGGGGAAAGATTTTTGATATAGCGTGTTGCCGCTATCGCGTGATCGCGCATCATTAACCTTGTTTTTAAGAACTGGTGTATCCCGAAGCATAGGTGCAAGGCGGTCGTTAGACCACATTTTTGCCATCTCAAGCGTGGGCTGAACGATAAGCATAGGCGATGGCGATTGATCGATGTAATAACCGACCGCATTGTTTATTATTTCTGTCTTGCCAACCTGTGCGCCGGTCATAAACACAACACGCTCAATAGTCGGATCAGATATAGCTTGCATCATTCCGCGCTGGTAAGGCGCACGATCCGTTGACCAGAACCCCGGTTCAGCCGAAGCCTCTGGCGATAGCCGCCGATATATATCAGCCCATTCGTCAATCGCCAGATTTGGCGGCGGTTGCATTGCCGCCATTATTTTCTGACTGATCTTCGCCACTGTCGGATGACCTGATAGGGTTAATGACTTTGACTTTGACATCAGCTATTTCCTGTAATGCGTCATAAATATGATCTTTTAGTATGCTTTTAACTTCGACTAACTTTTCTGCGGCATAAACTTCCGGCGCAACGCGCTGTGGAAACGCCAGCAATTTTTGCTTCATATTTTGCGAGACTTCCATCCACGCGGCTTCCACATCAGCTGATGGAATAAGTTGTTCTTCTATCTGCGCCTTTTCCATTTCGGCTAGATCGGCTTTTACCTTGGTTAGCCGCGTGCGGTGCGCGTTATAATCATCACCGCTAACATCCGCACGCAATCCACGTTCGCGCAAATACTTAATATAACCGCGAACAACCGGCACAAGTTCATACCTACCACGCGCCTTCTTCGGGATAATCCCCTGATTAACAAGTTGCAAAACGCGCTGTGGCGTTAAATCGAGCAGTTTAGATATCGTTTCAAGCGGAAATGTTTGATCAGACATTACTTAACTCATTAAATGTTTTGCCTGTTTCCGCGTGGATCGCTTCCCTGCCAGTGTAATCTTGCCAGCGTTTAATAATGACATCGATATATTTCGGATCAAGTTCCATCAAACGCGCCTTACGCCCAGACTTTTCACAAGCGATAAGCGTTGATCCAGAGCCGCCGAAGCTGTCTAAAATAATGTCGCCACCTTTACTGCTATTAGATAAAGCACGCTCAACTAGTTCAACAGGTTTCTGTGTAGGGTGAACATATTCGCCGGTTGCGCCTCTGCTCATATACCAGACATCGCTTTCGCTTTTATCGCCATACCACGCACCGCCCTTAACATAAAAAATAAATTCGTGCTGTGGCCTATAATTAGCATTCCCTAAACCAATGCTTTTTTTATCCCAAACTATGCAATTAGCAACAGTACCGCCGCCCAACTCAATCGCTTGCTCAAACTCTGAATAGGTTCTCCAAGTAAAGCAAACATAATAAGCCGCGCCTTGCTTTGAACAAGATATGGCTGTTGCTATTGCGTCCCTAACTAGCTGAATAAGATCATCGCCTTGTAAGTCATCGCCTTTTATCATTCCGTGTGCTTTTATGCCCCCAGAACGATTGTTAAATGATACGTGTTCACCTTTAGCCCTACCGCCGCCGTAACTCATTCCATAAGGCGGATCAGTGAAAACCATATCTGCTTTATGGCCTTCCATTAATTTATCAACCGCATCAATGCTTGTGCTATCACCGCACATAAGCCGGTGCTGGTCTAGCTTCCAAACATCGCCAAGCACGCTAACAGGTTCTTCCGGCACATCAGGAACTTGATCTTCATCAACTAGACCCTCTTCAACCGCCTTCGCCAACAACGCATCTAACTCATCATCGCCGAAGCCGGTAAGTGATAAGTCAAAATCTAGTTCCTGCAACTCGCCCATTTCTAACGCAAGCATCTCATCATCCCAGCCAGCGTTTAACGCTAATTTGTTGTCGGCAATGACGTATGCTTTCTTCTGCGCTTCGGTCAAATGCGACAGGCGCAAGCACGGAACGTCTTTAATTTTAAGGCGTTGCGCCGCGATTGTTCTGCCGTGACCGGCAATGATCATCCCATCCGCATCAATCAGGACAGGGTTCGTAAAGCCGAACTCCTTGATGGAAGCGCATATTTGCGCCACCTGTTCGTCCGAATGTGTGCGCGAATTACGCGCATATGGTATTAATTCTTCTGTCGATACATACTCAATTTCGTGCTTCATTTTATTCCCCAGTGAAAATTAAAGACCTCATTTCAATTCTATCGCTAAAAAACTTCTGCGGTCGCGCGTTACCCGTAATAGATAAAGCTAGACAGTACCTTTTACCGCCGGGCAGTGCGCTTCGCCGCCGCAAACCGCTTCGCAAACGACTTATCAAACGACCGGACGGCAGTCCGGCGGCCATCTTCATAAAACGGAAACCGCTTCGGTATTCTAACCGCAGTATCTTCTAACAGATATAAACGCTTCAACGGATAACGCTTCTTCGTGCGCCGTTCTAATATCATCTCCTGATTTCCTACGGTCTGCACAAACGCACGCGGTCTTCCCAACACAGTGCGCGGCTTATTCCTGTTATAACTGGCGCGGCCTCGTACTACTGGACGATCTTGCGCTGGTATAGCGATAGACTTGCCGCGTGGAACTTTTATGCCGCCCTCTGCCTGATCAACCATATAATCACGACCAAGCCGATCAAACACTGATGCAACCAGCACACGCTTAGACGGCGAACGCTCAACGCGAAACATTGTTTTGGCAAACTGTTTATTCTTAACCAAGAACGATGACGGATAAGTTCTTTCGACAATCTCTTTACGAACTGCAAACGCTGTATCATTTAACGCACGATGCGTGGCGAACGGTATCTGGTTCTTGCCGAACGCATCAATCGCTTTAGCCAGCGTGGATATATTAGAAGCGATGTTGATGTTCATTGAACCGTGCCACCGTCCATCGTAAAGACAACAACATCATCATCGTCATTGCTGAAGTCAGCCAACACATAACCACAGTTATCGCACGCGATTATGCCGCTGAACTCCTCAACGATACAGTGCGTTTCTTTATCACACTGATTACAGATGATCTCATCACTAAAGAACAAAACCTGACTCATATGCTTAACCTAACCTAAAAAAATCCCCAGCACAAGGCTGGGGCAGTTGGGAGGAACTAATCATCTTTAGCATAATCATCGTAATTGACCACGTTGTCAACATCAACGCATTCAGCACCGACAGCGGCATAACCGGCTATATCTACCCAACTATCGCGATGCGCTGGGTTGTCAAGCAATCTCGCCATCTTTATTCCGATCATCGCCAATGGTACTTGATGCGGTGCTATCTCAATATCTAACAGCCCCATCCAGATAACAGCTATCTTAGCGTGCAGATCATAGGCATCACCGTATTCGCCGCCACGCTCTTTAATGATCTTCAGCGCGTCTTTCAGTATATCTTCTTTGTTCATAACAACTCCCTAAAATGGAATTTCATCATCTAACGCATCATCGATAGGTTTTATGCTAACGACTTCAGCACCGGCGAAGATTGACTTAACTTCATTAACCGCCTCGACCACCGGCTTGTTCTGTATGGATAACAGGTGCGCTATCTCACTGACAGAATATACTAACATCTCACGGTTATCACGCGCAACCTTTGTGCAATCGCCTTTGGTCTTGCATACCGCCAGCACCTTACCATCAGCCATCGGTGCTTCAAAGTAATCACCGGTCACTTCACTATGACCACGCGCAATAGCTTCCTGTTCTAGTTTTGCGTAAGCGCGTCCAGTCACTTCCACCTGACGCACGACTTCCATACCATCGTTGCTATCGATAGCCTTGTTCAGCCGGTCACGTTGCTGATAGAACTTTTCACGCAACTCGAACGATACAAGCTCTTGTAATCGATCCACGCCCCACCGAACTTCATACGAACTAACCGTTGCATCGTGATCCATCAATGCACCCTGTATCCGTTTAAAATTAACATCATCATTTCTTGCGATACGTTGAACCATAGCCCACCATCCTCTCATCGGTTGTTTAACTCTTTTCGTAACCACCAGATTAACCTATTTAACCACCCCTATAGGGTGGTGGTTAAAATAGTTAACTTTCTGCGGATTAACCATAACGTTAACCTTTTTAACCTTTTTAACCTTAAAACAAATCAGCATCAAATTCCCTTCCGTCTAAGTCCCTGATAATAGTAATGAAATTTTTGCCGTCATCTTGCAGAATTAACCCAGCCTTTTCTTCAAGGTGGTTAATTGCATCTTTCCGCGCATTTGACGGATTTGCATAGTTAATGTTGCCTTCTTTAATCCATTCGGCCTTCATTCGCTCCCGAACGGCTTTTCTGGTGACTGGATTTTTGCCGGTGGCATTATACTCCGCAAGAATATTATACCACGCGCTTTTCTGGTTAGGGTTCAGGGTTATGCCCTTTTTTCCCTTCTTAACCTGAACTGATTTAATGACCGCGCTATCGTCAGCGACCAATGCAACCTTCTCGAAAGCAAACTGCATATCCGGTACTGGTTCAGCATCTTTCTGCTTCTCAACGTGTACCACCACATCTTCGCCAGCCGCCTTAACTTGCAGTGACGTATCAACCGCGCCTAGAAGCGCGTTAGAACCACGCATACCGCGTGAAGTATCTTTTCCGCTATGATGTATCGCCAGCAACGCGCAATCAGCGTGTGTGCGTATCCTATCGCACGCCGCAACGAATATTCCGGTTTCTGAACTGCTATTTTCTTCCATACCGACCATCGATCTAGCGACAGTATCGATAACAATAAGCCGATAGCCACCGCCGAAATGGTCAATGGTGTCGATCAGTTCTTGTATATCCGCTTCATCACGAAACTGCACCGCCTTCGGCACAACCTGTAACGGCACGTTATCGTTAAGACCATAATGGGTTTCCCACGCCTTTACGCGCTTCCCAAGGCCGCCTACGCCTTCGCCAGCTATATACAGCACCTTACCGCCGTCAACCGTCCTGTCGTGCCACGCACGCCCATAAGCAACCGACAACGCTATATCCAAGGCTATAAACGATTTACCTACGCCGGGTGCGCCATATAATGCGCTGAAGCCGTGTTTCGTTATCACACCATCCACAAGCCATTTGACCGGCGGCATATTACGCAATTCGTTTAATCCCAAGATAGGCAGTATCTTTGCTGGTGGTTCATCAACCTTCGCTTCGATCTTCGGTGCGTTCTTAACCAACTCACGCAGTTGTTCAACCGTATTGCCAGCGTCCAGCCAATCAGCCGCATCGCCTTTGTCAGGCAGATTAGGCAGATCAACGCGCTTAACCGCCTTTGCGACCGGCAGTAGTTCGTTAATGACCTTTATCGCGTGCTTGTCGCCAGCCTCATCGTTATCGGGAATAACGACCACATTACGACCAGCGAAATGCGCGTTCAACTCCGGCTTCCAATTACCAGCACCGCCGTGGTTGGTCGTTGCCACAACGCTATAACGCTTTAACGCGTCTGCCGCTTTTTCGCCTTCGACTATATAGATGGTTTTATCAGGGTTGGTCAGGATATCGGCTAAGTTGTACGGAAGCGGATCAATGTCTTTGACCGACCATATCCAACCGCCGCTATCATCTGGTCTGCGTTGTCGATAAGTTTTCTTACCGCCTTCATCGATGCGAATAACCTGATACGCCTCAACGCCATCAGCATCATAATAACTATATTCGGTCGTGCGCTTTAATGGGCGGTCTAACGCTGGTTGTATCTTCTTTGATATGTTGAATTTCTTTTCGGCAATGTCAGCGATGGATTGCAGTGATGCGCCTTCGTGCATCCTGATCATATCCATAACGCCACCACCTTCACCTAGTTCGTGGTCAAAGAAAGTGCCAGCCTTTTTGTCGATAACCTTGCTGAATTTGTTGCCGTAATAAACCTTATCACCGCTTCGCTTTGTCGGGTTTCCCAGATAATGCGTGGCAACCGGTTCAATGTATGCCGCATAATTTGTTGTCATTGGTATTCTCCCAGTTCTCCCAGACGCCAAGAGCGATGGCGGTCTAGCTGGGAGAAACTAGACCGCCACCTTCTACGACCTAAAACAAGTCGTCATCCGACTGAGCCGCTGGGGTCGGCGCAGGAGCGACAGGTTCAGGCGCAGAACCTGTCAACATATCAGGAGCATCCACCCAGCCTGATATGTTCCATTCCGGTGCTTTAAAACGCAAATCGCCTTGTGGCGTGCTAACCTTCACCGCAACCGTGCCAGTGATTTCAACAACCGGAACTTGACCGGGATGTTGTGCTTTGGTTGCCTCAAAAGCATTATGCAGTTCGTCTAAAGCCCTCATTACAGTTTTAGCAGAATGTGAGAACTCACGCAAACCTAACTGCTTTGAACAGATGCGAAGGCGAAACGCACGCTTAAAGTCGCCTTCTGGTTTGGCTGGTATAGCCTCGCCGACTTTAACCATCTGAAAGTCCGGTCTGCCAGACTCAAAGGATAACCATCCAACTTCGAGATTAGCCATATCCATTACGAATTTGACCGGCAATGCAATTTCGCTTTCATCTTTGATCCATTGACCTGATGCGTCTTGAACGCGATCTTGCTTAATCAGATCACCAGCCTTTGCATCGTATTTAACGATAGGCAGGATATCCCCAGTTGAAGTTGACTCATCTAAATTAAAACCTAATGCCATAACAATAACTCCTATAACAATAACATTAGTTGCATTTGACTTCACCAAACGTGAAGCCGCTTATCGGGTAGTAAGCAAACAGATCGACCGGATCATCCCGATCAGTGCGTCTGCTTATCCCGATATCGTGTTCAGCATCGAAATTAATGATGCCGATACGATCCGTCCATTCGACTAATAACTTGCATTTCAGCCCAGTTGCGCTGGTTAGATTAGACGCGGCAATGACTTTATGCAAGTTGACCATCATCGATGGATATTCTGTTGATGCGAAAGTGCGCGTCTTTATTTCGATAAAACCTAACGCCTTATCGCCGCGCATCAATAACGCATCCATAATATATTTATTAGGTAGATCGACACATTCGCATTTGTATCGTTCAGCGATTGCCGCCATAAGTTGCTTTTCACGCGCGATTGCGTCTGGCGTATCATACCAAGTCATAGCAACTCCCTGCACACATAGAAAAATGTTTCCATATCCATTTCGCACGCATATTTCCAATCGTGCGGCATACCACCGCCGGAATACACGTTGAAGTCTTTGATGCTGGCAACGGCCTCAAGCGGAACACGCACACGCGGCTGTTGCCGGTCGTATCTAAAAAACAGGCAAGGAAACTTGTTACCGCCAGCCTTACGCGCCGCAACGCAGACTTGATCCCACCATTCCGGCTTTGCCTGATAGCCAAGACCATAACGCTTGCATTCAATAACGAATGGAAAGTTATCTGCATTTACCGGTTCAATATCAGCAAGACCACCTTCGCGCGTTTGCGATAAGATACGCTGGAACTTGATGCCAAGAGCTTCTTCAAGCAATTTACAGCATTCACGTTCCCACGCGTGTCCTTTATCACGACCACCACCCGGACGCATTAGCTAATTGCCCCAGCGTTGCGCGTTGCAATTTCTATCCGTTCTTCTTCATCACGGATGCGCTTCAGTTCAGCAAGCATCGTTTGGTCAACAAACGCCGCCATCGAACTGCGGTTCTTGCGTGAATATTCCGCGATCAGATCATAGGTTTCTGGTCTGATGCGGATAAAAAGGTTTTTCATTTGGTCTGACATAGTCTTTTCCAATACGCTATAAGATATCAACCAGCAATATAACCGATATTTTTTTTAAAAAAAGGGTATTTTTTTGTTGCAATGATATCAAAATGCTATATATTAAGATTATCAGACAGACAAAAGGGAGATTATCTGATGACTAAATTTACTACTGATTATGTGTTTGACACTGCAACGCACACTAAGGGAATGACCAAGAACCAGATCGTATGCTTTCATTTATACAATCCAAACGGTTTGGTTGCTAAGTTGCCTGACTTTAATGACTTTTGTCACGGTGATGTTTTCTTCACTGGTTGTCAAATCCTTTATGGTCGCATCGACAACTATCACGCCAAGTGGTTGCGTAATGTTTTTCAAGAAAACAAAAGATACACTAAGTGGCAATTAATGTATCACTTGGATTGTCTGGCTGGCGATGTTGATAAGGCTTGGACAGTATTAGCAGAAAAAAAGGCGGCCTAGTGCCGCCCCGAAAGGGATCAAATCAATGATTAGAATGTTTATTATAACCACCGCAATCGCATTAGCCGGTTGCACGCGCTATGAACCGATTGTGGATTTACGCGCATCAGAAGATAAGGCGCAACTGTTTCAGCGTGATCTTAACGAATGTCGTCAACTAGTCGAACCAGCTAAATCAATCTGGACGATGGGTGATGAATATTGGGTTATCGAAATGATTAACAACTGCTTAGGCGGTCGGGGACATTCGGTATTATGATGGATTATAATAAAAAAATATCCGCATCAGTCTTTGTGCTTGAAGACAGTGAATATCGTATGGGCAACGATTTGCCGATAGAAATATTCAGCACACGAAACGAAGCGTTAGACGCGTGGCGAGATGCCGGTGGTCGGGTTAGTGACTTCCAAGGTTATTTTGCACGCTTCAACTGTAAGAAAGGTTTAATCGACTTCATAAAGGAGAAACTGGGATGATTAGACGACCGGAAGAAGAATTTATTGTTACGTTCGAGGCGAAGGCGAACATCAGCGTGCTGATCAGCGCACCGGATCACGAACTGGCAATAGAACGCGCACAACTCGCAATAGAAAATATGACTAAAAAAGAGTTGTGTGAAAATATTGACGATTTTTTTATCAGCGAATTTATGGAGATTAACAATGCTTAGATTTTTAGGATATATCGCCGCCGCTATTTTTGTGATGGGTTGGCTAAATGTTACCGGTGATCCGTGGATCACTTGGTGGGGTGCAATCGCTTATATGGGGAATATGTAATGGAAATCATCACACGCCAACAGGCGAAAGAGCAAGGACTCGCTAGATACTTTACTGGCAAACCTTGTAAGCACGGTCATATCGCGGAGCGATCCACAAAAAGAAAGGTTTGCAAAAGTTGTGATAGGGAGCTAACCAAAAAAAGTAGACAAAAATATAAAAAAATTGGTGACAAATATCACGGCGCGCCTTGCCAGTATGGACACACGTTGCGATATTCCTGTTCCTCAACTTGTGTTGAGTGTTCTAGACTGAAAACAATACAAAACAAAGCAGAACGAAGTGCCTATAAGAAAAAACATTACAAAGCTAATAAAGAAAAAATTATAGCCTATCAAACTGCTTATGAAAAAGCGAATGGCATAAAGCGCAGAGGCAAAAATATAAAGCCTTTATGCTTATCTTTGCGACCAAAAATTATGTCTATCTATCAAAAGTCTAGGGCAATGAACCAGCAAGCTGGTCGCATAGCTTACCACGTTGATCATATCGTGCCACTGCAAGGCGAGAATGTATGTGGCTTGCACGTTCCTTGGAATTTGCAAATAATTACTGCCGAAGAAAACCTAACCAAATCCAACAAATGGGAGAATGTATAATGACTGATACATTTCGTGTAACACTTGAATGCAATGAATTAAAACTTGTTCAACTGATCCGAAGCGGTCTTATTGAAAACGCAAAAATCGAAAGCGTGGAAAAAGACAAACATCCGGCAAAGTCACCGCCACTGTTTGACGTTAATGCCGCGCAACATCGCATAAGTAGATGGGACGTTTATAGAAACATCACGGATCATTTTAGCGATGACATATTTACCGTTGAGAATATAAAAGATGTTTTCAGCAAACAAAAAATAAATGCTGTTAGCAATAATATATCAGCGTTTTTGTGTCACCTAACAGCGATGGGGCTAGTAAAAGTTGTCGATAAAATTGGGAAAAAGAACGTGTTTCGATTGAAAAGAAAGATTGGTCAAAACAAATTTATGCAAGCGCAACGCAGTTATAGCGTAAAGCAGAATGCGAGATATGCAAATGGTCGGTAAATTAACACCTGATGATATGATCAGCGCATCGGTAGTCCCAGTTATACTGGGGCTATCGCCTTATAAAACGCCAAACGAACATCTAAAGCGCATCATCGCATTAGATAATGGTGAACCTGATCCCGAAACCTTTAACGGCAATGAAGCCACGCATCACGGCGATGCGTTAGAACCGTATATCTTAAAGACGGCTTGTCAGCGTTTAGGCATCATCGAAGCCGATATAAACCTAGATGAACCGTTCTTTTACGATAAGGCGCGTCTTGCGGCATCGCTTGATGGTATGGGCAAGCTAACCGGCACGATCAAGACCGATCCTAATAACGGCATTTACGTTATGAACGAACGCGGCTGGATCGATGTTGACGGCTGGGGCTGTTTAGAAGCAAAACTAACCAGCGCAAATGTTGAAGACCGACCAGCCGCTTATCGCGGTCTGTGGCAGATACAGGCGCAGATGATGTGTTCTGGTTTTGAATGGGGAGCAATCGCAACCCTTTATCAAGGCGTAACGCTTCGGATATTCGTATATAAAGCAGATCGCGCGATGCAGTCACAGATCATCGAAGCGATAGACGAATTTGAACGCCGCAGAACGGCTAAAGAACCATATCCGGTCATATCTAGCGAAGATGGGAATAACGCCTATCCTGTGGCATCTGAGGCCGTTCCAGCGATAGATTTCGCATCGATACAAGGTGGTCAGAAGTTAGTGTTGGATTTAGCGCAAGCGAAAGATGACAAGAAAGAGGCTGAACGCCGTATCGATGAACTGGAAGCATCCATTAAAGAAGTTATGGGTGATGCGTCAGCCGGTGAAACTGAGATAGCTGGCAAGCGTTATATCGTGAAATGGCCTATGCGAAAGGTTCGGGAGCAACCGGAAAAGATTGTTCCGGCTAAACCCGAAACCGTATCGAGGCAAAAAACGCTGACGTTAAAGGTTATTTCTTAGCTTTGACGCTATCGATAACGCCACCGCCGAAGTAAAAACCAAGAATAATCAACATCGCATAGTTGATGCTAAATTGTTCCATAACCTTAGTCACGGCATCCGGGTCACCATACCCGGATATCGTCATTCCCAGCACGATCATATAACTACCCAAGAACGTGCCGCCGAACATCAACGCAAGATAACGTTGCGCGATCTTGAATGGCGCATACGCACCCATAAGAGCTATTTTCGCATCGCTCTTAGCCTTGATTTCTTCTTCGGTGCTTGTGTGCATATCATCGATCAGATCAAGACCTTTCTTGATGACATCACCGCCGCCAAGAATATTATTCAGTACACCCATCATTTTAATAACTCCATACGTTCGGACGCGGATCGCCGGTGTAGGTGTCCAGATGCAAGAAACGCGATGTTCCGCGTTGCTGAACGCCGATGCCGGTGAAACCTAGTTCTAAAGCAATCTTCATTATTTCGTAAGCCTGTTGACCGTCACAAGCTATGTCAACGGCACAACCGCGCGTGTGTACGCCGGGTGCTGACTTAGATGCTTCGATACTGTGGCGCGGATCACGAAAGCCGCTAGTGACGCGCATAGGCGCACCATAGGCGGTTCGCAGTTCCTGCAACTTATCCATAAACGCTTCCTGCATATGGTTCGTGCCGGTTTCCTGACAGTTAAATTCTTTTTCCGTAAAGTTCGGATATTTTGACCAATCCATTATATTCTGCCTCTTATGATTTCAATCGCCTTGTTAAAGCTATCTTCTTCGATATTACGGTTTTCAAAATATCTTTGCGTGAACCGCTTTGAATATTGTTGAACTTGTTCTGTTGCGTAAAAGACAACTCTGCGGTCGTTAATCGAGCAACAAGCAAGCATATCATAATCGTCAATCCTTGGCAGTATCTTCTTGCTTGATCCAGTTCCTAGCTGAAACTGATAACCATATGTGCTTTTGCTTTTCGGTTTTAACGTGGCTGATTTCACTTGAACCCGAAGGAACTCACGTTCAGACCAACAAACTAAATCAACCTTATCTTGAGCCGCCAGCGATACGCGCCAGCCCATCTGCAACAGCGATGCGGCGGTTATATATTCACCAATTAGCCCGACCGTGGTTTCTGTTAGCATCTATCCCCTTAAAAAATAAACGGCAACACCAACACATCCAACCATCAAAACAACCGAAGCAATAATAACACTAACTTCAATGATAAACTGTCTTTTACGATATGCCTTTAATTCAGCCTCACGCCTTTCGGTACGACACTTGGCTTGAAACGACTGCCAGTCTGACCACAATCTTGGGCGACCAATGTATATCATTATCTTTTTTAATTCATACTCAGCTTCTTTGACTTGCTCTAATGCAAGAAATGCTTCTAAGTCTGAGCCGCCAACAGATGATTTGTTCTTACCAGCAACCTTCTTTTCTAGCCCTTCTTTCGCACCAACAAACTTAGCAATAGCTCCGCCTGCTCTAGCCAAATCGCCAGAGTTCTGCACCGCTTGTTTGATAACAGCGAATGCGGCATTGGCGGCGGCTAGTTCTGCTAACATCAGTATACTTTCGTTTTGCTAGGGTCGATTGCTTTCGGTAAGCAGTATGCCGTAACCCTATCGCGTGGGTCAACTAAATCCAGATGCTGGTAATTTCCGTGGGTTCGAGTGATTTGTTTTGCGAAATAATTACAATCATCAACAGAACGAAAGTGTAGCAAATTCTTAGCAATTGCTCTTCGGTCATCGCCTACCCCTTGATACATAACTAAAACAAATGCGACTACCCACTCAACCATCTTCTGTCCTCATCGGCATCCGTTTCATTAAACGAAAGCCGCACTAAGGCGGCCTCGCAACCCAAGGGCGAAACCAAGGGCGTGGGAAATCATCAGACTAGCCTAGCAAATATTGCACCAGCCATAGCAACAATAGCCAAAGTAGAACCCATTATCAAAGCCTCAAGCCGCCACATACGTTTGTCGAGTGCTTTAATCCAGCCCTGTAACTGCTCATAACGAACAGCGCATTCTGCTTCGTGACGCTCTAGGTTGGCTTTAGTTTCGTCCATCAGTCAGCCTCCGGCCAGTTAGCTATTGGCGCATTTCCAGTTACGTTTCCATCTGCATCGACAGGTGCGGTGAATAGAGCCATAAACGCGGTATGGTCAGCCGCGCTATCTATTGCCGCTTCGATTGTGTTTGAGGCAGTCCTCACGCTTGCTCTATAATCGAGTGTCGCTTGGTCAACAGAATAGTCAGCAATCTCACTAGCCTTAATCACCATCCAATCGGTAGGCGCAAGCAACCCACCAGCCTGTGCTTTGATGGTGGCTTTCCACTGTGACTTCAAGCCAAGGATGACCATCTGCTCACCGTCTTCCATCACAGGATTGCCGTCTTCATCCACAGCGTTGACATCATCCAATGCTTTAGGCGTGTTAGCATCCCAGTAGAAACGATTGTCGTAACTTGCAGGTGGGTCAACCCAGACTAGGCCAGCCGCTACCTTTTCATCATCAGACCATCTGCCCCACGATGTTGGGTGTTGGATGCCGTCAGCGTTCTTCCACGCACGTCCTTCTTTTATTCGTTTGCCTTGATATGTCCACATAATATTAACTCCTATCGGGCATTTGCATATTTGAATCCTTGGGATGCTATGGCTAAGTAGATGTAGGTTGCAGTGTTTACATTATGATAATAGTCGCTATTGGTGCTAGTACCTCTGTACTTAAAACCATTAGATAAAAAATCACATTCAGCATTGGTTGTTTCTGCGCCATTAGAATTTGCTCTTAACAAATACTGTATTTGATTGTCTGTATCTCTAGTATTATCCATTATCAACCACGGGCTAGTGTTACTGGACGATT